>Ga0209281_1000058_pt1 | contig 300244 bp, 256 predicted proteins | sample MedtruBG_FD_187514 | JGI IMG/M metagenome (GOLD analysis project Ga0209281, IMG submission 187514) | Root nodule microbial communities of legume samples collected from California, USA - Medicago truncatula BG (SPAdes) (version 2) | ecosystem: Host-associated > Plants > Roots > Nodule | place...
TGATTACATCGAAATGTTTTATAACAGTAAGCGTCGGCATGGTTCGAGCAATCAGATGTCACCGACAGAATATGAAAACCTGTATTATCAACGGCTCGGAAGTGTCTAGATTATCCGTGGCGATTCAGTTTGTCTTCAGCGAAGTAATACGCAGTGCCATTGATCTGAAATGGCCCGTTGCAGGTTTCTTTTGGGCACCATGCCATATCGCCATTCAGGGCAATATTCCGTTCTTCAATAATCGTCGAGGAAGCTGAAATCACTTCACCGCCGCTCGTGGTTTTGTCTCCAAGCCTTACCAGTGCTCTGGTCATAATCCCTCATGAATCATATTGATATCGTAGGCATAATACCCAAAAGATGACTAAAGCTAAATCAATCAGAGTGAAAAACGTTCGGTTTGATATAGGGGTTGTTGTTGATAGCTGGGAGGTAGAGTTAGTGCTGGTGGTTTGTGTTTGGCTTCCGACCGGACAAAGACCGGATGTGGCCTTGCAGAAATGAATCCGTCAGCCGGGTACTCATGTGAAATATAGTGTCTATTGGGGATTTGAAGTCTGACAGACAAGGCTACCGCGACCAGAGGGGGGTTGCCACTTAGAAGAAATGTTTAGGCTGGATGGAAGAGGTAAAGCAGCGACATCAGCGGTCATCGCGACCAGAAATCTACCGGAACCCCAGAAAGCAAAAAACCAGCCCGTAGGCTGGTTCTTCTAATTAGTGGTGCCCGGACTCGGAATCGAACCAAGGACACGGGGATTTTCAATCCCCTGCTCTACCGACTGAGCTATCCGGGCAACGGGGCGCATTAAAACCGATCCGCCTCGTTTCGTCAACGAAATTTCTTCAATTCAACGCAGACTGCACAATCTATCACCACTTTGCTGTTATTGCACGCATTCTCAAGCGAAATACGCGGTCCAGGCGGCGGAAAGCGGCATGGCGAGGAGCAGCGCCGGGAGCATATTGACCACAGCAAACATCTTAATCCCGCAGATACGTAAACCAGTGGCGACCAGCAATAATCCCCCGACTGAACTGAAATCAGCCATCATTGCGGGGGTGGTGAGCGGCAATATCAGCGCCGCGCAGGTCGCCAGTGAAAGCTGGATGAGCAGCATCGGGGCCGAGATAGCCGACACGGCGATACCCAGCGAGCAGGCGAAGATCATGGCGGTAAAGAAATCGAGAAAGGATTTAGCAATCAGGATGCTCGGATCGCCAGTCATCCCTTCACGCATTGCCCCAAAAATCCCCGTACCGCTGGCGCAGAAAAGGACAATGATGGCGACATAATTCTGGATAAACGATTCATGGGGCGGCTTTTTACCCGACCGCATAAAGAGCGTCTGCGCTTTGGCGACGGCGGTGTTGATCCCCTTTTCCAGATAGCAAAACTCGCCAATTAACGCGCCGACCAGCGTTGCCAGCACCATAACCGGAAGATTGGCGCATTTGACCACCAGTAAGATACCAATGCCAAGCGACGCGAGACCGAAAATAGAGGTCATGGATACACGAATCCGTTCCGGTAAACGCTGGCTAAGAAGGGCGCCAATAACACCTCCCGCCAAAACGGCGCTGGCGTTAATAAAAGGTCCGATTACCACGTAAGCTCCTGCTAATTATTTTGTCAGATTGCATTATTATGACCTGATTCTCATTTACCGTGTTGTTTAACCGCAACAAGTGTGCATAAGAATTAAATCTTGCCCCCCCTGGTTAAAGGTGCCATGATTGCGCGAATTTTCTCCAGTCTGTTCGGGGCCGCATGGGATGAACGCAACACCTTCACATCGCCTTTCGCATCGCCGCTTAGCGCGATGGCTGCCCCTTCTCGTTATTCCTTCCCTCTTACTCACCATGCGGTGAGGGCAACGTATGCTCACTGCAGGACAACAGTAAAATCAGAAGCGGTCTGCTTTTACTGATGTCTGGCGGTCGGAGCTGGTGACCAGTTTGACCTAAACATCTCGTGGGGCAGGGCAATGCGCCTTGTCCGGGACTCTTATTCTCCCGAAACGGGTTTTTGCGCTTATGAAATCAATGAACATTGCCGCCAGTAGTGAACTGGTTTCTCGTTTATCTACTCATCGCGGCGTTGTGGCGCTGGACAGTACCGACTTTACCGATGTCGCTGCCGTCGTCATGACCGTTGCCGATAGCCGTAGCGGCATTCTTGCGCTACTCAAACGCACGGGCTTTCATCTACCGGTCTTTATTCTCACCGAAGAGAACATCGCTCTACCCGCAGGCGCGACGGCCGTTATTCGCGGCAATGCGCAGGAGTGGCTGGAGCTGGAATCTGCCGCCTGCCTGTATGAGGAAGACCTTCTGCCGCCGTTTTACGACACGCTAACGCAGTATGTGGAAATGAAGAACAGCACGTTCGCCTGCCCGGGACATCAGCACGGCGCGTTCTTTAAAAAGCATCCCGCCGGACGTCATTTCTATGACTTTTTTGGCGAAAATGTTTTTCGTGCTGACATGTGCAATGCCGATGTGAAATTGGGGGATTTGCTGATTCATGAGGGGTCAGCCAAACATGCGCAGAAGTTTGCCGCCAAAGTCTTCCACGCCGATAAAACCTATTTCGTTCTGAACGGCACGTCAGCAGCGAATAAAGTGGTCACCAATGCACTGCTGACACGGGGCGATCTGGTGTTGTTCGATCGCAACAACCACAAATCGAATCACCACGGCGCGCTGATTCAGGCGGGAGCCACCCCGGTGTATCTGGAGGCTGCCCGTAATCCGTTTGGTTTTATCGGCGGGATCGATGAACACTGCTTTGATGAAGCGTATCTGCGCGAACAGATCCGCGACGTAGCAGCCGAAAAGGCGCAATTGCCGCGCCCCTTCCGGCTGGCAATCATCCAGTTGGGAACCTACGACGGCGCGATCTACAACGCCCGTCAGGTGATCGACAAAATCGGTCATCTTTGTGACTACATCCTGTTTGATTCAGCCTGGGTCGGCTATGAGCAGTTTATTCCGATGATGGCCGACGGTTCGCCGCTGCTGCTGGAGCTCAACGAAAACGATCCGGGTATTTTCGTCACCCAGTCGGTGCATAAACAGCAGGCCGGGTTCTCGCAGACCTCGCAGATCCACAAGAAAGACAACCATATTCGTGGTCAGGCGCGTTTCTGCCCGCATAAGCGGCTGAATAATGCGTTTATGCTGCACGCTTCAACCAGTCCGTTCTATCCGCTGTTTGCCGCGCTGGATGTCAATGCCAAAATCCACGAAGGAGAGAGTGGTCGACGCCTGTGGGCAGAGTGCGTGACGCTGGGGATCGAGGCGCGTAAGGCGATCCTGACCCATTGTAAGCTGCTTGCGCCGTTCATTCCGCCGGTTGTGGGTGGTAAGGCGTGGCAGTCGTATCCCACCGAGGTGATTGCCCGCGAGCGGCGGTTCTTCAGCTTTACACCGGGCGCGAAATGGCACGGCTTCGAAGGGTATGCCGACGATCAGTATTTTGTCGATCCGTGCAAGCTGCTGCTCACCACGCCGGGTATTGATGCGCAGACCGGGCGTTATACCGATTTTGGTATTCCGGCCACCATTCTGGCCCACTACCTGCGCGAAAACGGCATTGTGCCGGAGAAGTGCGATCTCAACTCGATTCTGTTCCTGCTGACGCCCGCCGAGAGTCCGGAAAAAATGGCGCATCTGACGGCGATGCTGGCGCAGTTCGAACAGCATATTGAAGACGACACGCCGCTTGCGCAGGTGCTCCCGACTCTCTTCAATAAATATCCGGTGCGCTATCGCGACTACACCCTGCGCGAACTGTGTCAGGAGATGCACGATCTGTACGTCAGTTTTGACGTGAAGGATCTGCAAAAAGCGATGTTCCGTCAGGAGAGTTTCCCGGTGGTGGCGCTGAATCCGCAGGATGCCCACAGCGCCTTTATTCGTGGTGATGTCGAACTGGTGCGCATTCGTGATGCCGAAGGCCGTATCGCGGCGGAAGGGGCGCTGCCGTATCCTCCTGGCGTGCTATGCGTGGTGCCGGGCGAAGTGTGGGGCGGTGCGGTACAGCGTTATTTTCTGGCGCTGGAAGAGGGGGTCAATATGCTGCCGGGGTTCTCTCCGGAGTTGCAGGGCGTTTACAGTGAAACCGACGCCGATGGCATTAAGCGGTTGTACGGGTATGTTTTGAAGTAACCGAAGGAGAATGCCGGATAGCGCTTACGCCATCCGGCAGAGAGATTAATGTGCGATGGTCTGCGTGCCGGTCGGGACGCGAACGTGCTTGTACTTAAACAGCGCCACGAAGGCAAAGGCCAGAACCAGTGAGTAGCCGGCAAAAATCAGCCACACGGTCTGCCAGTCGGTAATGCCGTTCAGGGTGTAATGCTCCACCACTTTCCCGCTTACCACGCCGCCGAGGATACAGCCGAAGCCGTTGGTCATCATCAGGAACATGCCCTGCGCACTGGCGCGGATTTCCGGGCGAACTTCTTTCTCAACAAACACCGAACCGGAGATGTTGAAGAAGTCGAAGGCGCAGCCGTAAACAATCATCGACAGAACCAGCAGCACGGTACCAAACGGGCTCGGGTCGCCGTAGGCGAACAGGCCGAAGCGCAACATCCACGCCACGATACTGATCAGCATGACGTTCTTGATTCCGTAACGGCTGAGGAAAAACGGAATGGTCAGAATGAACAGGGTTTCAGAGATCTGCGAGATCGACATCATCACCGACGCGTGTTCAACGATAAAGCTTCCGGAGAACAGTGGGTTGTTGTCGAAGCTGTGCAGGAAGGTGTTCCCGAACATGTTGGTAATTTGCAGTTCTGCGCCAAGCATCATCGAGAAGATGAAGAAGATCGCCATGCGCTTGTTTTTAAACAGCGCGAAGGCATCCAGACCCAACATAGACGTCCAGCTTTGATTCTTCTGCTGATTCGCCACCGGAATGTGCGGCAGGGTCAACGTAAACACCACCAGTACCACAGAGAGCGCCGCGCCAATATACAACTGCATATGGCTCAGTTCGAAACCGGAGAAGCTCACGGCCCACATGGCGGCGATGAAACCGATGGTGCCCCAGATACGAATCGGCGGGAAGTCGGTAACAATGTCCATACCGGCGTTCTGCAAGCGGTAATAGGAAATGGTGTTGATCAGCCCAAGCGTTGGCATATATGCCAGCGAGTTAAGCAGGATCACAAAGAACATCGCTCCCGGCGTGGTGACTTCGGCGGCGATGAACAGTGTCACCGCACCCACCACGTGACAGATGGCGTAGACCCACTTCGCACTGAGCCATTTGTCCGCCACGATCCCCAAAAGGGTCGGCATCAGAACCGCCGCGATCCCCAGCGAGCTGTAGACAGCACCAATAGAAGCACCGTCAAATTTGAGGGTGACAAACATATAGGAGCCGAGGGTGGTCAGCCAACTTCCCCACAGGCAGAACTGCAGAAAGGAGAGTATTTTCAGCTGCAGCTTAAGATTCATGTTAATTTCCTCACACAGGAAGGCGAATGGATGTTTCGATTGGCACAAATACCGTGACTGTATGATGTGATTCTATCAACGACGATGGGTGATTTTTTGTTACCTGTGACAAATAATTGCAAAACAATACCTTTTTGCAATGCGAAAGTGTGATGGTTATCACGTTTTTGGATCGCCCGCTCGCCGTTTTATCGGGAGCGGGGAAGAGAAGGATCAGTTCCGTCGATAGGTTTTTTGCGCGGAATTGACTTTATACAGATAGCGACGCGATTCAGAAGAGGGGTGACGCGTGGTTAACGTCTGGTACACATCCCCTGGCGTCATGCTGTTGATGATATTCGCGGCCTGCACTTTATCACTGGAGAAGACGCGCAGTACGCTGCCCGCCCCGCCATTGTAAGCGGTAATCACCGCATAACGCCGCGAGGTAGGGTTATCGATTCCGCCCAGATAGACATTGTTGAGCATCGCCAGATACGCGGTGCCGGTATCAATGTTGCTGGCCGGATCGAACAGTTCACTGCGGCTCGGCGTACCAGAGCGGCCCTGCGAACGATAAACATCTTTTCCGGCGGTATGCTGAACCACCTGCATCAGACCCAGCGCATCGGAACGGCTCACCGCGTACGGGTTGAAGGACGACTCCGTCTGCATAATCGCCAGAATCAGCGACTCATCAATGCCATATTTATGGGACGCTTTGCGCACCATGCCGAGGTATTTATGCGCACGTTTATCCAGGTGATTCGGCACCAGGTTAATCGTCACGCTGAAAATCATGCGGATCCCGTTGCTGCGACTTTTCATCCGCGTTTGCAGCAGGTAATCGGCGAAGTTCGTCGCCCGGCCTTCCCAGCGGATCGGTTGTCCCGTGTGATCGAGCACCTGGCCGTACAGGAACGGCTCTCGGGAGATCTGAATGTCATCGACGTCAGAGTAGAGGTCTACGGAGGTGGGATCGTCACCCATCAGCAGCGTTTTAATGATGGCGCGACGCAAGTGTGCCGCAGGTTCCGTCCCGGCGATGGTCTCAACGGTAATGGTCCCGTCGTCAAAGTTGATATGGCTGCGGGTCTGGTACTGATCGGTATACTTCACGTAGTCCTTCGGACCGGCGATCAGCACTTCCTGATAGCCCCACAGATTTTCAATGTTGTGGGCAAACTGCCCCATCAGAATGTCAAAACCGTTGGTATCCTTGATCCAGGCTTCATTATAAGAATCGCCTTTTTTGGTCGAGCTGGAACAGGAGATAAGCAACGGCGCAATAACGGCAAGCGCGAGAAATTTTTTCATCATTCCGGGAGTGCGTGTTGTGTTTGTCGTTGTGCGGTGTTGCCGGACAGCGTTGAGCCATCCGGCAACGTGCTTATTTTTTATCTTCCGGCGTATAACCTTCGATATGCACGTCTTTACCTTCAAACAGGAAGTTGATCATCTCCTGCTCCAGCAGTTTGCGATGCTCGACGTTCATCATATTGAGTTTCTTTTCGTTGATCAGCATGGTCTGCTTGTGCTGCCACTGCGCCCATGCTTCTTTTGAAATCTCGTTATAAATGCGTTTCCCCAGTTCGCCCGGGTACAGCTGGAAATCCTGTCCTTCTGCTTCACGCTGCAGGAAAGTGCAAAAAATCGTTCTGCTCATAACTCATCCTCTTCATCGTCCGGTGCGTTAAACAGGGGCACCGGTACGTAACTGCTGTAATAAACGCTCCACCGGAGCCGCCAGGCCAACAGATGGCGGTTGCGCTAAGTTATACCAGAGCGCGTTGCCTTCATCCATGCATGAACCGCATGAAGACACAGTAAGCCACATAGGCACAATATCCAGATGGAAATGGCTGAACGTATGGCGAAACGCGTTAAGTTGGGTCAAATTATCAGCGTTCACATGCCGTTGCGCCAGCCATTCCCGTAATTCCTCTTCACTGGCAAACTGCGGAAAACAGAATAACCCGCCCCACAATCCGCTCGGCGGGCGCTGCGCCAGCAGAACCTCGCCCTGATGTTGCAGCAGCAGAAAATAGCCTGTCCGCTCAGGCAGCGTCTGTTTCGGTTTCTTGCCGGGGTAAAGTGACCAGCTGTCATTCGCACAGGCGACACAGCCGTTCTGCAACGGGCACAGCGAGCATTTCGGTTTTGAGCGCGTACACACCATCGCGCCTAAATCCATCATCGCCTGGTTAAAACGCTCCACACCTTTCACTGGCGTAACGTGCTCGCTCAGATCCCAGAGCTTTTTCTCAACCTCTTTTTTACCCGGCCAGCCGCTAACAGCATAGCAGCGCGCCAGCACGCGTTTAACGTTGCCGTCAAGAATCGGAAAAGGTTTACCCAGGGAGAGTGACAGCACGGCACCGGCGGTTGAACGCCCGACGCCGGGGAGCGCCGCCACGTCTTCAAAGGTTTCCGGGAACACACCGTTATGCCGTGTGGCGACCTGTTGCGCCGCCTTGTGCAGATTGCGCGCCCGGGCGTAGTAACCGAGCCCCGTCCACAGGTGGAGCACTTCGTCCAGCGGCGCGTTGGCGAGATCGGTTACCGTCGGGAAATGGGCCATAAACCGTTCAAAGTAGGGAATGACCGTCGTCACCTGGGTCTGTTGCAGCATCACTTCTGAGAGCCATACTTTGTAAGGCGTCTTATCAATTTGCCAGGGCAGGGTTTTTCGCCCGTATTTATCGTACCAGTCCAGAACCTGGGCTGAAAATTGAGACGCTTGCATGGTCACCGAATTCATTATTGTTGGGGGCAAGATTGCAGCACAGAGGCAACAGGGTGTAAACCGGAACTTTCCGCAGCGTGAGCGCTTCCTTTACTTGCATCCGGCAACTAACTTTGGATAATGCCCGTTTTCAGACCTTAATCACAAGCAGACTTAACTTTTATGAAAAACGACGTCATCTCACCGGAATTTGATGAAAACGGCCGTCCACTGCGCCGGATTCGTAGTTTTGTTCGTCGCCAGGGGCGACTGACCAAAGGGCAGGAGCACGCGCTGGAAAACTACTGGCCGGTGATGGGCGTTGAATTCAGCGAAGAGCCGGTGGATTTCGCGACGTTGTTTGGCCGTGAAGCGCCGGTCACGCTGGAGATTGGCTTCGGTATGGGCGCTTCTCTGGTGGCGATGGCGAAAGCACGTCCGGAGCAAAATTTCCTCGGTATTGAGGTTCACTCGCCTGGCGTGGGCGCATGTCTGGCGTCGGCCCATGAAGAGGGTGTTGAGAACCTGCGCGTGATGTGCCATGACGCGGTCGAAGTACTGCATAAAATGATTCCTGACAATTCTTTAACGATGGTTCAGCTCTTTTTCCCTGACCCGTGGCACAAAGCACGTCATAATAAACGCCGTATCGTTCAGGTACCGTTTGCCGAGCTGGTCAAAAGCAAACTGAAGCTGGGCGGCGTGTTCCACATGGCGACCGACTGGGAAGCCTATGCAGAGCACATGCTTGAAGTGATGTCCTCCATTGACGGATATAAAAACCTGTCGGAGAGTAACGATTACGTACCGCGCCCACCATCGCGTCCGGTAACCAAATTTGAACAACGTGGCCATCGTCTTGGTCACGGCGTATGGGACTTAATGTTCGAGAGGGTGAAATAATGGCAAAGAACCGTAGCCGTCGTCTGCGTAAAAAAATGCACATCGACGAATTCCAGGAATTAGGATTTTCGGTGGCATGGCGTTTCCCGGAAGGCACATCTGAAGAGCAGGTTGATAAAATCGTTGATGACTTTATCAATGACGTTATTGAACCGAACAAACTGGCCTTTGACGGCAGCGGTTATCTGGCCTGGGAAGGTCTGATCTGCATGCAGGAAATCGGCAAATGCACTGAAGAGCATCAGGCGATTGTGCGTAAGTGGCTGGAAGAACACAAACTTGAAGAAGTGCGTACCAGCGAACTTTTCGACGTTTGGTGGGACTAACTACGCATACGGGGCCAGCATTTGCTGGCCCGATTTGTCTTGAGGGAAAGTTATGATGCGCAAAACGCTGCTGGCGGCAGCCCTTTCTGTAACGGCGATGGCCGCTCATGCAGACTACCAGTGCAGCGTCACGCCGCGTGACGATGTGATTCTGAGCCCGCAAACGGTGCAGGTGAAGGGTGAAAACGGCAACCTGGTGATCACGCCGGACGGCAATGTGATGTACAACGGTAAGCAGTACACGCTGAGCGCCGCACAGCGCGAGCAGGCGAAGGATTACCAGGCCGAACTGCGCAGCGCGCTACCGTGGATTGATGAAGGTGCCAGAAACCGTGTCGAAAAAGGGCGCGTGGCGCTGGATAAAATTATCGCCAATGAAGTCGGCGAGAGCAGTAACATGCGAGGGCGTCTGACGAAGCTGGACGCCCAGTTGAAAGAGCAGATGAACCGGATTATCGAGCATCGTACCGACGGCCTGACTTTCCACTACAAGGCTATCGATCAGGTCCGTGCCGACGGTCAGCAACTGGTGAACCAGGCGATGGGCGGCATTTTGCAGGACAGCATCAACGAAATGGGTGCGAAAGCCGTCCTGAAAGGCGGCGGTAACCCGCTGCAGGGCGTGCTGGGCAGTCTTGGCGGACTACAGACGGCAATTCAGGATGAATGGAAGAAGCAGGAAAAAGATTTCCAGCAGTTCGGTAAAGACGTGTGCAGTCGCGTGGTGACGCTGGAAGATAACCGCAAGGCGCTGGTCAGCACCCTTAAATAATTTTTTCATATAAAACAATGGCACAGATCGCCTCTGTGCCATTTTCTTTTGCCTTTCCGCTTCGTTTTGATATCCACCTCTAAATTTAACAATCTGGCAGATACATTTATCTGGTTAATTGGATGAAATCACATTATTCATCTCTGGCATTGGGATAATGCGGCAAATTCACGTAACTGGAGAAATAACATGGAGTTTTTCAGGAAAACGGTACTGGCTGCGCTGGTGATGGGCTTCAGTGGTGCTGCGCTCGCCTTACCAAACGTTACCATTTTAGCGACTGGCGGGACGATTGCCGGTGGCGGTGACTCCGCAACGAAATCCAACTATACAGCGGGCAAGGTCGGTGTAGAGAATCTGGTCAGGGCCGTTCCCCAGCTTAAGGATATCGCCAACGTTAAGGGCGAACAGGTTGTCAATATTGGTTCACAGGATATGAACGACGACGTCTGGTTAACCCTGGCGAAGAAGATCAATACCGAGTGTGACAGCACCGATGGTTTCGTGATTACGCACGGTACTGACACGATGGAAGAGACGGCTTACTTCCTCGATCTGACCGTGAAATGCAACAAGCCGGTGGTACTGGTTGGGGCGATGCGTCCGTCTACCGGAATGAGCGCGGACGGTCCGTTCAACCTCTACAACGCCGTCGTAACGGCAGCGGATAAAGCCTCTGCTAATCGTGGCGTGCTGGTGGTGATGAACGACACTGTGCTTGACGGTCGCGATGTGACCAAGACCAATACCACGGATGTGGCGACCTTCAAATCCGTCAACTACGGACCGTTGGGCTACATTCATAACGGCAAAATCGACTACCAACGTACGCCTGCGCGTAAGCACACCACTTCCACGCCTTTCGACGTTTCTAAGCTGAATGAACTGCCGAAGGTGGGTATCGTCTACAACTACGCGAATGCTTCAGATCTACCGGCAAAAGCGCTGGTGGATGCGGGTTATGATGGGATTGTGAGCGCTGGTGTGGGTAACGGCAACCTGTACAAAACGGTCTTCGATACGCTGGCAACCGCGGCGCATAAAGGGACGGTAGTGGTGCGTTCTTCTCGTGTACCGACCGGTTCAACCACGCAGGATGCTGAAATCGATGATGCGAAGTACGGTTTCGTTGCCTCTGGCTCTTTGAACCCGCAGAAGGCGCGCGTACTGCTGCAACTGGCGTTGACCCAGACCAAAGATCCGAAACAGATCCAGACGATGTTTAATCAGTATTAATCGCTGAAGGCGGCTGCGTCCTGGCTTGTTCCAGGCCGGATAAGGCGCAGCCGCCATCCGGCAAATTGCCTGATGGCGCTACGCTTATCAGGTCTACGTTCACTACATCGTTACCGTATTACTCCGCCAGAAACAGCTCCAGCAGCGAGTTTAAGAACAGCTTGCCATGCCGGGTGATCTGCCAGTACGTCTCGCACTCGGTCAGATATCCCTGGGCAATGGCCTCATCAAGCGGTTGACGAATCACTGTCTCCGACAACCCCGTATACTGCGTAAATTCAGCGCGCGGCGCCGCTTCCAGCAGACGGAATCGGTTCATGAAAAATTCAAACGGTTTATCAACCTGTTCCACATCACGCTGGCTTTCCAGATAACGCCCCTGCATATAGCCACGCGGATGGCGCGTTTTGGTGGTGCGCAGAATGCGGCCATCGGGGAACGTGACCTTACCGTGCGCGCCGCAACCAATGCCCAGATAATCGCCAAAGCGCCAGTAGTTCAGGTTGTGCTGACACTGGTAGCCCGGTCTGGCATAGGCTGAGGTTTCATACTGCTGATAACCTGCGGCGGTTAACAGCTGATGGCCCTGCTCGAAGATGTCCCACAGCGCATCATCGTCCGGTAACACCGGCGGGCGAGAACCAAACAGCGTATTCGGTTCAATCGTCAACTGATACCACGAGAGATGCGGCGGATTCAGCGCAATCGCCTGGCGCAGGTCATCCAGCGCGTCGTCCAGCGACTGATCCGGCAAGCCGTGCATTAAATCGAGGTTAAAGCTGCGCAGGCCTAAGCCGCTGGCGAGATTCGCCGCGCGGCAGGCCTCCTGCGGGCCGTGAATGCGTCCCAGACGCTTCAGCTTGGGTTCGCTAAAGCTCTGCACGCCGATAGAGATACGGTTCACCCCGGCACGCTGATAATCGACAAAGCGATCGGCTTCGACCGTGCCCGGATTCGCTTCCATCGTAATTTCCGCATCCGCTGACAGATTCAGGCGCGCACGCACGCCATCGAGCAGCGTTTGCATCGCCGGGCCGGAAAGCAGGCTCGGCGTACCGCCACCGATGAAAATCGTCTTCACTTCACGGCCCTGCGCATACGCAACGTCCGCGTCGAGATCGCTCAGCAGATGCCGGACGTAATCATCATGCGGGACTTCACCTTTTAACGCATGCGAGTTGAAATCGCAGTACGGGCATTTCTGCACGCACCACGGGATGTGAATGTAAAGACTCAACGGCGGCAGCTTAACCATTACGTAAGGCTTCCAGCAGCAGCTTCAGCGCTTGTCCGCGATGAGAAATCGCGCTTTTCTCTTCACGCGTCAGTTCGGCGGCGGTTTTGCCTTCCGAAGGCACGAAGAAGATCGGGTCATAGCCAAAGCCGCCGTTGCCTGCTGCCGTACGCGCAATCACGCCCGGCCAACTGCCGTGGCACACCAGCGGTGTAGGATCGTCAGCATGACGCAGATAAACCAGCACGCAGTGGAAACGCGCCTGACGCTGTTCGTCCGGGACATCCTTCAGGGTATGCAGCAGCTTTTCCAGGTTCTGTTGGTCGCTTGCGTCTTCACCGGCATAGCGCGCGGAGTAGATCCCCGGCGCGCCGCCCAGCACGTCAACAGCCAGACCTGAGTCATCGGCAATCGCCGGTAAACCGGTGATTTGTGCGGCATGGCGCGCTTTCAGGATCGCGTTTTCAATAAAGGTTAGCCCGGTCTCTTCGGCAGAATCGACGCCGAGATCCGTTTGCGCGACCACATCAAGCCCGAAATCGCTGAGCAGCGACGCGAGCTCACGCACTTTACCGGCATTGCCGGTTGCGAGGACTACTTTTTGCATAGGATACCTAATCAGTTAATGCCGCGACTTCTGGCGGGATCTGTTGCGGATGAATGATTTTAACCTGTTTATGGCGGCCAAGTTCGCCCTTTTCAATGACAACCTGGCTCTTTGCCACGCGAAACTGCTTACCGAGAAACTTCACCAGATGACTGTTCGCCTGGCCATCTACCGGCGGGGCGGTAATGGCGACTTTCAGTTCGTCGCCATGTAAACCGACAATGCTGTCGCGACTGGCTTTCGGCTGAATATAGAGCCGTAAAACCAGTCCGTCATCGCAGCGGGTTACGGCACTCATAGCGCCATCCACAGCCCCGGCAGCAGCATATTACCGGTTGCCTGCAGAACCTCGCCAATCCCCATGTTGATCACATACAACAGCAGGACGAGAATCATTGGCGAGAAATCGATGCCGCCCATACCCGGCAGAATGCGACGAATCGGGCGCAGCAGCGGATCGGCCAGTTGAATCAGCACATACTCAATCGGGCTACGGCCCTGGCTTACCCAGCTCATGATGGCCATCACCAGCAGCACCCAGAAGATCAACAGGCCGATGGTTTTGAGCACGATCAGCACGGCGGCGATCCAGACGATCGGCAGGAACGTCACCACTTTAAACAGCACTATCGCTTTGATAAAGCTGAGGATAAACGCAACCAGCAGCGATGCGCTGTCGACCGGTCCCATCGGGGGAATAATACGGCGCAGCGGCCCAATAATCGGTTGCGTCACTTTCACCACAAACTGGGAGAAAGGGTTATAAAAGTCACAGCGAGCCCATTGCATCCACACGCGCAATAACAGCACCATGGTGTACAGCTCAATTACCGTTGAGAGCAAGAAGGTCAACGTATTCATGGCGTTCCTCAGATTTCCTTAATTTTTTGTGTAATCACGTGCACCAAAAATGGCGGTGCCGATACGTACCATCGTGCTACCCGCCGCAATGGCGGCTTCCATATCATCCGACATACCCAGCGACAGGGTATCGACGTCAGGATAGCGCGTTTTCAGCCCGGCAAATGCTACAGCCATTTGGCGGGCAACTTCAAACTGCCTTACATAATCTGACTCAGGGGCAGGGATCGCCATCAGGCCACGCAGACGAAGATTCGGTAATTCGACGATCTCTGCGGCAAGCGCGTCCAGTTCCTCCAGTGGAATGCCGGACTTGCTGTTTTCGTCGCTGATGTTGATTTGAATCAGTACGTTCAGTGGTCCCAGTTCTGCCGGACGCTGTTCGTTCAGCCGGGTAGCAATGCGCAGGCGATCGAGGGTATGGCACCAGTCAAAGTGCTCGGCCACCAGACGGCTTTTATTGGACTGTAATGGGCCGATAAAGTGCCATTGCAGGCCGGCAATGCCTTTCTCGCGAAAGTGGCGAATTTTCTCCACCCCTTCCTGTACGTAATTTTCACCAAAGGCCAACTGACCGGCGGCGATAGCTTCTTCGATGGCGCTCGCAGGTTTGGTTTTACTCACTGCAAGTAACGTAACTTCTTCTGAAGCGCGCCCGCAACGCGACGCGGCGGCTGAGATTTTGTCCCGGACCTGTGCCAGGTTATGCGCGATATCGTTCATTTTCCGAGGATCTGTATATGAATATGGAAGAAATTGTGGCCCTTAGTGTAAAGCATAACGTCTCGGATCTACACCTAAGCAATGCGTGGCCTGCGCGCTGGCGCAAACGGGGGGGCATGGAGCGTGCGCCCTTCACCGTAGCCGACATCACCGGACTGCTGGCGGACTGGCTGGATGAGGGGCAGCAGGCGGCGTTACGGCAAAACGGGCAACTGGATTTCGCCGTTTCGCTTGGGGATAACCAGCGCCTGCGGGCCAGCGCCTTTCACCAGCGGCAGGGGAAGTCGCTGGCGCTGCGACTGCTGCCGACGCAGTGCCCGACGCTGGAAACGCTGGGGGCGCCTTCCGTACTGCCCGAACTACTCCGCAGCGAGAATGGCTTGATTCTGGTGACGGGGGCGACAGGCAGCGGAAAATCAACCACCCTGGCGGCGATGGTCGCGTGGCTGAATCAGCATATCGATGGACATATTCTGACGCTGGAAGACCCCATCGAGTATGTCTACGCCAGCCAGCGCTGCCTGATTCAGCAGCGTGAAGTGGGACTGCACTGCGCCTCATTTGCCGCCGGATTACGCGCGGCGCTGCGTGAAGATCCGGATGTGATTCTGCTGGGAGAGTTACGCGACAGCGAGACCATTCGTCTGGCGCTAACGGCGGCGGAAACGGGGCATCTGGTGCTGGCGACGCTGCACACGCGCGGTGCCGCGCAGGCAATCGAGCGACTGATTGATTCTTTTCCGGCGCAGGAAAAAGACCCGGTGCGCAGCCAACTGGCAGGCAGTCTGCGCGCCGTGCTGTCGCAGAAACTGGAGTCCGACAAGCAAGAGGGGCGCGTTGCGCTGTATGAACTGCTGATCAACACCCCGGCGGCGGGGAATTTGATTCGGGAAGGGAAGTCCCATCAGTTACCCCATGTCATTCAGACCGGGCAGCAGATGGGGATGATGACCTTTGCCCAGAGCCTGCAACAGAGACAGGCGCAAGGGCGGCTTTAAAAAACGGATGGGATCAGTAGCCCTGCTCGAAGTAACTTTCGAGAATGATGACGGCGGAAGCGGAATCGATCTTACCTTTATTCAGCGCGCGATAGCCACCCTGTTCGAACAGGCCGGAGCGTGCCTCGACGGTACTGAGTCGCTCATCGTGTAAGGTGACCGTAACGCCGAAACGCCCGTGAATGCGGTTGGCGAACTTGCGCGCGCGCGCGGTGAGCGGTTGCTCGGTGCCGTCCATATTCAGCGGCAGGCCAACGATGATCTCATCCGGCTGCCACTCTTTGAGCAGACGTTCGATCAGGTTCCAGTCCGGCGTACCGTCCTGCGCTTTAATGGCAGGCAGGGCGCGCGCTGTGCCGGTTACCCGCTGACCAATCGCCACGCCGATACTTTTGGTGCCAAAATCAAAGGCCAGTAATGTTTCACTCATCAGGCATGCCCCGCCACGCCGGGCATCGTCAGGATGTCGATGCCGATTAGTCGGGCGGCTTCACGCCAGCGATCGGCAATCGGGGTTTTAAACAGGATATTGAGATCGGCGGGTGCGGTCAGCCAGGCGTTGTCCAGCAGCTCTTGTTCAAGCTGCCCTTTCTCCCAGGAGGAGTAACCGAGCGCGACCAGCACTTCGGCAGGTTGTTCGCTCGTGCCTAAGGTTTCGAGCACGTCGCGGGACGTGGTGATGACGGTGTTATCCGAGATGCGGATACTGGAGGCAAAACGCGACGGCGGCGTGTGCAGGATAAACCCGCGATCTTCCGCTAGCGGGCCGCCAAGCATCACTGCTTTATCCAGACGGATCGCCGGATCGCGCGGTTCTGGCGCGATTTTTAGTTTTCCCAGAATCCCTTCAATCTGGAGATTTTCCAGAGGCTTATTCACAATAATCCCCATTGCGCCATCTTCGTTATGTTCGCAAATGTACACCACTGAACGGCGGAAAATCGGATCCTGGAGAGCAGGCATGGCAATAAGAAAGTGATGCTGTAAATTCATTGTCAGAGGTTCTGTTTCCTGGTTCAAAAAAGCAACAGGGGTCAGTATGTGGGTAAAGCGCACGGATGTCACTACTGTAGGCCGGATAAGACGCCTGTGTCGCCCTCCGGCATCGGTGTCTTAATGCCTGATGGCGCTACGCTTATCAGGCCTACAACGCAGGTTCATGGCTGATTATTTTTGCAAACGTGCTTCGATTGCATCCATCAGCATCCCGGTGATGGAGACTGGAAATTCGGCTTCAATCTCGCGGATGCAGGTCGGGCTGGTGACGTTAATCTCGGTCAGACGATCGCCAATGATATCCAGGCCGACAAAAATCAGGCCTTTGGCTTTCAGCGTCGGCCCGATACGGCGCGCGATTTCCCAGTCGCTCTCGGTTAACGGACGTGGTTCGCCGCGACCGCCTGCGGCCAGGTTGCCACGGGTTTCACCGCCCTGCGGAATGCGCGCCAGGCAGTACGGAACGGGCTCGCCATCGACGACCAGCACGCGCTTGTCGCCATCTTTAATGGCTGGCAAATAGTTCTGCGCCATGCAGTAGCGGGTACCATGCTCGGTCAGGGTTTCCGTAATCACGCCGAGGTTCGGGTCGCCTTCTTTAACACGGAAGATCGACGCGCCGCCCATGCCGTCCAGCGGCTTGAGAATAATATCGTTGTGCTTCTGCCAGAACGCCTTCAGTTGCGCTTTGTTGCGAGTGACCAGCGTTTCCGGCGTCAGGTCAGAGAACCAGGCGGTGAACAGCTTTTCGTTACAGTCACGCAGGCTCTGCGGCTTGTTGACGATAAGCGTCCCTTTTTCTTCCGCGCGTTCCAGAATATAGGTGGCGTATATGAACTCGGTATCAAACGGCGGATCTTTACGCATCAGAATGACGTCGAGGGCGTCCAGCGGCAGATCCTGCTCGCCGGTAAACTCATACCACTTGTCGTAGTTCTGCTCGACGCTCAGGGTACGCGTGCGGGCACGGGCTTCACCGTTGATCAGATAAAGATCGGCCATCTCCATATAATGAAGTTCGTAACCACGACGTTGCGCTTCCAGCAGCATAGCGAAGCTGGAATCTTTCTTGATATTGATGCTTGCGATGGGGTCCATCACGATGCCGAGCTTGATCATTATTTTTCTCCGTTAGCCCAGATCGCCAAATCGCACCTGAAGCGCGGTAATGGCGGTGAGCGCAGTTGTCTCAGTACGCAGAACGCGAGGTCCTAACAGAATATCAGTAAACTGATAGCGTGCGGTCATGGCAATTTCCTCTGCCGACAGCCCGCCTTCAGGGCCAATCAACAGACGAACGCGCTCAACCGGCAACGGCAATGTGTTGATGCTGTCGCTGGCGCGGGGATGGAGGTTCAGCTTCAACCCCTCGTCCTGTTCCGCACACCAGGCTTCCAGAATCATCGCCGGGCGAATTTCCGGTACCCGGTTGCGACCACACTGTTCGCAGGCGGCAATGGCGATTTTCTGCCACTGCTGGAGCTTCTTGTTCAGACGTTCACTGTCCAGTTTAACGCCGCAGCGTTCAGAAAAAAGTGGCGTAATGAGGCTTACACCCAGTTCGATCGATTTCTGGATAGTGAACTCCATCTTCTCGCCGCGCGACATGACCTGGCCAAGATGGATGTGTAGCGGCGATTCACGATCGTCAATCTCGCCATGCAGCACCTTTACGTCCACGCTTTTCTTGCTGGCGCGGGTGATTTCGGCGGCGAAAACCTGATTGCTGCCATCAAACAGTTGCAGTTCCTGACCAGGCCCCATCCGCAGAACGCGTCCGATATGGTTAGCGGCATCTTCGCACAGGGAAATCTGGCTGCCGACGGTGATGGGCTCTGGGTGATAAATGCGGGGAATGCGCATAGTAAAAAATCCGCGTCATCTCCCCACGCAGGCTCGCCGCGCGGGGTAAGGGGTTAATCAAATATCCCGCTAGTGTAGGTTAGCTCTTTTGCGCCTGGCAAGCGCGTTGCACGTAAGGGTTATGGTTTCCCTGAATCTTTGCGATCCGCTCGTCGCGCTCGCACTCCCAGTCGGTGACCGGATACCGCGTGTTCCAGGCGTTGAAAAGCTGGGTTTGCTGGCGGGATAGCGTCAGGTTGTACTGGTCGCGCATATAAAAGTAGGTCCGCGCAATCGCGCCGCGCGCGCGGGCGGGTGGTTCGGCGATCTTTTCTTTGAAATCGACCTTCATGGCGCATTGTCCGTACTGACCTTCGCCGCCGTTCCACTGGCTGTACATGAAGTTACCGCGATCGCCATTCACCTCACCGACGGCGGGTTGCAGGTTGTGCATGTCGCTTTCCATTTTGCGATAGACCGGATCTTTGGCGCAGTTTTTCCGTCCGCCGTCCTGCCAGCACTGGCGCTGATGGCCAAACTGCCATGCCGGAACCACGTGTTCCCATTCGATTCGGCTGGCGCGATTCTCGTTCTTTCGCACCTTGTAGCCGCAGGAGTCGAGATCGACGACCCCCTTCTTGCCCTGCCAGTTGATTTTGCATCCGCAATAGAAGTCGCCAGGGACATCGGCGTTAACCTTGACGCCCGCGGTCTTTGCCTGTGAAAAACTGTTAATGCCAGCGGCCAACGTCTGGCCTGAAAGGGCTACCGTAAAAAGGGCGGCAGCCAAAGAAAGAGGACGGTACATCATGAACTCCGTATCAAAGCGAGCCCGCAACGTAACGAAAGTTGATGTGTGATGCAATCAGTCAGATCAGGAAAGTTCCTGATAGTTCTGGTTATTTAAGCGGCACTAAGGATTCGCCGCAGTGAACGCAGCGGTAGGTGGCCTCACCGCGCACAACGCGATTATGGCGACGGATGGTCAGTTGATGCTCCTGACACTGGCAGCGGTATGGGAAGGTGTTGCGGCGTACCGATTGCAGTTCGAACTGGTGCGTGCGGCGTGCGGGGACGCCGAGCACGCTTTCCATCATCCACTTCCACTCTTTACCGTGCGGCGCAACCCGACCAAATCGCTTCCACACCAGTAAATGCGCCAGTTCGTGCGGCACCACTTCGTTGATAAACTCTTCGACGTTTTCCATCAACAGCACCGGATTAAGGCGAATTTCGTAACTCTCCAGCCAGGCGGTGCCGGCAGAGGTGCCACGTTGCTGATACACCAGCTTTGGTTCTGGATAGCTGCGTCCGAGCTTCAGGTTAGCCTGAGCGAGATTTTCCCGCAGGCTGCGCATAACGGCTTGCTGGACGGCGATAGGGAGACGGGCGGTTTTCATAACGGCAGAGAATAGTGCGACAGGGACGGGACTGCAAGAGGAAGGCGTCCTCCCGCGGGGGAGGACGCAAAGGGCGGATTAATCGTGCGCGCCGATTTCGCGCAGCTTACGACCTTTCATCAGGTTACGTTCGATGTGTTCCAGCGAGACGTGTTTGGTTTCCGGAACCAGCCACAGCGTCAGCAGGATAAACAGGACATTCAGACCCGCATAGACCCAGAAGGTATTCGCGTTACCGAGGTTTTGCAGCATGGTCAGGAACGTTGCGCCGACAATCATGTTGGCAATCCAGTTAGTGGCGGTAGAACAGGTGATGCCGAAATCGCGGCCTTTCAGCGGCTGGATTTCAGAACACAGTACCCAAATCAGCGGACCGGCGCTCATGGCGAAACCAATGATGAACATCAGCAGCATTGCGATAGCAAAGTACTGCGCCGATGGCGAGTGGATGCCAACATGCATCATCGTTCCGAGGATCCCCATTCCGGCCGCCATCACCAGGAAACCCAGCGTCAGCGTCGGTTTACGGCCCCAGCGGTCAACCAGACCGATAGCGATAAAGGTAGCCAGTACGTTGGTCAGACCGACAATCACGGTCCCCCACATTTGCTCGGAGGTATTGGTGTAACCCGCCATTTCGAAGATTTTTGGTGCGTAATACATGATGACGTTCATCCCGGTGAACTGCTGCATCACCTGCAACAGCACGCCAAGGAACACCGCGCGACGGAAGTTGCTGTTCTCTTTGAACAACGCCCAACCGCTTTGTTTCACCTGTAGGCTTTCGCGGATCTCATCCAGCTCGCGTTTGGCTTCTGCGCTGGTATCACGCAGACGTAGCAGCACGCGTTCGGCATCGACAAAGCGACGTTTCGCCGCAAACCAGCGCGGGCTATCCGGCAGGAAGAAAACGCCGATCAGCAGCAGAATCGCCGGGATGATAATCACGCCCAGCATCCAGCGCCATGCGCCGCTGTAGCTAAAGGCAGTATCCGACAGATAGGCGCCGAGGATCCCGATGGTGATCATCAACTGGTACATGGAGATCATGCTGCCGCGAATTTTTTCCGGCGCGATCTCAGACAGGTACAGCGGGGCAGTGTACGAGGCCACGCCGACGGCCAGACCCAGCAGTACGCGGGAAAGAATCAGCACTTCAACGTTCGGCGCCGCAGCGGAGAACAGAGAACCGGCGACAAACAGGATCGCGCCGATCATCAGGCTTTTCTTGCGTCCGAGTTTGAAAGAGAGCCAGCCGCTGCCGACCGCACCGACTGCTGCGCCGAACATCATGGAGCTGACGACCCACTCCTGAGTGTGTGCGGAGATCTGGAATTCATCCGTGATAAACGGTAATGCGCCAGCGATAACGCCGATATCCAGGCCAAAAAGTAATCCTGCCAGGGCTGCAAGGAAGCAGACAAAAAATGTCATCGCCTTATTGGAACGCCCCTGTTTTTTATTGTCAGGCATTATGCCCTCCGGTTGGGTTATCAGTTTTGTTGATAATTAGGGTAGGTGAGTACACCGCAAAAATATGTGATTGCTATCACGTAAGTGTAATCGGTTACACTAACCGTTCCTCATGGTTTAAATTAACAAGTTGAAAATTATAGATTAATTAAACTGAGGTGTATCACGTTTGCTCAGATTTAAGACTTAGCTGAAATGAAATGTAACAGCAGAGAAAGTCAGAACATGCAAAGTGATTATTCTGAAACTGGTGCTTTCACTCCATGGTGTAAGCGGTTTCAATGAATGGCGTACGGAAGAATTTCAGGCGGGGCGTAAATAAAAAAGGCCAGCGCGAGGCTGGCCTTAAGTCACGGATGTCGGTCGCTTATTTCAGACCGGCAGCCTCACGCAGTACCTGCGCTTTGTCGGTTTTTTCCCACGGGAAATGTTCGCGACCAAAGTGACCGTACGCGGCGGTCTCTTTGTAGATCGGGTGCAGCAGATCCAGCATCTGAATCAGACCGTACGGACGCAGATCGAAGAACTCGCGAACCAGCAGCGTCAGTTGCTCAGCAGGCACTTTCTCGGTACCGAAGGTTTCCACCATGATGGAAGTCGGTTCAGCCACGCCGATCGCGTAGGAAACCTGAATTTCACAACGGTCGGCCAGGCCTGCGGCAACGATGTTTTTCGCGACATAACGGCCTGCGTAAGCTGCAGAACGGTCCACTTTCGATGGATCTTTACCGGAGAATGCGCCGCCGCCGTGACGCGCCATGCCGCCGTAGGTATCAACGATGATCTTACGACCGGTCAGACCGCAGTCACCCATTGGGCCGCCGATAACAAAACGGCCGGTCGGGTTGATGAAGAATTTGGTGGCAGAGTTCAGCCAGTCGGTCGGCAGAACTGGCTTGATGATCTCTTCCATCACCGCTTCTTTCAGCGTCGTCTGATCGATATCTTCCGCATGCTGGGTGGAGAGCACCACGGCGTCGATGCCGACAATTTTGCCGTCGTCGTACTGGAAGGTCACCTGGCTTTTCGCATCCGGGCGCAGCCACGGCAGGGTACCATTTTTACGCACTTCAGCCTGACGCTGCACCAGACGGTGTGCGTAGGTGATCGGCGCAGGCATCAGCACGTCGGTTTCGTTAGTGGCATAGCCAAACATCAGGCCCTGGTCGCCAGCACCCTGTTCCAGCGGATCGGCACGGTCAACGCCCTGGTTGATATCCGGGGACTGTTTACCAATTGCGCTCAGGACAGCACACGAGTTGGCATCAAAACCCATGTCGGAATGCACATAGCCAATCTCGCGCACGGTATTACGTGTGATCTCTTCGATATCGACCCATGCGCTGGTGGTGATTTCACCGCCAACTAAAACCATGCCGGTTTTCACGTAGGTCTCACACGCGACGCGCGCTTTCGGATCCTGTTCCAGGATAGCATCCAGCACGGCATCAGAGATTTGGTCTGCGATTTTGTCAGGATGCCCTTCTGATACGGACTCGGACGTAAAAAGGTGTTTTGCCATGTTTTATTTCACCTAAGGAGAATTTGGTTAGCTCAAACTGTTGTGCGGAAAAGCCAAAGCAGAAGATTCTACCAAGGCCTGCAGGTTAGTGATACTGGCAGTCTGAGTGTTAATCGGTATGGATGGATTAACATCTGGATGGCTATTTTAGGTCACTTCTTCACCCGATTTCCAGTATTTTTTGAATCAGCTCTCACTGTGTTGAAAACACAAGTAGAAATTTTTACAGATACTGCTGGCAATGTGCGCATTTATATTTTGCTTTTTACTTCTCTTCTCGGTATAAAACGCGGCGCGCGGCTCATATCCGTCATACTTCAAGTTGCATGCGCGTTGGCTTCCTCGTTCGCCCCAGTCACTTACTCATGTAAGCTCCCGGGGACTCACTGCGTTGCCGCCTTCCTGCAACTCGAATTATTTTGGATAGACAAAAAGCGCACGACGTTTTCGTCGTGTCGCCACTTCCAGCCGGGTTAAAACGTTAGCTTTGGCTTGTGGGTGCGTTCCTGATGGAGCGACCATGGAGGTGATAAGAGATAATGAACCGTTGTATTTTGCTGAATCTGTCGCACCGTTCTGGTGTGCGTATGTTCCCCACAATTTGCATCTCTGCTTTGCATACCTGCCGATGTTATACCCATCTCGGCGCTTCTCAGGACTCCAGAGCCGGTAACTGGCACTAAGGACTGAACAAGGGCGCTCTTGTGGAAACAAGAGTTTTCTCGTGGTTTCGCCGAACCGTCATACGTAAGTTCGGTTACGTGTTTTACAATGATATGAAAAAGAAACCGGTCGCGCAGGCGGAGTACCAGCACTTTCTGCTGGAAAATCCGACTGTTTATGGGTTGTTATCGCCTCTTCGGATTGCGATAGTAGTCAACTGTTTTACACTTGTTAATAAAATTTGAGGTTCGCTATGTCTGACGACATGTCTTTGGGTTCGCCTTCGTCAGCAGGCGAACAGGGTGTACTACGCTCCATGCAGGAGGTTGCAATGAGCTCCCAGGAAGCCAGCAAGATGCTGCGTACTTACAATATTGCCTGGTGGGGCAATAACTACTACGACGTCAATGAGTTGGGTCACATTAGCGTGTGCCCTGACCCGGACGTGCCGGAAGCGCGTGTCGATCTCGCTAAGCTGGTGAAAGCGCGTGAAGCGCAAGGGCAACGCCTGCCGGCGCTGTTTTGCTTCCCGCAGATCCTGCAACACCGCCTGCGCTCCATTAACGCCGCGTTCAAACGCGCGCGTGAGTCGTACGGCTACAACGGTGACTACTTCCTGGTTTATCCCATCAAGGTTAACCAGCATCGTCGCGTGATCGAATCCTTAATCCACTCTGGCGAACCGCTGGGGCTGGAAGCCGGTTCCAAAGCGGAACTGATGGCGGTCCTGGCACATGCCGGAATGACCCGTTCGGTGATCGTGTGTAACGGCTATAAAGACCGTGAATACATTCGCCTGGCGTTGATCGGTGAGAAGATGGGCCACAAGGTCTATCTGGTCATCGAGAAGATGTCTGAAATCGCCATTGTGCTGGATGAAGCCGAACGTTTAAACGTCATTCCGCGTCTGGGCGTGCGTGCCCGTCTGGCCTCGCAGGGGTCAGGCAAATGGCAGTCCTCCGGCGGCGAAAAATCCAAATTCGGCCTGGCGGCAACGCAGGTTCTGCAACTGGTGGAAACCCTGCGTGAAGCCGGGCGTCTCGATAGCCTGCAATTGCTGCATTTCCATCTCGGTTCGCAGATGGCGAATATCCGTGATATCGCCACCGGCGTGCGTGAGTCTGCCCGTTTCTATGTTGAGCTGCATAAGCTGGGCGTCAACATTCAGTGCTTTGATGTGGGCGGCGGTCTGGGTGTGGACTACGAAGGGACCCGCTCGCAGTCTGACTGCTCGGTGAACTACGGCCTGAATGAGTACGCCAACAACATTATCTGGGCAATTGGCGATGCCTGTGAAGAAAATGGCCTGCCGCACCCGACGGTGATCACCGAGTCCGGTCGTGCGGTGACCGCGCACCACACGGTGCTGGTGTCCAACATCATCGGCGTTGAGCGTAACGAATATACCGTGCCTGTTGCTCCGGCTGACGACGCGCCGCGCGCGCTGCAAAGCATGTGGGAAACCTGGCAGGAGATGCACGAGCCGGGCACCCGTCGCTCGCTGCGCGAATGGCTGCATGACAGCCAGATGGACTTGCACGATATCCACATTGGCTACTCTTCCGGCACCTTCAGCCTGCAGGAACGTGCGTGGGCGGAACAGCTTTACTTAAGCATGTGCCATGAAGTGCAGAAACAACTGGATCCGCAAAACCGCGCGCACCGTCCGATCATCGACGAACTGCAGGAGCGTATGGCGGACAAAATGTACGTCAACTTCTCGCTGTTCCAGTCGATGCCGGATGCGTGGGGGATCGATCAGCTGTTCCCGGTCCTGCCGCTGGAAGGGCTGGATCAGGTGCCTGAACGTCGTGCGGTTCTGCTGGATATCACCTGTGATTCCGATGGCGCTATCGATCACTACATCGACGGCGATGGCATTGCGACCACCATGCCGATGCCAGAGTACGATCCGGATAACCCGCCGATGCTCGGTTTCTTTATGGTTGGCGCGTATCAGGAGATCCTTGGCAACATGCACAACCTGTTTGGCGATACTGAAGCGGTTGACGTGTTTGTTTTCCCGGACGGCAGCGTGGAAGTTGAGCTGTCGGATGAAGGGGATACGGTAGCGGACATGCTGCAATACGTGCAGTTGGATCCGAAAACGCTGCTGACGCACTTCCGCGATCAGGTGAAACAAACCGGTCTGGACGATGCGCTACAGCAGCAGTTCCTCGAAGAGTTCGAAGCGGGTCTGTACGGCTATACGTATCTCGAAGACGAGTAATGGCTGATGCCCGGGCGACTTGAACCTGGGCAATTAAGCAGCGATAATTTACCCAATTAGTGTGTTTACGAATCAAACCCTTTCTCGTCGGGCCTAACGACGCGGGAGGGTTTTTTTATATCGACGAATGTGAGGTTTTTGCCATGAGCACCTTAGGTCATCAGTACGATAACTCCCTGGTTTCTAACGCCTTTGGTTTCCTGCGTCTGCCGCTGAATTTCCAGCCGTATGACAGCGATGCCGACTGGGTGATCACTGGCGTGCCGTTTGACATGGCGACGTCCGGCCGCGCGGGTGGACGTCACGGCCCGGCGGCAATCCGTCAGGTGTCAACGAATCTGGCCTGGGAACACAACCGCTTTCCGTGGAACTTCGACATGCGTGAGCGCCTGAACGTTGTGGACTGCGGCGATCTGGTTTACGCCTTTGGCGACGCGCGTGAAATGAGTGAAAAACTGCAGGCGCATGCAGAGAAACTGCTGGCTGCCGGTAAACGTATGCTCTCTTTTGGCGGTGACCACTTTGTGACGCTGCCGCTGCTGCGCGCGCACGCAAAACACTTTGGCAAAATGGCGCTGGTCCATTTCGATGCCCACACCGACACCTATGCGAACGGCTGTGAGTTCGACCATGGCACCATGTTCTACACTGCGCCGAATGAAGGGTTGATCGATCCGAATCACTCCGTGCAGATCGGTATTCGTACGGAATTCGACAAAGACAACGGCTTTACCGTGCTGGACGCCTGTCAGGTGAACGATCGCGGCGTTGATGACATCATCGCCCAGGTGAAGCAGATTGTCGGCGACATGCCGGTCTATCTGACCTTTGATATCGACTGCCTGGATCCGGCATTCGCGCCGGGGACCGGTACGCCAGTGATTGGCGGCCTGACCTCCGATCGCGCCATCAAGCTGGTGCGCGGCCTGAAAGATCTGAACATCGTGGGGATGGACGTGGTGGAAGTGGCGCCGGCTTACGATCAGTCAGAAATCACCGCCCTGGCAGCGGCAACGCTGGCGCTGGAGATGCTCTACATCCAGGCGGCGAAGAAAGGCGAGTAACGGGTTTCGGGCTATTTTACTCGCCATTTTGAACCCGGGCAGTGCTCGCCATCCTCACGTACTACGTGTACGCTCCGGTGGCTGTGCGCTGTCCAGGCCCAAACTGGCTTCGCCAATAACGCCCGATCACCGGACAAAATTTGTAGTTCTGTAGTTCTGTATGCCGGATAAGGCGTTTACGCCGCCATCCGGCACCGCTCTAATGGTTACTTAATCCCGTCCGCTTTCATACGATCGCGAATATGTTGCGCACGTTCTGCGGAGGCCGGGTGATCGTCAAACATTGAGCTTTGACGACCTTCCTCCAGTTTCGCCAGTTTTTCAAAGCTGGTGGCAAGCCCAGCCGGGCTGATACCGCGTTTGCGCAACAAATCATACGAGTAGTCGTCCGCTTCCGATTCCTGACGCTGGGAGAACTGCGAGTTCACCAGTTTTTCCCCGAGGTCGCCGAGCTGTGACTGCGACAGGCTGCCGACGATCCCACCCGCTGAGGCTGCGGCTGCGCGAACGGCGTTGGTGCCCAGCGCCACCTGCATGCCTTTCTTCACGTGGCCAAGCGCAACGTGACCCATTTCATGGCCAATCACCGCTTCGACTTCGTTGTCCGTCATCATATCCATCAGGCCGCTATATACGCGAATACAGCCGTTCGCCATCGCGAAGGCATTCACGTCTTTCGCCATGTAGACCTTGTAGTTGACCGCTTGTCCATTGATGTTATCGCCGAGCGCCGTGGCGATTTTGCTCAGGCGCTTCGCATACTCGCTGCTGGCGGGCGCAATAGTCGCTTTACCATCCATTTCCGTACAGGCCTGGTTGCTTAACGCAATAACCTGCGCGTCGCTCAGACTGTAGGCCTGAAAAGCCTCGGCCCCTGAAGAGAGCAGTCCATTGGAATTCATATTCTGGCAACCGGTCAGCACCGTCGCCATGCCCATAGCAAGCAGTAACGCGCGAATCTTCATGTTTTTTCTTCCACACGAAATAAGGATTGTTCTAAAAGTGCGCGATTTGCAGATGAATCCGCGCTCACGCTAAGTATAAAGAAAAGAACAACAAGCGGGCGAGCAGATTGCGCAACATGCGTGTGTGATCCGGAGATTTCTGAAGCGGCAAAAGGATGCTCCATGTACATGACACGCGGCTTGGGTTACATTGTTCGCACTTTTTTCCGGCGTAGCCCAAAACGCGCTGTCGTCAAGTCGTTGCGGGTATGGCCTTCATCATCCGATCTGGAGTCAAAATGTCCTCACGTAAAGAGCTTGCCAATGCTATTCGTGCGCTGAGCATGGACGCAGTACAGAAAGCCAAATCCGGTCACCCGGGTGCCCCGATGGGTATGGCTGACATTGCCGAAGTCCTGTGGCGTGATTTCCTGAACCACAACCCGAGCAACCCGTCCTGGGCCGATCGTGACCGTTTCGTGCTGTCTAATGGCCACGGCTCCATGTTGATTTACAGCCTGTTGCACCTCACCGGTTACGATCTGCCGATGTCTGAGCTGCAGAACTTCCGTCAGTTGCATTCCAAAACCCCGGGTCACCCGGAAGTGGGTTACACTGCCGGTGTGGAAACTACCACCGGTCCGTTGGGTCAGGGTATTGCGAACGCGGTCGGTATGGCTATCGCTGAAAAAACGCTGGCGGCGCAGTTTAACCGTCCGGGCCACGACATCGTTGACCACTACACCTATGCCTTCATGGGTGACGGCTGCATGATGGAAGGTATCTCTCACGAGGTATGCTCCCTGGCAGGTACCCTGAAGCTGGGTAAACTGGTGGCGTTCTACGATGACAACGGTATCTCTATCGATGGTCACGTTGAAGGCTGGTTCACTGACGATACCGCTAAACGTTTCGAAGCGTACGGCTGGCACGTGGTACGTGGTGTTGATGGTCACGACGCTGACGCCATCAAACGCGCAGTCGAAGAAGCGCGTGCAGTGACCGACAAACCGTCCCTGCTGATGTGCAAAACCATCATCGGTTTCGGTTCCCCGAACAAAGCGGGTACTCACGATTCCCACGGTGCTCCGCTGGGCGACGCAGAAATCGCACTGACCCGCGAACAGCTGGGCTGGAAATACGCGCCGTTCGAAATCCCGTCTGAAATCTATGCTCAGTGGGATGCGAAAGAAGCCGGCCAGGCGAAAGAGTCTGCCTGGAACGAGAAATTCGCGGCCTACGCCAAAGCCTTCCCGCAGGAAGCGGCTGAGTTCACCCGTCGTATGAAAGGTGAAATGCCGTCTGACTTCGATGCGAAAGCGAACGAATTCATCGCTAAGCTGCAGGCTAACCCGGCGAAAATCGCCAGCCGTAAAGCGTCTCAGAATGCGATCGAAGCCTTCGGTCCGTTGCTGCCAGAGTTCCTCGGTGGCTCTGCTGACCTGGCACCGTCTAACCTGACCCTGTGGTCCGGTTCTAAAGCCATCAACGAAGATGCTGCTGGTAACTACATCCATTACGGCGTCCGTGAATTCGGTATGACCGCGATTGCCAACGGTATCTCCCTGCATGGTGGTTTCCTGCCGTACACCTCCACCTTCCTGATGTTCGTTGAATATGCCCGTAATGCGGTGCGTATGGCTGCGCTGATGAAACAGCGTCAGGTGATGGTTTACACCCACGACTCCATTGGTCTGGGTGAAGATGGTCCGACTCACCAGCCGGTAGAGCAGGTGGCTTCTCTGCGCGTCACGCCGAACATGAGCACCTGGCGTCCGTGTGACCAGGTTGAATCCGCCGTGGCGTGGAAATACGGCGTAGAGCGTCAGGACGGCCCGACCGCGCTGATCCTCTCCCGTCAGAACCTGGCACAGCAGGAACGTACTGAAGAGCAACTGGCGAACATCGCTCGCGGTGGCTACGTACTGAAAGATTGCGCAGGCCAGCCAGAGCTTATCTTTATTGCGACCGGTTCAGAAGTTGAGCTGGCGGTTGCCGCATGGGACAAACTGACTGCAGAAGGCGTGAAAGCGCGCGTGGTCTCCATGCCGTCCACCGACGCCTTCGACAAGCAGGATGCGGCTTACCGTGAATCCGTGCTGCCGAAAGCGGTCTCTGCACGCGTCGCTATCGAAGCGGGCATCGCTGACTACTGGTTCAAATACGTGGGCCTGAACGGCGCGATCGTCGGGATGACCACCTTCGGTGAATCTGCTCCGGCAGAGTTACTGTTCGAAGAGTTCGGCTTCACCGTCGACAACGTTGTCGCGAAAGCAAAAGCACTGCTGTAATCATCATTACAACAGTCTCTAACGGGTCGCTTCGGCGGCCCGTTATCATCTTCGGAGATAATTATTTTTACTCAGGCAAGGCTTTATTGTAGATCTCTCTCACGAAATTGGTATTTAATTGATTATTAAATTTGCAATGGTTATCACATAATTACTCTTGCTATTTTAATTTTCATATACAACATATTGTTTTTTAATGGTTTGAATTATTCCCCCTTTTCCCTGTCTCTGTTTTTCCCTCGATTGCTTTCATTTTGCCGCACGCGTATTTTGTTTTTAGCGAGACGTTGTACCCTAAAAATAAAATAAGGATAATTTATGCGGTTGATTGACTATTTTCCTGAAGCTTCTATTTCAATAAAACCGGTGGCAAAGAACTGGCAGGAAGCCATTGATTTTTCCATGTCATCGTTGCTGGCAAATCATTATGTGAATACCAGTTATATCCAGGCTATAAAAGATTCGACGATCAACAATGGTCCTTATTATATTCTGGCTCCCGGAGTGGCGATGCCTCATGCTCGCCCGGAATGCGGCGCGCTAAAAACAGGCATGTCATTAACGCTACTTAAACAGGAAGTACAATTTGCCGACGATGACGAACCCGTAAAATTACTTATTGGGTTATCAGCGGCGAATGCCGATTCACATATCGGTGCTATCCAGGCTTTAAGCGAACTATTATGTGAAGAGGAAAACCTGGCAGCATTATTGGCTGCTAAATCAGAAAAACAGCTGGCGGATATTATCGCTCGCGCATAATCATTTTCTCCTCGACAGGATATTATCATGGAACACAAGTCTGCTCGTGCAAAGGTCCAGGCTTTTGGGGGATTTTTGACTGCAATGGTCATCCCTAATATCGGTGCTTTTATTGCCTGGGGTTTTATTACTGCGTTATTTATTCCGACAGGGTGGATGCCTAATGAGCATTTCGCCAAAATCGTCGGCCCGATGATTACCTATTTATTACCCGTCATGATTGGCTCCACCGGTGGACATCTGGTGGGTGGGAAGCGCGGGGCGGTGATGGGGGGAATCGGTACAATCGGCGTGATTATTGGCGCGGATATCCCGATGTTCCTCGGTTCAATGATCATGGGGCCACTGGGTGGTCTGGTGATTAAATACATTGACCGGTTGCTGGACCAGCGTATTCCTGCGGGTTTTGAGATGGTAATTAATAACTTCTCTTTAGGCATTGCCGGAATGATGTTGTGCCTGCTGGGGTTTGAAGTCATTGGCCCGGCCGTTCTCATTGCCAATAACTTTGTGAAAGAGTGTATTGAATCACTGGTACATGCAGGTTATCTACCGCTGCTTTCATTGATTAATGAACCCGCGAAAATCCTCTTTCTGAATAATGCTATCGATCAGGGGGTCTATTATCCGCTGGGAATGCAGCAGGCCTCGGAGACAGGAAAATCCATCTTCTTCATGGTGGCCTCAAACCCTGGCCCCGGTTTAGGGTTACTGCTGGCGTTTGCCCTTTTTGGTAAAGGGATGGCGAAGAAATCGGCTCCCGGCGCCATGATTATCCATTTCCTGGGCGGTATTCATGAACTCTACTTCCCATACGTGCTGATGAAGCCACTGACCCTGATCGGCATGATTGCCGGGGGAATGAGCGGAACATGGGTGTTTAACCTGTTAGGCGGCGGCCTGGTCGCAGGTCCGAGCCCAGGATCGATTTTCGCTTATCTGGCATTGACGCCAAAAGGATCTTTCCTTGCCACGATTGCGGGCGTCGCGGCGGGAACGGTGGTGACCTTTGTCATTACCTCCTTCATTTTGAAAATGGAGAAAAATAGCGAAGTTGAAAGTAAAGATACCTACAGCGATTCCGCTAACGCCGTCAAAGCCATGAAGCAGGAAGGTCACTTTTCGTATCGCAATGTCAAACGTATTGCCTTTGTCTGTGATGCGGGAATGGGGTCCAGTGCGATGGGGGCGACGACGTTTCGTAAGCGTCTGGAAAAAGCCGGGTTGTCTATCGATGTCAAACATTACGCCATCGAAAATGTCCCTGATGATGCCGATATTATCGTGACGCACGCCAGCCTTGAGGGGCGCGTTAAGCGAGTCAGTCATAAGCCTCTGGTGTTGATAAAAAATTATATTGGCGACCCGCTTCTTGACGATTTATTTAATCACTTAACGTCGAATTAGCATTTCTGGTTCCTGGAGTTAATATGAAAACGAAAGTTGCTGCAATATATGGCAAACAGGATGTCCGTATCCGTGAGTTTGAATTACCTGAAATTACGGAAAATGAACTGTTAGTCAGCGTGATCTCCGATAGCGTATGCTTATCCACCTGGAAGGCCGCGACATTAGGCAGTGAACATAAACGTGTTCCTGATGATCTGGAAAATCACCCGGTGATTACCGGTCACGAATGTGCCGGAATCATTGTCGAGGTAGGAAAAAAACTGACCGGGAAATATAAGAAAGGGCAACGTTTTGTTTTACAACCTGCAATGGGATTGCCCAGCGGTTATTCCGCAGGATACAGCTACGAATATTTCGGTGGTAATGCCACGTATATGATTATTCCAGAAGTCGCGATAAATCTGGGATGTGTATTGCCATACCACGGTTCTTATTTTGCGGCCGCTTCGCTGGCGGAACCGATGTGTTGCATCATCGGTGCCTATAAGGCGAATTATCATACGACGCCTTATGTGTATGAGCACCGAATGGGGATTAAGCCCGGCGGCAATATTGCGCTTTTAGCCTGCGCCGGGCCAATGGGGATCGGTGCGATTGATTATGCCATCAACGGTGGGATCCAACCGGCACGCGTGGTGGTTGTGGATATTGATGAAACGCGTCTGGAGCAGGCTAAAAAACTCCTTCCGGTCGAACTGGCTGCGCGCAAGGGAATCGAACTCATCTATGTGAACTCGTCTGGTATGGCCGATCCCGCGACGCAACTGCGCAAATTAACGGGCGGCGCCGGGTTCGATGACGTTTTTGTCTATGCCGCCGTACCAGCCGTCGTGGAGATGGCTGACGATATTCTGGCAGAAGATGGTTGTCTGAACTTCTTTGCGGGTCCGACGGAGAGCCGCTTTAAAGTGCCGTTTAATTTCTACAACGTACATTACAACAGTACGCACGTGGTCGGAACTTCCGGCGGTTCTACCGATGATATGAAAGAGGCGATTGCGCTGAGCGCGACGGGCCAGCTTCAGCCGTCGTTTATGGTGACTCATATTGGCGGTCTCGATGCGGTGCCGGATACCGTTCTTAATTTGCCGGATATTCCGGGTGGCAAGAAGCTTATCTATAACGGTGTGACGATGCCGCTGACGGCCATTGCTGATTTCGCTGAGAAAGGCAAAACCGATCCGTTATTCAGAGAACTGGCGCTGTTGGTTGCCCAGACGCACGGTATCTGGAACGAAAAAGCGGAAAGATACCTGCTGGCGCAGTTTGGCGTGGATATCGGGGAGGCGGCGGCATGAAGTCGTTGGCATGGCCGCTGTTTCGCATCACGGAGCAGGCAGCGCTGGCTGCCTGGCCGCAAACCGGCTGCGGCGATAAGAACAAAATCGATGGCCTGGCAGTGAGCGCAATGCGCACGGCCTTGAATGACATTGCCATTCGCGGGCGCATCGTTATTGGTGAGGGCGAGATTGATCACGCGCCGATGCTATGGATTGGCGAAGAGGTTGGCAGCGGCAGCGGACCAGAGGTGGATATCGCCGTCGATCCTATTGAAGGCACCCGGATGGTCGCGATGGGGCAGAGCAATGCGCTGGCGGTGATGGCGTTTGCGCCACAGGGGAGCTTGTTACATGCCCCTGATATGTACATGAAAAAGCTGGTGGTTAACCGGCAGGCGAAAGGGGTGATTAATCTGGCGCGGCCTCTGGCGGATAACCTGCGTCATGTGGCGAAAGCGCTGGGCAAACCGCTGGATCGACTGCGCATGGCCACGCTGGATAAACCGCGGCTTCAGCCAGCGATTGCCGAAGCCACGCAACTGGGGGTGAAAGTCTTTGCCCTGCCTGATGGTGATGTGGCCGCCAGTGTTCTGGCCTGTTTGCAGGATAACCCTTATGACCTGATGTATACCATTGGCGGCGCGCCAGAAGGCGTCATTTCCGCCTGCGCGGTGAAAGCGTTGGGGGGCGATATGCAGGCCGAGCTGATCGATTTTTGTGAAGCGAAAGGCGACACCGCAGAGCATCGTCTTATCGCCGCCCAGGAGCGCCAGCGCTGCACGGAAATGGGCGTCGAGGTCAATCGGGTCTATACGCTCGATGAACTGGTGGCGGGACATGATGTCCTCTTTAGCGCGACCGGAGTGACCGGCGGCGATCTTGTGAATGGGATCCAACAGGTTGCAAAAGGGGTGCGTACGCAAACTTTACTGATCGGCGGCGCGGATCGAACGTGTAATATAATAGACTCTCTGCATTCATGGTGATTGATCGGGAAACAAATGACGACGTTGACAGAAGACGATGTGCTGGAGCAACTGGATGCTCAAGATAACTTACTTTCGTTTATGACGACGGCACATTCCATTTTGCTACAGGGCATTAAGCGCTTTCTGCCGTCGCTATTTGTCGATAACGATGAAGAGATTGTGGAATATGCAGTGAAGCCGTTACTTGCCCAGAGTGGGCCGCTTGATGATATTGACGTTGCGCTACGCCTGATCTATGCGCTGGGAAAAATGGACAAATGGCTTTATGCCGATATTACGCATTTTTCGCAGTTTTATCAGTACGTCAGTGAACGGGATGAGATCCCGGGATTTGCCGATGACATCACCTGGGATTTTATCAGCAACGTCAACAGTATCACCCGAAATACGACCTTATATAGCGCGCTGGAGTCGATGAAATTTGCCGACTTTGCGGCGTGGTCTGAGGTGCGTTTTTCCGGAATGGTCAAGACGGCAATGACGCTGGCGGTGACGTCAATTTTGAAGGAATTAACACCGTGAAAATCGGACTGATGGTCAACGGGTTGCGGGTTGAAGCCCATTATCATGATGATGAGATAGAGAACGTTCATAAACCGTTATTACAACGACTGGCAAACATCCATTCCGCGAACGCCAGACGACGCACCGTTGTGTTTCTGAGTGCGCCGCCCGGGACCGGGAAATCCACACTGACCACGTTCTGGGAATGGCTTTCTCGTCAGGATCCCTCTTTGCCGGAGATCCAGACGCTCCCGATGGATGGTTTCCATCATTACAATGACTGGCTGGATACTCACCATCTGCGTGCGTACAAAGGGGCGCCAGAGACGTTTGACGTTGAAAAACTGGCGCAGAATCTGCGACAAATTAGAGAAGGTGAAGGGACCTGGCCGCAGTATGATCGGCAAAAGCACGATCCGGTCGAAGACGCGATTGTGGTGAGCGCGCCGATTGTCATTGTGGAGGGAAACTGGCTGCTGCGGGATGACGAAAGATGGCGGGCGTTAGCGGCGTTCTGCGATTTTTCCCTGTTTATTCGTGCGCCAGCGGACGCCCTGCGTGCGCGACTGGTGGGACGCAAGCTGGCTGGAGGATTATCGACAGCCGATGCCGAGGCGTTTTACACGCGCACAGACGGACCGAATGTGGAGCGAGTTCTGGAAAACAGTCTACCTGCAGACCTTACGCTGGAGATGACGGCGTCGGGTGAGTATCGGATTGCGTGAGCGTTCCGTCGTGGAGTCGAACGATTCGTGAGAAGTGACGCTGTGTAAACGCAGCGTCATGACTGATCGCCACAACGCTGGTGCCTCGTTTGCGACAAACGGCAAGCCAATGCTCAAATAGTGCCATCCAGTGCGCATCGAAGTCCCGACTGGGTTCATCAAGTAGCAAAACCGTCGGAGCCATCGCTTCCAGACTGGCGACAGCAACCATACGCCGTTGCGCGGTGTGAAGATCCAAAGGGTGTGCGTTGGCGACCTCTTCTAAATGACAGAGTGCTAAGGCTGCCTGAGTGCGACGGTTAATTTCTGCCGCCGGCCGTTTTTGTAGCTTCAGACCAAAAGCGACTTCATCGGCAACTTTGCTGTGAAAGATTTGATTTTCCGCTTCCTGAAACAACACCCCAAAGAGACCGGCACGCTGCCGATTTTTCAGTTGAATCAATGGCGTTTCTCTGAATGTCACCGTACCGGCGTTAGGGGCGAGCAGCCCGGCCATAATCCGCAGGAGCGTTGATTTACCCGCGCCATTATCACCCGTTAACGCCAGCCATTCGCCTTCCCGTAGTTCAAGCGAGATATCGCGCAAGCAGTCATCTTCCGCGTTTGGCCAGCGATAAGTCACCTGATTCAACATCAACATAGTGGTGTCAGCGCTCCCTCGTGCAGTTGCCAGGCCTGCTGGCAGCGGGAAAGGTAAGAGAAATGATGACGCTCGAAAAGCACAACCAGAGACTGATGTTCCTGTGCCCATTGTTGCAGCCGTCCAAGTAGCATATCGGTGGTCTGTGATGTCAGTCGACTGAACGCTTCATCGAGTATTAACAATTTCGGCATCATCGCCAGCGCGCTGGCAATGACCACGCGCTGGGTTTCGCCGCCGGAAAGCGTCCCGGGATGGCGATGGCGCAGCGGCTGGCATTCTGTCAGGGTCAGGGCCGTATCAATTCGCCGCATAATCTCAGCGTCGTCCAGGCAGAGGTTTTCTGGACCAAAGGCTATCTCCTCCTCAACGCTGAATGTACAACCGGAAAGCTGCAGGTAAGGCGATTGTTGCACAAGCTGGATGAAGGGGGCCTGCTCCACGAGCGGACGTTCCCCTATAGCGGTACCCAGCAGCGTTCCTTTGCCTTCAATGTCTCCTGGAAGAAAATCCGGATACCAGCCCGCCATAAGCTGCGCAAGCGTGCTTTTCCCACTGCCGTTATCGCCCAGGATTGCGACCATTCCGGGGGTTGAATAATGGAAATTCAGGGAGGGTGACGTACGTGTGGCGCAGGCAGGCAGATAGCGAAATTGTTCTAACGTAACCATATCCATACTCCTGTCTCAGCCACTATCAGAATCATCATGCCGTAGCGCGCCAGACGCTGTAAGGCGCTGTCCTTCGGTGCCCACAGCGTGGTGCGCGTCCGATGCAGGCGAAACCCTCGCATATCCAGCGCGGCGCCGCGTACGGCTAAATCGTTGAGCGCATTATGGGTGAGGGGCACAATCAATGCTGGCATCGCGCGTAAACGTTGATGCCACGATTCATCCAGCGGTACGCCGCGAGCTCGCTGCGCTTCATGAATAATGGCTAACTGTCGTTTAAGCTGTTCGACGACCAGTAAGGGACCGGCGAAAAGATAAGCGATGCCTGGTGGCAGACGTGATGCGAACAGCGCCCGAATGAAACGCTGCACCGGTACGTACTGCATCCAGAGCTGTGACGTTGAAACAATGGCCAGTATTCGCAACCACAACGTGACGGCATGCGCCCAGCGTTGCGGATCCCGGGGCTGACCGCTGATCCATTCCGTCAACCAGCCGCCATGCACCAGCCATAGTCCCATTCCCAGAGAGAACATCAGCCAGGCGACATATTTCGCCCGTCGCCGCGTCGACGTCATCACCAGCAGGCAGAGAAAGGTGGCGGCGCTATAAACCGGCAAGACCGTCTGCGCCGGAAGAAGCAAGGTCGTGCATGCCGCCAGCGCCCACAATGTCAACGAGGTAAACGGATGCATTTAGCGCACAGCAGACATCGTTGGAAAGTGGCGTGTCGTGCGTAGAGGCAACTGACGCAGCAAAATCCAGACAATAATCGCGGTCAAAATTTTATCGACCAGGTTTGCGCCCAGAACCGTAATGGCAACGGATTCCACCAGATTCTGGCCGACGGAATGCATCCAGGCGACAAATAAGTCAGCGCCGCTGCCGGTGACGCCGCCAAATAATGTAGTACGTAGCGGTACCGCAACCAGCGTAACGGCCAGGGTAATAACGACACCGCTGACGACCACTTTCGGCAACGTGCGAAACCAGCCTGCCCGTGCCAGCCATCCGGCAACGAGACCAATGACCATGGCCACAGGGGCAAAGGCGGCAGCGATCGGATCGGTTAACAGCCCCCAGAGTAAGTTCGTCAGTAGCCCTGTCAGCATACCGATGACAGGCCCCAGCAGCACGGCGCTAATCAGCGTGCCAATCGAGTCGAGAAAGATGGGAAGCTTTAACATGCTGATTAGCTGGCCACCAATCATATTGATGGCTATAGCAATCACAATCAGAACTAAGGATTGGCTGGAAAACGGGCGGCGTACCATAGGTAACCTCTTGTTGAATAGTCAATTAACGGCGGGAGATATGCAATTCTTCATAGCCGGAAAGGGCGCAGGCTTGCCGACTAAATTCCAGCTCGCTCATCTCGCCGATCACCAACTCAAGCGTGGTGCGTACGGTACAGCCTGGCATCATATGCCCTCCCAGCATTGCGCCATGCGGGTCAGCAACACAGAGATGTAAATGTTCGCCGGTTAATTCCAGCGTGCCGTTGAGGGAGATGACTTCCCATGTTCCGGTGAGCAAAGTGGTATCTTCTTCTCCGGCATAGCGCAGCGCAACATCGGTCAAACTACCGGTGCAACCTGCTATCCACGCGGCGTGTAATGCGTTCTGACGTATAAAGGTACGTAACCGGGAAAAGATCTCCTGCCCTGGAAGCAGGCGAAGCGCGTAAAAGCGTGCCGTTGAGGAATGCGCGTGAATGATCGTCATAATGTGCGGGACTCCGAAACTCGGACGTAGCGTTGATAATATCGCCGTTGGCAACGGTACTCTCTGATATAAATCAGGATTTGGAACAGGGCAACGAAAAGATCTTGCATCGCTTATTCACGATTCTGGAATATGGAATAAATCTCCCGGTCAAGCGGCTTGAAATGTGACACAAGTCAGATAAATGGCGAATCCATCTGGACAATCGTTCCTTTTATTCCCCGTTTCGCTTATTCTAGCTGAAGCGTTTCAGTCGATTAAATGTTCGACAAATAATCAATCAGTCGCAGTTTGCGACAGGTAAGGTTTCCCTGAACGATGCGCTGGATTACTCTGTCAGCCACATCTGAATCGGGATAGCCTTGCAGGAGATCTATGACCGTACGCGTAGCGATTAATGGCTTCGGTCGCATCGGACGTAATGTGGTTCGTGCTTTATATGAATCCGGACGTCGGGCGGAAATCACCGTGGTGGCAATCAATGAACTGGCGGATGCTTCAGGCATGGCGCATTTGTTGAAATATGACACCAGCCATGGACGTTTTGCATGGGACGTTCGCCAGGAGCGCGAGCAGCTCGTGGTTGGCGACGACGCGATTCGCATTCTGCATGAGCCTTCGCTTGAGGCGCTGCCGTGGCGCGAGCTCGGCGTTGATATCGTGCTGGACTGTACGGGCGTCTACGGGAACCGTGAACACGGCGAGTCGCATATCGCCGCTGGCGCGAAGAAAGTGCTCTTTTCACATCCTGGCAGCAACGATCTCGACGCTACCGTGGTATTTGGGGTCAATCAGGATCAACTGCGCGCGGAACATCGCATCGTCTCCAATGCTTCGTGTACCACGAATTGTATTATTCCCATTATCAAATTATTGGATGATGCCTACGGCATAGAGTCCGGTACGGTGACGACCATTCACTCCGCGATGCACGACCAGCAGGTGATTGATGCGTACCATTCTGACCTGCGTCGTACGCGTGCGGCGAGCCAGTCGATCATTCCGGTCGATACCAAACTGGCGGCAGGTATCACCCGAATTTTCCCGCAGTTTAACGATCGTTTTGAAGCGATTGCGGTGCGGGTACCGACGATAAACGTCACGGCAATCGACTTAAGCGTCACGGTGATGAAGCCCGTAAAAGCTAATGAAGTCAACCAGTTGCTGCAAAAAGCGGCACAAGGTGCATTTCATGATATAGTTGACTATACGGAATTACCGTTGGTCTCCGTCGATTTTAATCACGACCCGCATAGCGCCATTGTTGATGGTACACAAACGCGGGTCAGTGGCGCGCACCTTATTAAGACACTGGTCTGGTGTGACAATGAATGGGGCTTTGCTAACAGAATGCTCGACACCACGTTAGCGATGGCTGCAAAAGGTTTCAGGTAGGGCGCAAGGGCGTCTGCAAAACTTTATCAAGAATCAACGAGAGGATTCACCATGTCTGTAATCAAGATGACCGATTTGGATCTTGCTGGTAAACGTGTTTTTATCCGTGCGGATCTGAACGTACCAGTTAAAGAAGGGAAAGTGACCAGCGATGCGCGTATCCGCGCTTCCCTGCCGACTATCGAACTGGCCCTGAAACAGGGTGCTAAAGTGATGGTTACTTCCCACCTGGGTCGTCCTACCGAAGGCGAGTACAACGAAGAATTCTCTCTGCTGCCGGTTGTTAATTACCTGAAAGAGAAACTGTCTAACCCGGTTCGTCTGGTAAAAGATTACCTCGACGGCGTTGAAGTTGCTGCTGGCGAACTGGTGGTTCTGGAAAACGTTCGCTTCAACAAAGGCGAGAAGAAAGACGACGAAGCGCTGTCCAAAAAATACGCTGCACTGTGTGACGTATTCGTGATGGACGCATTTGGTACGGCTCACCGTGCGCAGGCTTCTACTCACGGTATCGGCAAATTTGCTGACGTCGCCTGTGCCGGTCCGCTGCTGGCCGCAGAACTGGACGCGCTGGGTAAAGCGCTGAAAGAGCCGGCTCGTCCGATGGTCGCTATCGTGGGCGGTTCTAAAGTTTCCACCAAACTGACCGTTCTGGATTCCCTGTCCAAAATCGCTGATCAGCTGATCGTTGGCGGCGGCATTGCGAACACCTTCGTTGCCGCTCAGGGCCACAATGTGGGCAAATCCCTGTACGAAGCCGATCTGGTTGACGAAGCGAAACGTCTGCTGACCACGTGCGATATTCCGGTTCCGACTGACGTTCGCGTCGCGACCGAATTCTCTGAAAGCGCTGCTGCAACACTGAAATCCGTCAACGACGTGAAAGAAGACGAGCAGATCCTGGATATCGGTGATGCTTCTGCACAGCAGCTGGCTGAAATCCTGAAGAATGCGAAAACCATTCTGTGGAACGGCCCGGTTGGCGTGTTTGAATTCCCGAATTTCCGTAAAGGGACTGAAATCGTGGCTAACGCGATTGCTGACAGCGACGCGTTCTCTATCGCAGGCGGCGGTGACACGCTGGCGGCTATCGACCTGTTCGGTATTGCTGACAAAATCTCCTACATCTCCACTGGCGGCGGCGCATTCCTCGAATTCGTGGAAGGTAAAGTTCTGCCTGCAGTAGCGATGCTCGAAGAGCGCGCTAAGAAGTAAGACACTCATGGGCAGGGAAACCTGCCCAATTTTCAGCGCGCTTTAGTGGCACGCACCCCTTTCCAAGGCCGAAGATACAGGACTCGTAACATGTCTAAAATTTTTGATTTCGTAAAACCTGGCGTTATCACCGGTGATGACGTACAGAAAGTTTTCCAGGTAGCAAAAGAAAACAACTTCGCTCTGCCAGCAGTTAACTGCGTCGGTACCGACTCTATCAACGCCGTTCTGGAAACCGCTGCAAAAGTTAAAGCGCCGGTCATCGTACAGTTCTCCAACGGTGGCGCTGCGTTCATCGCGGGTAAAGGTGTGAAAACTGACGTTCCTCAGGGGGCGGCAATCATGGGGGCGATCTCTGGTGCGCACCACGTACATCAGATGGCTGAGCACTACGGTGTTCCGGTTATCCTGCACACTGACCACTGCGCGAAGAAACTGCTGCCGTGGATCGACGGTCTGCTGGACGCAGGTGAAAAACACTTCGCGGCGACCGGTAAACCGCTGTTCTCTTCTCACATGATCGACCTGTCTGAAGAGTCACTGGAAGAGAATATCGAAATTTGTTCCAAATACCTGGCGCGCATGTCCAAAATGGGCATGACCCTGGAAATCGAACTGGGTTGCACCGGCGGTGAAGAAGATGGTGTGGATAACAGCCACATGGACGCTTCTGCTCTGTACACCCAACCGGAAGATGTGGATTACGCGTACACCGAGCTGAGCAAAATCAGCCCGCGCTTCACTATCGCGGCTTCCTTCGGTAACGTACATGGCGTGTACAAGCCGGGTAACGTGGTTCTGACCCCGACCATCCTGCGCGACTCTCAGGACTATGTTTCTAAGAAACACAACCTGCCGCACAATAGCCTGAATTTCGTCTTCCACGGTGGTTCCGGTTCTACCGCTCAGGAAATCAAAGACTCTGTAAGCTATGGTGTAATCAAAATGAACATCGATACCGATACCCAATGGGCGACCTGGGAAGGTGTTCTGAACTACTACAAAGCGAACGAAGCGTATCTGCAGGGTCAGTTGGGCAACCCGAAAGGCGAAGATCAGCCGAACAAGAAATACTACGATCCGCGCGTATGGCTGCGTGCTGGCCAGACTTCCATGATCACGCGTCTGGAACAGGCTTTCAAAGAACTGAACGCCATCGACGTGCTGTAATCTGGTCCGCTGTTGGTAAAAATGGCTTCCTTCGGGAAGCCTTTTTTTTGCGTTGTTGCCGGAGGGGCTCGCCATCCGACAATGACAAACGGCAGGGGGTTACTGTGTTACGCAGGTACCTTTCTCGCCCATTAATATCTGCGGCGCATCTTTCAGCGCGCCAATAAACGCCAGGCGTCCGGTTTGCTTAACAAACTGGATCACCGCCGCCGCTTTTGGTCCCATCGCGCCGTCCGGCGCTGCAAACGGCGCCAACTCTTCTGTTGTGACATGTCGCAACGCACGCGCCTGCGGAGTGCCCCAGTGTTCATAGACGGCATCGGCATCGGTCAGGATCAGCAGATGATCGGCGTTGATGGCATTCGCCAATACCGCGGCTGTCAGATCTTTATCGATCACCGCTTCAGTTCCCAGGTATCTGTTACCCTGAGCCACCACCGGAACGCCGCCGCCGCCACAGCAAATCACCGTATGCCCCGCTTCCATCAGCATCTGGATGGCCTCGCCGTCGAGGATGTTTTGCGGTATCGGTGAGGGAACGACCCGGCGAATGTATTGCCCATCTGCCTTCATCGTCCAGCCATAGCGTTGTTCCAGTTCAGCTTGTTGATCCGGCTGATAGACAGGCCCAATATACTTACCTGGAGCGGCAAATGCCTCATCTTGCGGATCTACTTCTACCCGTGTCATTAGCGTGGTCACGGGGCCGCCCCCCGTGTTTTGCGTCAGCGCCTGGGCGATGGCGACACCAATCATCCCCTGGCTTTCGGCCACCAGGATATCCAGCGGCCAGGCGGGAGATTCCGTGTAGGCCGCGTTCTGCAACGCCAACAGCCCCACCTGAGGCCCGTTTCCGTGAACAATTACCAGTTGATAATCGCGAGCCAGCGTCGCTACCTTTTGCGCGAAAACCTGAATACTGCGCTGTTGGTTTTCCGCACTCAATATCTCTCCGCGCTGTAATAATGCATTCCCGCCCAGCGCAATGACCAGTTTCTTTTTCATTATGACCTCAATGTGCAAAATATCTCGTGGTCAAAATAACGTTCCTGGCTTTTTATAATGTGACTTATTCGACAGCTTATTGACTGATAAAAATAACGCGTTAATTTGGATTGTTTTTAATTACTTTGTTTAAATTATTTAAAAAATGATTGTTAGACTTTTTTTAATAATGTTTCGGTCAGTTCCCAGGAATTTATAACAATGGATTTTGTGTGACTTTGCTCAAACGAAATGATGTTGCGACCCGATATGGTGAGCGGACTTAAAACATCAAGCCTCATCAATCGTCAGATCATCTGAGGTGTTCAACGGTAAATATTACCGGGAGATTGCTTATGTCTGAATCATGTGAAGTGACTGAGGTCACGAAGAAAAAAGGAATACCGGCCTGGTGGGTGACCATTTTCCTGTTCTGGCTGGGATGGATTTTCATGTACGCCGACCGGACGGTATTGAACCCGGTGATGGGCGAACTGGAGAAAGAGTTTGGCTTAAGTGGAACGCAATTAGGCATTCTTAATTCTGTGTTTTATTTTTCTTATGCATTATTACAGGTCCCGGCCGGAATACTGGGTGACAAAATCGGTAAGAAAAAAGTACTGGTGCCTGGGTTTATTCTCTTTGGCGTTTTCACGGCCGTTACCGGTTGGGCAAAAAGTTGGTACACGCTGCTGTTTGCCCGCGTGGTCACGGGCGCAGGAGAAGGGACCTATTACGGTCCACAGTACGGCCTTTCTTCCGAGCAAATCCCCAAAAAATACCGCTCGCTGGGCAGTGCAATTATCAATAGCGGCATGGCCTTCGGTATCGCGCTGGGTCTGATGACCTCGAGCTGGCTGGTGTACGATCAGGGCCATTCATGGCGGATGCCGTTCTACGCGATGGCGGTTCCATCGGTACTGGTGGGGATTGCGATATGGCTGTTTGTGAAAGAAAAGAAACGTACCGTAGATACCGACGGTCAGCCGGTGAAAAAAGGCAAATTCAGCGATCTCCTGAAAAACCGCAACCTCGTTCTGACCTATATCATGGTGTTCTGCAGCCTGTTTGGTTTCTTCGTCATTCTGACCTGGCTTCCCTATTATCTGCAAAATGAACGTGGTATTGCCGGTAGTGAAACCGGGTTTATCTCTTCGCTGGTGGCCTGGATTTCAATCCCCGGCGCGCTGTTATTCTCCAGCCTGTCTGACAAATTAGGTAAGCGCAAACCGTTAATTATGTTCCTCGTCCCGGTGGCGATCATCAGCATGCTGTCTATTGTCTGGATGCCAAATATGACCGGCGTGATTGTCGCCCTGTGTGTTTACGGCCTCGTCGGCAAACTGGCGCTGGATCCCGTGCTGGTTGCACTGGTTGCCGATAGCGTTGATGAAAATAATTACAGCACCGCGTTTGGCTTATTTAATTTTATCGGCATGAGCTCTTCTATTCTTGCTCCCATTATTGCTGGCGCGGCGCGCGATATAACGGGCAGCCTGGCATCCAGTTTTTATGTATCAGCCATCCTGTTAGCGATTGGATTGGTTGCGATGCTGTTTTTGAAAGAAAAACGTACATAAGAGGTAGCGGTAATGATTTACGCTTTTATTAAAAAGGGAAGTTTTCAGGATTCCGTCAGCCTGATGATTATTTCCCGGAAATTAAGTGAGCGACCGGAAGTCGACCAGGTTTCCGTCATGATGGGAACACCCGCGAATAAAGCGATGCTGGATTCTACGGGCTTCTGGCATGACGATTTTGTCGAGGCTACACCGAACGATATTTGCGTGGCAGTACGAACGCATGACGATCAACCCGGGATCCTCGAATTAATTCGCGAACAGCTGGAAAAAGAGTTGAGCGCAATTGCCAGCGCCTCGGGCAGTTCCCAGCAACTGCTGAAGGCGCGTCGCTGGGAGAGCGCGTGCCAGAAATTGCCGCAGGCCAATCTGCTGCTGGTTTCGGTTGCCGGGGAGTATGCAGCCTCCGTCGCTAAAGAGGGGTTGTTGGCCGGTAAAAACGTGATGATGTTCTCCGATAACGTACCGCTGGAGCAGGAAGTTGAGCTGAAAACGTTGGCTCGCGAGAAAGGGCTGATCGTGATGGGGCCGGACTGCGGGACGGCGATGATTGCCGGCAGCCCACTGGCTTTCGCGAACGTGTTGCCCGACGGCGGGATTGGCGTAATTGGGGCGTCCGGAACGGGTATTCAGGAGGTCACCTCTCAGATTGCGCTGCACCAGCAGGGGATCAGCCATGCCATCGGTTTGGGGGGGCGTGATCTGAGTGCGGAAGTGGGAGGCATCAGTGCGTTAACGGCGCTGGAGATGCTGGCGGCTGATGATGCCACGCGGGTGATCGCGTTTGTCTCCAAGCCGCCGTCGCCGCAGGTCAGAACCCGCATTATCAATGCGATGCAAAAGGTAGGTAAACCGGTGGTCGCGCTCTTTCTCGGCAATAAACCGGAACAGCGCCGTGAGGGGAATGTCTGGCTGGCGAATTCGCTCTCAGATGCCGCCCAACTGGCCGTGTTGCTGATGCGCGTGGCGCAGCAGCGCCTGATTCAACCTGAGGTGGCAGGAAAAGGCATTTATGGGCTGTATGCCGGCGGAACCCTTGCGGCTGAAGCGGCGATGTTGCTTTCGGCCGGGCTGGGTGTGCCGGTGAGCGAAAGCCACGCAGCTGGCGTCATGCTCGACGCGCAGGGCCATCGTATTGTCGATCTGGGGGATGACAGCTACACGTTGGGCAGACCACACCCGATGATCGACCCGACAACCCGCAGCATTGAAATCGAAAAGCTGGCAGCGATGCCGGACGTGGGTGTACTGCTGCTGGATGTGGTGCTGGGCTATGGTGCCTGTGCTGACCCGGCGGGCGCCGTTGTTGAGGCCGTCGAGCAGGTTCGCGCCACGCGGAACGCACCGCTGGTCACCATCGCCACCCTGACCGGAACCGATGCCGACCCACAGGGACGCAGCGGACAAACTGACATCCTGCGTGATGCTGGCATCGCCGTGGTGGAAACCCTGGAAGAGGCTGTGTTGCTCGCCATCAGCCTGACACATCATCAGGACTCCCGCCCATCCGTTGAACCTAACCCCTTGCTGGATGGTGTACAGGTGATCAATGCCGGACTGCGCAGCTTCGCGCTGGATCTGCAAAGCAGCGGCACGTCGGTTGTGCATTATCAGTGGGCGCCGATTGCCGGTGGCAATGTGCGTCTCGCTAGTTTACTCAAGCAGTTACATTAATTCAGAGGTACCGATATGTATTCATCAATTGCACAGGCCAACGACGCCATTATTGAACGCATCAAAGCCGCCCGCCCGCACTGGGTTGCTGTCCGTCCTGCGAAAGAGGCGGTGGTTGAATTGTCCTCCGGGCGTAAATTGCTGCACGCCGGCCCGCCGATTGCCTGGGAAGAGATGACGGGGCCCATGCGCGGTGCCTGTATCGGCGCATCGCTGTTTGAGGGGTGGGCAACCACTGAAGAGGAGGCCGTCAGTCTCCTGAGCCAGGGCGAAGTGGAATTTATCCCGTGCCATCATGTCGGCGCCGTCGGCCCGATGGGCGGCATTACCTCGGCGAATATGCCAGTGTTGGTCGTACGAGACGTGGTGCACGGCAATCAGTCCTGTTGCAACCTGAACGAAGGGATTGGCAAGGTCATGCGTTTCGGCGCCTACGGTGAGGATGTGCAGACGCGTCTACGCTGGATGCGCGATACGCTGGCACCGGTGTTACAGGAGGCCTTATCGTGCATGGATAACGGCGTGGATCTGACGGCGATGATGGCCCAGGCGATTACGATGGGGGACGAATTCCATCAGCGTAATATCGCGGCCTCGTCGCTACTGCTGCGCACGCTATCCCCTGTGATTGCCGGTCTTGATCGGTCGAAAGCCGAAATTATTGAGGTGCTGCAATTCCTGAGCGTGACCGATCAGTTCTTCCTTAACCTGGCGATGGCCTACAGCAAAGCGGTGATGGATGCGGCGGCAGTGATTAAAGCCGGTTCGGTAGTGACGGCAATGACGCGCAACGGGCGTGAGTTCGGGATTCGCGTCAGTGGCACTGGCGACCGTTGGTTTACTGCACCAGTGAATACGCCGCAGGGCTTGTTTTTTACCGGCTACAGTCAGGCTGACGCTAACCCGGATATCGGTGATAGCGCCATTACCGAGACGCTGGGCATCGGTGGCGCAGCCATGATTGCCGCACCTGGCGTGACGCGTTTCGTCGGCGCGGGCGGTATGGGGGCCGCGCTGGAAACGTCCGAAGAGATGGCGGAAATCTACCTCGCCAACAACCCTTTGTTCCAGATCCCGTCCTGGGATTTCAAAGGGGCGTGTCTGGGGCTGGATATCCGTCGCGTCGTGGAAACGGGGATTACGCCGCTGATCAACACCGGTATCGCTCACCGAGAAGCCGGAATCGGTCAGGTTGGCGCAGGGACCGTACGCGCACCGCTGCTGTGCTTTGAAAAAGCGCTGGAAGCGCTGGCGGAAGAGCATCACATCACGGTGTAACTACCCTGCCCGGTAGTGAGATAATCGTAGGCCGGATAAGGCGAGGCCGCCATCCGGCAGACGTTGGCCGGCCCTACGGAGCAACCTATGGTCATTTTCAATGCCCTGGCCTGCGCCGGACTTTATCGACTTCCGGACGGTGAATGGACGCTGCACAGTCGCTTTTCCCAGGCGATCAATTTCAGCCATGTAAGTGGCGAATTACTGACGTTATACCGCTACGGTAAAGGCATGGGGCCGACTGGCATACTGCTGAGCCGCAGGCTATTTTCCCGCATGTTTGCGGTTTCTCGTCTGTATAAATCGGGGAATCAGTTGAGTGGGCAGGGGATGATTCTTCACTCTCGTCGTCGACTCAAATTACGTGTGACGACGGCGACCACCGCGCCTGTCGATCTTTCTTCTTGTTTTCAGCAAAGTGGATTGTGTGGAGCGCTTAACCAATCGCTCCAGAATATGCCGTGTTATGCGCAAATCATCACAGAGTTGACTCGCTGGCAAAAGGGGACCGCGCCTGACTGGCGCTGGCTTATCGGACGAGGCCCCGGACTCACGCCCAGCGGTGATGATATGCTTACGGGAATGCTGGCGGTCTTTATTGCCGCCGGGTTACCGGTTCACCTTTTTTTACCCCCGGCGGATCAACTTGCGCGGCTGACAACTTCGGTAAGCTGTAGCTATCTGAATAGCGCCAGAGTGGGTGAATTTTCGACGCCGGTGTTGGGGGTGATGCGCAGCTTGCAAACCGGGCGTGACGCAGGCCACGCACTTCGTCGTCTGCTCACGGTGGGGCACACCTCCGGCGCTGACACTGTGTTAGGGATTGCGCTGGCGCAACGCTGGTTGCAGATGGCTGACTCAAGGGGAAAGCATGCTCGATCAGGAAACAATACGCACATTTATTCGGGTAGCTGAGACGGAGAGTTTTTCCCGCGCTGCCAGCTCTCTGCATAAAACGCCTGCGGCAATCAGCTACCGCATTAAAACGCTGGAGGAGCAGGTGGGGACGCAGCTCTTTTTACGAACCACGCGTTCCGTCAGCCTGACGTTGGCCGGTCAGCATCTGCTCGAACATTGTCGCCAGTGGCTTAACTGGCTGGACGCCATGCCTGATGAGTTGCAGCAGATTAATGCGGGCGTTGAGCGTCAGGTTAATATCGTCATCAACAATTTGCTCTATCAGCCGCAGACGACCGCCGATTTACTGACGTGGCTGCATCAACAATTTCCCTTCACCCGTTTCCAGATCTCCCGCCAGGTCTATATGGGCGTGTGGGATTCGTTGCTGTATGACGACTATCAACTGGCGATTGGCGTGACCGGTTCCGAATCGCTGTCAAACAACATTTCGCTGCTGCCGCTGGGGGACATTAGCTGGCAGTTTGTGGTGGCGCAGAACCACCCGTTGGCCAGCCATCCGGCAACGGTGTTATCGGACGACATGCTACGTCGCTACCCCGCCATCAATATTGAAGATACGTCGCGCACGCTCACCCGCCGCGTGGCCTGGCTACTGAGCGGACAAAAGGAAATTAAAGTCCCGGATCTCAGCACCAAGCTGGCCTGTCATTTAAGCGGACTGGGCGTCGGTTTTTTACCGGAGCGTCTGTGCCGCCCCTACGTAGAATCCGGCGCACTGGTGGCTCGTTCGGTGGTGAACCCTCGCCAACCGTCACCGCTCTCTATTGCCTGGAAAAATGCGGGAAGCGGGAAAGTGGTCAGCGAAATTGCCGAAATTTTTAAGCAAAAAAATGTGCTGGTGGGGGGGTTTTTACGGATGGTGGATCGTCCTGCCGAGCAGAAAAAAGTAGTGTAATCCAGAATTGGAACATAACGGAAATGGCATATTCACCCATTATTGTTTACCTTTAACGGGGTGTTTTCGTGAGATTGATCTCATTTGCTCTGATTTGTTATGACCAAGGAACATGTAATGGAAGATTTGAATGTTGTCGACAGCATCAACGGGGCGGGGACCTGGCTGGTCCGCAACCAGGAATTGCTGTTGAGCTATGCCGTCAACATCGTGGCGGCAATTGCCATTGTTATTATCGGGATGATCGTGGCGCGTCTGGTGTCGAATACGGTTAACCGCCTGATGGTGGCGCGTCATATCGATGCCACCGTGGCAGACTTTCTTTCCGCGCTGGTGCGCTACGGGATTATTGCCTTCACGCTGATTGCCGCGCTGGGTCGGGTAGGAGTACAGACGGCGTCGGTGATTGCGGTGCTCGGTGCCGCCGGTTTAGCGGTCGGTCTGGCGTTGCAGGGATCGTTGTCTAATCTTGCCGCCGGCGTTCTGCTGGTCATGTTCCGTCCGTTCCGTGCCGGTGAGTATGCGGATCTGGGCGGCGTTGCCGGGACGGTGCTGAATGTGCAGATTTTCTCCACCACCATGCGTACCGTGGACGGTAAAATTGTCGTGATCCCGAACGGTAAAATCATTGCCGGCAATATCATCAATTTTTCCCGCGAGCCGGTACGCCGTAATGAATTTATTATCAGCGTCGCTTACGACTCTGATATCGATAAGGTGAAACAGATCCTCACCGGGATTATCGAGTCAGAAGATCGCATTCTGAAAGATCGCGAAATGACGGTGCGTCTGAATGAGTTGGGTGCGTCGTCGATTAACTTTGTGGTGCGCGTCTGGAGCAACAGCGGCGATCTGCAAAACGTGTACTGGGACGTACTGGAGCGGATTAAGCGTGAGTTTGATGCCGCTGGAATCAGCTTCCCGTATCCGCAGATGGACGTGAATTTCAAACGCGTGAAAGAAGGCGCGGCAGAATAATAGTGTGCCGGATGCACATTGCGGCATCCGGCAACATTCCCTCGTCATTAATTTCCCTAATCCGCGATTAATATTATCCATTTCCGCTAATAATCATCCCGCGCTATAGTCTGCGCTATAGAGACAACGCTCAGGATGATTATCGTGATATCGTATTATTTTCAAGGTCTTGCGCTTGGCGCAGCCATGATACTTCCGCTCGGCCCGCAGAATGCTTTTGTGATGAATCAGGGGATTCGTCGCCAGTATCACATCATGATTGCGCTACTGTGCGCCGTCAGCGATCTGCTGCTGATTTGCGCCGGGATTTTTGGCGGCAGCGCATTACTGATGCAGTCGCCGTGGCTGTTGGCGCTGGTCACCTGGGGCGGCGTCGCCTTTTTGCTGTGGTACGGCTTTGGCGCCTTAAAGACGGCGATGAGCAGCAATCTGGAACTGGCCAGCGCGGAAGTGATGAAGCAGGGGCGCTGGAAGATTATCGCCACCATGCTGGCGGTGACATGGCTGAATCCACACGTCTACCTGGATACATTCGTGGTGCTGGGCAGTCTGGGTGGACAACTGGATGTCGAACCCAAACGCTGGTTCGCGCTCGGCACCGTCAGCGCCTCCTTCTTGTGGTTCTTCGGTCTGGCGTTGCTGGCGGCGTGGCTTGCGCCGCGACTGCGCACGGCTAAAGCGCAGCGGATCATCAATACGCTGGTCGGCCTGGTAATGTGGTTCATCGCTTTTCAACTGGCAAAAGAAGGCGTTGCGCATGTTCACGCCTTGTTCAACTAAGCGCCAGTCCGTTACGCTCCAGGCGTTGTCTGATGGACAACGCACTATTTCGCGCTAAGCTTGCCTGCATGCGCCCTGAAATTTGGGGCAATTTACGTAACATGGAGGAGCGACAGTGAAGTTCAAAGTGATGGCCCTGGCGGCATTAGTGGGATTCAGTGCAATGTCGGTGCAGGCAGGCGAATTGCCTGACGGACCGCACATCGTGACTTCCGGGACGGCAAGCGTGGACGCTGCACCTGATATTGCCACGCTGGCAATTGAGGTTAATGTTGCGGCGAAAGACGCAGCGACGGCGAAGAAACAGGCTGATGAGCGCGTTGCGCAATACCTTTCTTTCCTTGAGCAAAATCAGGTCGCGAAAAAAGACATCAGCTCAGCGAACCTGCGCACTCAACCGGATTACGACTATCAGAATGGGAAAAGCGTTCTGAAAGGGTATCGTGCGGTGCGTACTGTCGAAGTGACGCTGCGTCAGTTAGATAAACTCAACCCGCTGCTGGACGGCGCGTTGAAAGCGGGGCTGAACGAAATTCGTTCCGTTTCGTTGGGCGTGGCGCAACCGGATGCTTATAAAGACAAAGCGCGTAAAGCGGCGATTGATGATGCGATTCATCAGGCGCAGGAACTGGCGGCCGGTTTTAACAGCAAACTGGGTCCGGTTTACAGCGTGCGCTACCATGTCTCGAACTATCAGCCAAGCCCGATGGTGCGGATGATGAAAGCGGATGCGGCACCGGTGTCAGCGCAGGAAACTTACGAGCAGGCGGCGATTCAGTTTGATGATCAGGTCGATGTGGTGTTCCAACTGGAACCTGCAGCGGGTCAGCAACCGGCAACGGCTAAAGCGCAATAATCGAAAATGCCGGATGGCGCTGCGCTTATCCGGCCTACAGATACGCGTCCTGTAGGCCGGATGAGACATTTGCGCCCCATCCGGCAATCTTACTGATTACTTCGCGATACGTTTGTACTTGATGCGCTTCGGCTCCAGCGCGTCAGCGCCCAGCGTGCGTTTCTTGTACTCTTCGTATTCGGTGAAGTTACCTTCGAAGAACTCCACTTTCCCTTCATCCTGGTAGTCCAGAATGTGGGTGGCGATACGGTCAAGGAACCAACGGTCGTGCGAGATAACCATTGCGCAACCCGGGAACTCCAGCAGGGCGTTTTCCAGCGCGCGCAGGGTTTCGATATCCAGGTCGTTGGTCGGTTCATCGAGCAGCAGCATGTTGCCGCCAACCTGTAACAGTTTCGCCAGATGCAGACGACCACGCTCACCGCCGGACAGTTCGCCGACGCGTTTGCCCTGATCAACACCCTTGAAGTTAAAGCGGCCAACATAGGCGCGACTTGGCATTTCGGTGTTGCCGATCTTCATGATATCCAGCCCGCCGGACACTTCTTCCCATACGGTTTTGCTGTTATCCATGGCGTCACGGAACTGATCGACGGAGGCCAGCTTAACGGTTTCACCCAGCGTGATGGTGCCGCTGTCTGGCTGTTCCTGACCGGACATCATACGGAACAGGGTGGATTTACCCGCGCCGTTCGGACCGATGATACCGACGATTGCGCCTTTCGGTACGGAGAAACTCAGATCGTCAATCAGCACGCGGTCGCCGTAGGACTTACGCAGGTGGCTGACTTCAACGACTTTATCGCCCAGACGCGGTCCTGGTGGAATAAACAGTTCGTTGGTTTCGTTACGTTTCTGGTATTCGGTGCTGTTCAGTTCTTCAAAGCGTGCCAGACGGGCTTTGCCCTTAGACTGACGGCCTTTCGCGCCCTGACGAACCCACTCCAGCTCTTTCTCGATAGATTTACGGCGCGCCGCTTCCTGAGATGCTTCCTGCGCCAGACGCTGATCTTTCTGCTCAAGCCAGGAGGAGTAGTTACCTTCCCACGGAATACCTTCACCGCGGTCAAGTTCGAGGATCCAGCCCGCGACGTTGTCGAGGAAGTAACGGTCGTGGGTAATCGCCACCACGGTGCCTTCGAAGTCGTGCAGGAAGCGTTCCAGCCAGGCCACGGATTCTGCATCCAGGTGGTTAGTCGGTTCGTCGAGCAGCAGCATGTCAGGTTTTTCTAACAGCAGACGGCACAGTGCGACACGGCGACGTTCACCCCCGGAGAGGGTCGCGATTTTGGCATCCCAGTCTGGCAGACGCAGGGCGTCGGCAGCGCGCTCCAGTTGCACGTTCAGGTTATGACCGTCGTGCGCCTGAATGATCTCTTCAAACTTGCCCTGTTGCGCGGCCAGTTTATCGAAGTCGGCATCCGGTTCGGCATATTTCGCGTAAACCTCATCCAGACCTTTCAGGGCGTTGACCACTTCCGCCACCGCTTCTTCAACAGACTCGCGTACGGTGTGTTCAGGGTTAAGCTGAGGTTCCTGCGGCAGGTAACCAATTTTGATGCCAGGCTGCGGGCGGGCTTCGCCTTCAATATCTGTATCGATGCCTGCCATGATGCGCAGCAGGGTGGACTTACCGGCACCGTTAAGGCCCAGTACGCCGATTTTTGCGCCAGGGAAGAAACTCAGCGAGATGTTTTTTAAAATATGACGTTTCGGCGGAACGACTTTGCCGACACGATGCATGGTATAAACGAATTGGGCCACGTTGGACTCGCCTCTGTATTTATCGTGATGAATATACCCGTCATACTTCAAGCTGCATGTGCGTTGGCTGCACTCGTTCACCCCAGTCACTTGCTTATGTAAGCTCCTGGGGAATTAATGAGAGACATCCTGCCTCTCACCGAAGGCCAGCCTGCGGCTGGTCAAATTCGTTCCCGACGAATTTGTCACTCCCTTGCCGCCTTCCTGCAACTCGAATTATTTAGGGTATAGATGTTTTCAGAGGCGAAGTGTAGCCTTTTTCCCTTCTCAATCCCAGCCAGCAGATCTCACTCGCAGTAAAAGTAAAAAAGTGTCCGCGACGTGGCGTAAATGCCAATGACTGGTTAGCATGAAATCATTAGGCGGCATGAGGCTGCAACGACGTATCATATTTAGAGGAAGAGCTTGTGGACAAAGCCCAACGATTTACCTGGCGTCTTATTGCCGCCGGTGTGTGCCTGCTGACATTAAGTCAGGCTGCGCGAGCCGATTCACTGGATGAACAACGTAACCGTTACGCACAAATTAAGCAGGCCTGGGATAACCGACAGATGGATGTCGTGGAGCAGATGATGCCGGGCCTGAAGAATTATCCCCTGTATCCCTATCTGGAATATCGGCAAATCACCGATGATCTGATGAATCAGCCGACCGTCACGGTGACCAACTTTGTCCGTGCCAACCCAACCCTGCCGCCAGCGCGTACGCTGGAATCGCGTTTCGTAAACGAGCTGGCGCGGCGTGAAGACTGGCGCGGATTATTAGCGTTTAGCCCGGAGAAGCCGAGAACCACCGAGGCGCAGTGCAATTACTATTACGCGAAGTGGAATACCGGGCAAACGGAAGAAGCCTGGCAGGGGGCGAAAGCGCTGTGGCTGACCGGTAAAAGCCAGCCCAATGCCTGTGACAAACTGTTCAGCGTCTGGCGCGCGTCTGGCACACAGGATCCGCTCTCTTACCTGGAGCGCATTCGCCTGGCGATGAAAGCGGGCAATACCGGACTGGTGACGGTACTGGCCGGGCAGATGCCGGCGGAGTACCAGACGATTGCGTCAGCGATTATCTCACTGGCGAACAATCCGAACAGCGTCATGACCTTTGCGCGCACCACCGGCGCGACCGATTTCACCCGTCAGATGGCTGCGGTGGCCTTTGCCAGCGTCGCTCGTCAGGATGCGGAAAACGCACGTCTGATGATTCCGTCACTGGTGCAGGCGCAGCAGTTGAATGAGGATCAAACCCAGGAACTGCGCGATATCGTCGCCTGGCGATTAATGGGCAACGACGTCACCGACGAGCAGGCGAAATGGCGAGACGACGCGATTATGCGCTCGCAGTCCACCACGCTGGTGGAGCGCCGGGTGCGCATGGCGCTAGGGACTGGCGATCGCCGTGGCCTGAACACCTGGCTGGCGCGTCTGCCGATGGAAGCGAAGGAAAAGGACGAATGGCGCTACTGGCAGGCCGATTTGCTGCTGGAGCGGGGACGGGAAGCGGAAGCGAAAGAGATCCTGCATGCGCTGATGCAGCAGCGCGGTTTCTACCCGATGGTGGCAGCGCAGCGTCTGGGAGAAGAGTACGTTCTGAAAATTGATAAAGCGCCGGGCGATGTGAATAATGCGTTGACTCAGGGAGCGGAAATGGCCCGCGTTCGCGAACTGATGTACTGGAATATGGATAACACCGCCCGCAGCGAATGGGCGAACCTGGTCACCAGCCGGACGAAGACGGAGCAGGCGCAACTGGCGCGTTATGCCTTCAATAATCAGTGGTGGGATCTGAGCGTGCAGGCGACGATCGCCGGTAAACTCTGGGATCATCTGGAGGAGCGCTTCCCGCTGGCGTATCAGGATCTCTTTACCCGCTATACCCGCGGCAAAGATATTCCGCAAAGCTATGCGATGGCGATAGCGCGTCAGGAAAGCGCCTGGAACCCGAAGGTGAAATCGCCGGTCGGTGCCAGCGGGCTGATGCAGATCATGCCAGGCACCGCGACGCACACGGTGAAGATGTTCTCCATTCCGGGCTACAGCAGCCAGAATCAGTTACTGGATCCGGAAACCAATATCAATATTGGCACCAGCTACCTGCAGTACGTCTATCAGCAGTTTGGCAATAATCGGATCTTCTCGTCAGCCGCCTACAACGCCGGACCCGGGCGTGTGCGTACCTGGCTTGGCAACAGCGCGGGACGGATCGACGCCGTGGCGTTTGTCGAGAGTATTCCCTTCTCGGAAACGCGTGGCTATGTGAAGAACGTGCTGGCTTACGATGCTTACTATCGCTATTTCATGGGACAGAAAGACACCCTGATGAGTGATTCTGAGTGGCAGAGACGTTATTAATCTGGTGGGTTATGTTATGATTTGTACTCGTGTGTGAGTACAACAGGGCGGCATAACATGACCCAGCATTCCCCTTATTCATCGGCAATGGCCGAACAACGTAATCAGGAGTGGCTTCGTTTTGTGGAGTTGCTCCGCCAGTCTTACGCAGAGGATCTGCACTTACCGCTGTTGCAACTGATGCTGACCCCGGATGAGCGCGAAGCGCTGGGGACGCGCGTACGCATTATCGAAGAGTTATTACGTGGCGAAATGAGCCAGCGCGAGCTTAAAAACGAGCTGGGCGCAGGGATTGCCACCATTACCCGCGGCTCTAACAGCCTGAAATCGGCTCCTGTCGAACTGCGTCAGTGGCTTGAAGCCGTATTGTTGAAAAACGCCTGAAAAGTGTTTTCGTAGACCTGATAAGTGTAGCGCCATCAGGCTCGCAACCGCCCCATCGCCGGATGACGACGTCGTCTTATCCGGCCTACACTCTCACTGATAAATCGCGTTATGAAACGGGCTGAGCGCCAGAATCACCGCCTGGTGGTAAACGCTGGCGCGCGTCAGTTTCCCGGCGGTAAACACGCCAATCGCCCCCTCTTTTCGGCCAATCTTATCAATGCCCGTGTAGTGTGACATCACCGGACCCAGCGCTTCACCCTCACGCACTTTTTCAAGGATCACCGCAGGCAGCGGCAGGGTCGCAGAACGCGCTTCGCCACGCTGGGTTGCGTTTTCGACAACCACCCAACTGAAGGTTGCGTCTTCATCAATACCCGCTTCGATGGCTACCCAAAAGTCGGCATCTGGGCGCACACGACGGGCATTTTCGACCCGATTCCGTGCGCCAGCACGCGTTTCAGGACTTCCGAAGGGTTGTTCAGGTACGCCGCTATCGACGTCCACAGACTCAATATGGCAGGATCCTTCACCGAAGATCTCGTTAAATGCCTGCAGAATTGCCTGAATTTTGGCGGGATTAGTGGTTGCTGAGACAACATGGTGCATAATTAAGCTCGATTTTATAAAAACTCTTTGCAGTATACGGAAAAATAGCATGTTACAGGTATACCTTGTTCGCCACGGTGAAACGCAGTGGAACGCCGAGCGACGCATTCAAGGCCAGTCCGACAGTCCGCTGACCGCTAAAGGTGAGCAACAAGCTATGCAGGTCGGTGACCGCGCGAAAAGCCTCGGTATCACCCACGTCATTAGTAGCGATTTGGGACGTACCCGCCGCACCGCTGAAATCATCGCCCAGGCCTGTGGTTGTGATGTCACCTTAGATGCTCGCCTGCGCGAGCTGCACATGGGCGTGCTGGAAAAACGTCATATTGATACTCTGACCGAAGAAGAAGAGAACTGGCGTCGCCAGTTAGTCAACGGCACCGTCGACGGGCGTATTCCCGAAGGAGAGTCGATGCAGGAGTTGAGCGATCGAGTTCATGGCGCGCTCGCCGCGTGTCTGGATCTGCCGCAGGGGAGTCGTCCGCTGTTGGTCAGTCACGGCATTGCGCTGGGCTGTCTGGTCAGTACGATTCTGGGGCTTCCTGCCTATGCTGAACGCCGCTTGCGCCTGCGTAATTGCTCGATTTCGCGGGTGGACTATCAGGAAAGCCTGTGGCTGGCGCCGGGATGGGTGGTCGAAACGGCAGGGGACATCTCGCATCTGGACGCCCCTGCGTTGGATGAGCTACAGCGCTAACGACGAATAGGAATCAGGAATTCGCAGCGCAGGTTAATAGGGCGGTCACCGGCTTTGGCATCTTCAGCCGGGTAGTACCGCTCGATATCCTGGCCCTTACGGCGCGTCAGGTTCAGGAGCGGCATGCAGGTACCATAGACTGTCAGGATGAACTCCTGAACACCCGTTCCCAGCCCCTCGTAAGTAAACATCACATACTCGCCGCCCTGCAACAGCACCGGGTTTGCCGACTGTACGTAGCCGTTGGCCTGATCCTGCGGCAGCGCGGTGGTATAGAACACTTCCTGCTCGTCATCTTTTTCAAGACTGGGGCGCGTTTCGTTCAGGCCATACAGCACGGGCGGAATTGTTGGCGCGTGGCCGAGGAAATCGTGCCAGAACTGATAGCGCATTTCGTGGCGGAAATCGGAGATTTGCTCCAGCGAACAGGAGTAACTCTGGGTGACGCCCAGCAGTTGCGTCTCTTCCAGAGTGACAAACTTGTGTTCAGGCATGACAAACTCGCCCAGACGCATAGGCGGGCGAATACCGAAAGCGCTCCATTCTGGTGAACGACGATATAGTGCAGGTGTCTGGGAAAACTGTTTCTTGAAGGCGCGGGTGAACGTTTGTTGAGAGTCGAAGCGATACTGCAGGGCAATATCCAGAATCGGGCGCGCCGTCAGGCGAAGCGCAACTGCGGATTTCGATAAGCGGCGTGCGCGGATATACGCGCCAATCGCATGGCCCGTCACGTCCTTAAACATTCTCTGCAGGTGCCATTTGGAATAACCCGCTTTTGCCGCCACATTATCAAGCGACAGGGGCTGATCCAGATGACCTTCCAGCCAGATTAATAGGTCGCGAATAATGCCGGCCTGATCCATAAAATATCCTCATCCTTTCAACTACAAACACCTGACATCAGATTATTGGATAATAGCATTTTTTGCTGTTTTAGCATTCAGTGTTTTTTTTGCGCATAAATGCTTTTTTTGGATTAGATAAAACGAGATTATTGTAATCCTGTGATCTATAAACAGTTTCTTTTACAATGTCGAATAATTGCACAGTGTAATTTTAAAGAATGGTAACAATATGAAATACAAGAGTTTAATCCTTTCCTCCCTGTTGGTCATGCTGACACCGCTGGCCTCTGCCGAGCAGATCGGTTCCGTCGATACGGTGTTTAAGATCTTCGGACCGGATCATAAAATTGTCGTGGAGGCGTTTGACGATCCCGATGTTAAAAACGTGACCTGCTACGTCAGTCGTGCCAAAACCGGTGGCATAAAAGGCGGGCTGGGGCTGGCCGAAGATACTTCTGATGCCGCCATCTCCTGCCAGCAGGTAGGACCGGTAGAACTGAGCGACAGAATCAAGAACGGTAAGGCGCAGGGCGAAGTGGTCTTTAAGAAACGCACCTCGCTGGTCTTCAAATCCTTACAGGTCGTGCGTTTCTATGATGCCAAACGCAACGCGCTGGCCTATCTGGCCTATTCCGACAAGGTGGTCGACGGGTCGCCGAAAAATGCCATTAGCGCGGTACCTATCATGCCGTGGCGCGAATAACAGGGAAGCATTATGCAGCAGGTGTCGGTCTGGCTGGTGGAAGATGAGCAGGGTATCGCGGATACCCTGATTTATATGCTCCAGCAGGAAGGGTTTAGTGTGGAAGCCTTTGAGCGCGGCCTGCCTGCGCTGGATAAAGCGCGTTATCAGTGTCCGGATGTGGCAATTCTCGATGTCGGGTTGCCGGATATCAGCGGTTTTGAGCTGTGCCGACGATTGCTGGAGTACCATCCGGCGTTACCGATCCTCTTTCTGACGGCGCGCAGCGACGAGGTGGATCGCCTGCTGGGGCTGGAAATCGGTGCCGACGATTACGTCGCCAAACCATTTTCGCCGCGGGAAGTCTGCGCCAGAGTCCGCACGCTGCTACGTCGGGTGAAGAAGTTTTCCACGCCGTCGCCTGTTGTCAAAACCGGCCATTTTGAGCTGAATGAACCGGCTGCCGAAGTGGCCTGGTTTGGCACGCCCCTGTCGCTCACACGCTATGAGTTTTTGCTGCTGAAAACGCTGCTGTTATCCCCTGGACGTGTCTATTCGCGCCAGCAACTGATGGATATCGTCTGGGCCGATGCGCAGGATACATACGACCGGACGGTCGATACGCACATCAAAACGTTGCGCGCCAAACTGCGTGCTATCAACCCGACGCTTTCGCCGATCAACACGCATCGTGGGATGGGCTACAGCCTGAGGAGCCTCTGATGCGCATTGGCATGCGTTTGCTGTTGGGCTATTTCCTGATTGTCGCTGTTGCCGCGTGGTTTGTTCTCTCTATTTTTGTACAGGAGATTAAACCTGGCGTACGGCGCGCAACGGAAGGGACGCTGATCGATACCGCCACGCTGCTGGCGGCACTGGCACGTGACGATCTCCTGTCGGGTAATCCGGCGCATGGCCAACTGGCGCAGGCGTTTACGCAACTGCACAACCGTCCCTTTCGCGCCAACATCAGCGGAATCAATAAAGTCCGCAACGAGTACCATGTTTACATGACGGATGTGCAGGGCAACGTGGTGTTTGACTCCGTCAATAAAGCGGTTGGGCAGGATTACTCCCGCTGGAACGATGTCTGGCTGACGCTGCGTGGGCAGTATGGCGCGCGCAGTACGCCGCAGGATCCCGCCGATCCGGAAAGCTCGGTCATGTATGTTGCTGCGCCGATTGTCGACAACGGAAAGATCATCGGCGTGCTCAGTGTGGGAAAACCCAATGCCGCGATGGCGCCGGTGATTAAACGCAGTGAGCGGCGGATCCTTTGGGCCAGCGCGATTCTGCTTGGCATTGCGCTGGTGATTGGCGCCGGGATGGTCTGGTGGATTAACCGTTCGATTGCCCGCCTGACGCGCTATGCGGATTCCGTAACCGAAAACCAGCCGATGCCGCTGCCTGAACTGGGCAGCAGTGAGTTGCGCAAGCTGGCGCAGGCGCTGGAGAGTATGCGTCTGAAGCTGGAAGGCAAGAATTACATCGAACAGTACGTGTACGCGCTTACCCACGAGCTGAAGAGTCCGCTGGCGGCCATTCGCGGCGCGGCGGAAATCCTGCGGGAAAATCCGCCTCCGGACATTGTTAAGCGCTTTACCGACAATATTCTCAGCCAAAACGTGCGCATGCAGGCGCTGGTTGAAACCTTGCTGCGCCAGGCGCGGCTGGAAAATCGTCAGGATATTGCGCTCTCGCCGGTTGCGGTCGATGAACTGTTTGCGCAAATCAGCGACGCGCGTGCCATTCAACTGGCGACGAAGGCGATATCGCTGGAGATTGTCCCCTCGGCGTTAAGCGTCTCTGCGGAGCCTGCGCTGCTGGAACAGGCGTTGGGCAACCTGCTGGACAATGCCATTGATTTCACCCCGGCAGGCGGAGCGATTACCCTCAGTGCACAGGCGCATGCAGAGACGGTGACGCTGACGGTGGCCGATACCGGCACGGGCATTCCTGATTTTGCCTTACCGCGGATATTTGACCGCTTTTACTCACTGCCGCGTGAGAATGGCCTCAAAAGCAGTGGTCTGGGACTGGCGTTCGTCCGCGAAGTGGCGCGGCTGCTGAAGGGGAGTGCGGAATTGCGTAACCGGCCGGAAGGCGGCGTCGAGGCTACGCTCACACTTCACCGTCACTTCACATAACTTCAAATTCCCCCCACATAGCGTACGTACTCTGCGGGTATTGCATAAGGAGAACGCTATGTTGAAATCCCCCCTGTTCTGGAAAATCGTCACCTTAGGTGGCGCAATTGTGTTGCTGCTGATCCCCCTGATGATGGTCCGGCAGATTATTGTGGAACGTGCTGATTATCGTGATGCGGTGGAGGATGCGATTCGGCAGAGTACCAGTGGGCCGCAAAAAGTGGTCGGCCCGTTAATTGCCGTACCCGTGACCGAGTTATACACCGTGCTGGAAAACGAGAAAGAGGTGCAACACAGGCGCAGTTTTATCCACTTCTGGCTGCCGGAGTCGCTGATGGTGGAGGGGAACCAGAACGTCGAACCGCGAAAAGTGGGCATCTACGAGGGACAGGTCTGGCATACCGATGTCACGCTGAAAGCGCAGTTTGATGCCGTGCGACTGAGTGAACTCAACAGGCCCAACGTGACTCTCGGAAAACCGTTTATTGTGGTTGGTGTGGGCGATGCGCGGGGGATTGGCGTGGTGAAAGCACCGAAGGTGAACGGAATGGCGCTTGCCGTCGAACCGGGGACGGGATTAACGGACCGCGGGGAGGGGCTCCACATTCCGCTTCCGGATGCGCAATGGGCGATGCGCGATGTGAACCTGGCGATGTCACTCAATTTAAGCGGTACCGGGTCTTTCTCGGTGGTTCCGGTGGGACGTAGCAGCCAAATGACGCTCACCAGCAACTGGCCGCATCCCAACTTCCTCGGTGATTTTCTACCCGACAAGCGCGAAATCAGCGTGTCAGGGTTTCAGGCGCAGTGGCAAAGCAGTTGGTTTGCCAATAACCTGGGCGATCGGTTTGTGGAGGCGCGAAAAGACGGGTGGTATAACCTGCCGTCGTTTAGCGTCGCGGTTGCCACTCCTGCCGATCAGTATCAACTGACGGATCGGGCGACGAAATATGCCATTCTGCTGATTACACTGACATTTATGGCTTTCTTTGTGTTCGAAACATTGACGGGAAAAAAATTACACCCGATGCAGTATCTGCTGGTGGGGCTGTCACTGGTGATGTTTTATTTGTTGTTGCTGGCGCTCTCAGAACACATTGGTTTCACCCTGGCATGGATTGTCGCAAGCCTGGTGGGCGCGCTGATGAACGGGGTTTATCTGCAGGCAGTGCTACAGGGCTGGCGTAGCAGCGTGGTTTTCACTCTGGCATTGTTAGCGCTGGATGGCGTGATGTGGGTACTTCTGCGCTCGGAAGACAGCGCGCTGCTGTTGGGGACGAGTGTGCTGTTGTTGGCTCTGGGGAGCGTGATGTTCCTAACGCGGCATCTGGACTGGTATGCGTTCTCGCGTGCGAAACCGACACCGACTGCGCCGAAACCGACCGCACCGGTAGATGATGCGTTACGCGTGTGGAAATAAATTTAGCCAACGACAGATAAGAAAAACGGCGCTCAATGCGCCGTTTTTTTGACGATGGTAACCCGATTAATCCTGCAGATCGCCACAGAAACGGTAACCTTCACCGTGAATAGTGGCGATAATTTCCGGCGTATCCGGCGTGGATTCGAAATGCTTACGAATACGGCGGATGGTCACGTCAACGGTACGGTCATGCGGTTTCAGCTCACGACCGGTCATTTTCTTCAGCAGCTCAGCACGAGACTGGATCTTGCCCGGGTTCTCGCAGAAGTGCAGCATGGCACGGAACTCACTGCGCGGCAGTTTGTACTGTTCGCCATCAGGCCCGATCAGAGAACGGCTGTTGATGTCCAGTTCCCAACCGTTGAACTTGTAGCTTTCAACGCTACGACGTTCTTCGCTGACGGTACCCAGGTTCATGGTACGAGACAGAAGGTTGCGGGCACGGATAGTCAGTTCGCGCGGGTTAAACGGCTTGGTGATGTAATCGTCTGCACCGATTTCGAGGCCGAGGATTTTATCGACTTCGTTATCGCGGCCAGTCAGGAACATCAGCGCAACGTTAGCCTGCTCGCGCAGTTCACGCGCCAGCAGAAGACCGTTTTTGCCTGGCAGGTTGATGTCCATGATCACCAGGTTGATGTCATATTCAGAGAGGATTTGATGCATTTCCGCGCCATCAGTCGCTTCGAATACATCATAGCCTTCCGCTTCGAAAATACTTTTTAACGTGTTGCGTGTTACCAACTCGTCTTCAACGATAAGAATGTGCGGGGTCTGCATGTTTGCTACCTAAATTGCCAACTAAATCGAAACAGGAAGTACAAAAGTCCCTGACCTGCCTGATGCATGTCGCAAATTAACATGATCGGCGTAACATGACTAAAGTACGTAATTGCGTTCTTGATGCACTTTCCATCAACGTCAACAACATCATTAGCTTGGTCGTGGGTAGTTTCCCTCTGGACCCGACAGTGTCAAAAACGGCTGTCATCCTAACCATTTTAACAGCAACATAACAGGCTAAGACGTACCGGACACCCAATAAAACTACGCTTCGTTGACATATATCAAGTTCAATTGTAGCACGTTAACAGTTTGATGAAATCATCGTATCCAAATGCTAGCTTTCATCACAAAATTGCAATAATCCAACTAGTTGCACAGGATAACTAATTAACACGGCGAATCCTATGAATGAGATTCATTTTAAATCAAATTATCTCTGATAAACAGAAGGATATACTGTTTCTGTTAACATAAAAAACTTTAGTAAAGTAAGGAAACAGTTTAGCGTCTTTTATGGAAGGTGAAACGGTTTTCCACGGATTTTCGTTAAAATTTTGTAAATTCGCTCCGCGTAATATCTTGACATAGTTCACACAACTGTCTGCGGACAGGTATAAAGAGTAGAAAAATGCGCATTACTATTATCCTCGTCGCTCCCGCCAGAGCGGAAAACATTGGTGCCGCGGCACGCGCCATGAAAACCATGGGATTCACGCAGTTGCGTATCGTTGACAGTCAGGCGCATCTTGAACCCGCCACGCGCTGGGTGGCGCATGGATCCAGCGATATTATTGATAATATTGCCGTTTTCCCGACCCTTGCGGATGCGCTTGTTGATGTTGATTTTACCGTCGCTACCACGGCGCGCAGTCGGGCAAAATTTCACTACTACGCGACGCCGGCGGAACTGGTTCCGCTACTGGAAGAAAAATCGGCGTGGATGAATCACGCCGCGCTGGTTTTTGGTCGTGAAGATTGCGGACTGACCAACGATGAACTGGCACTGGCGGATGTTTTGACCGGCGTGCCAATGGTTGCAGATTATCCTTCATTGAATCTGGGGCAGGCGGTGATGGTCTACTGTTATCAATTAACAAATTTAATGCAACAACCTGCTAAAGAAGTCGATTCATCTGATGAATTTCAGTTACAGGCATTACGCTCGCGCATCATGACCCTATTGACCACTCTGGAGGTTGCAGATGACATCAAACTGGTCGACTGGCTGCAACAGCGTCTGGGGCAATTAGGGCAGCGAGACACGGCAATGTTGCACCGCCTGGTCCATGATATCGAAAAAAATGTCACAAAATAATAATTTATCTTTAGTTGCGTTCATGGTGATAACTACTAATTTCAAGGGGGATTTTCCTGCAGGTTTGGTTGAAAATAAACCCTTCGCCAGCAGCTCATGAACAAGTTTCGTCAGGTGAGTAAATCAAATATTTATTGACTTAGGTCACCATATACTTTAACCAATATAGACATACAGCACAGACAGATTACCCGTCATACTTCGAGTTGCATGTGCGTTGGCTGCTTTTGTTCACCCCAGTCACATAGTTTTCTATGCTCCAGGGGCTTCACGCAATTGCCGCCTTCCTGCAACACGAATTATTTAGGGTAAATAATTACAGAGTACACAACATCCATGAAACGCATCAGCACCACCATTACCACAACCATCACCATTACCACAGGTAACGGTGCGGGCTGACGCGTACAGGAAACACAGAAAAAAGCCCGCACCTGAACAGTGCGGGCTTTTTTTTCGACCAAAGGTAACGAGGTAACAACCATGCGAGTGTTGAAGTTCGGCGGTACATCAGTGGCAAATGCAGAACGTTTTCTGCGGGTTGCCGATATTCTGGAAAGCAATGCCAGGCAGGGGCAGGTAGCGACCGTTCTTTCTGCCCCCGCTAAAATTACCAACCATCTGGTGGCGATGATTGAAAAAACCATCGGAGGTCAGGACGCATTACCCAATATCAGTGATGCCGAACGTATTTTTGCCGAACTTCTGACTGGACTCGCCGACGCCCAGCCAGGATTTCCGCTGGCACAGTTGAAGGTGTTTGTTGAGCAGGAATTTGCCCAAATCAAACATGTGTTGCATGGGATCAGCCTGCTCGGACAGTGTCCGGACAGCATTAACGCTGCGCTCATCTGCCGTGGCGAAAAGATGTCGATTGCCATCATGGCGGGGTTACTGGAAGCGCGTGGCCACCGCGTTACCGTTATTGACCCGGTCGAAAAACTGCTGGCGGTGGGCCATTACCTTGAATCCACCGTTGATATTGCCGAATCAACTCGCCGCATCGCCGCCGGGCGTATTCCCGCAGACCACATGGTGCTGATGGCCGGTTTCACCGCCGGTAATGAGAAGGGTGAACTGGTGGTGCTAGGGCGTAATGGTTCAGATTACTCTGCTGCGGTTCTGGCGGCCTGCTTACGCGCCGACTGTTGCGAGATCTGGACGGACGTCGACGGCGTATATACCTGCGACCCGCGCCAGGTACCTGACGCCAGGTTGCTGAAGTCGATGTCTTATCAGGAAGCGATGGAGCTCTCCTATTTCGGCGCGAAAGTGCTCCATCCTCGTACCATTACCCCCATCGCGCAGTTCCAGATCCCTTGCCTCATCAAAAATACCGGTAATCCGCAGGCGGCGGGCACGTTGATCGGCGCCAGTCGCGATGAAGACGACCTGCCGGTAAAGGGGATTTCTAACCTCAACAATATGGCGATGTTTAACGTCTCCGGTCCTGGCATGAAAGGGATGGTGGGGATGGCGGCGCGCGTGTTTGCGGTGATGTCTCGTGCGGGAATTTCCGTGGTACTGATTACCCAGTCATCCTCTGAGTACAGCATCAGTTTCTGCGTGCCGCAGGCCGACTGCGCCCGCGCGCAGCGTGCCTTGCAGGATGAATTCTATCTCGAACTGAAAGAGGGCGTGCTGGAACCGCTGGCGGTCACTGAGCGACTGGCGATTATCTCCGTCGTTGGGGATGGTATGCGGACGCTGCGCGGTATTTCGGCGAAATTCTTTGCCGCACTGGCGCGCGCTAATATCAATATCGTGGCTATCGCTCAGGGCTCCTCCGAGCGTTCCATTTCGGTAGTGGTCAATAACGACGATGCCACGACGGGCGTACGTGTCACCCATCAGATGCTGTTCAATACTGATCAGGTGATTGAAGTGTTTGTCATTGGCGTCGGCGGGGTAGGCGGCGCGTTACTGGAGCAGCTTAAACGCCAGCAAACCTGGCTGAAGAAAAAACATATCGACCTGCGCGTGTGCGGCGTGGCGAACTCCAGAGCGCTGTTGACCCATGTGCATGGCCTGAACCTGGAAAACTGGCAGGCTGAACTGGCTGAAGCGAAAGAGCCGTTCAATCTCGGTCGATTAATTCGTCTGGTGAAGGAATATCACCTGCTGAACCCGGTGATTGTGGACTGTACTTCCAGTCAGGCGGTGGCCGATCAATACGCGGACTTCCTGCGTGAAGGATTCCATGTGGTCACGCCGAACAAAAAGGCGAATACCTCGTCGATGGATTACTACCATCAGTTGCGTTTCGCTGCCGCGAAGTCACGGCGCAAATTCCTTTATGACACTAACGTGGGTGCCGGTCTGCCGGTGATCGAAAACCTGCAAAACCTGTTGAATGCGGGCGATGAATTGCTGAAGTTCTCCGGCATCCTGTCCGGTTCGCTGTCATTTATTTTCGGTAAGCTCGACGAGGGAATGAGCCTCTCTGAAGCGACCTGCATCGCGCGTGAAATGGGTTATACCGAACCCGATCCGCGTGACGATCTTTCCGGTATGGACGTGGCGCGTAAGCTGCTGATCCTCGCCCGTGAAACCGGACGCGAGCTGGAACTGTCTGACATCGTCATTGAACCGGTGCTGCCGGAAGCGTTTGATGATTCAGGCGACGTTGACGCGTTCATGGCGAATCTGCCGCAGATTGACGATGTCTTTGCCGCTCGGGTGGCAAAAGCCCGTGATGAGGGCAAAGTATTGCGCTATGTTGGCAACATCGAAGAAGACGGCGTCTGTCGGGTGAAGATTTCTGAAGTGGACGGTAACGATCCGTTGTACAAAGTGAAAAACGGCGAAAACGCGCTGGCGTTCTACAGCCACTATTATCAGCCGTTGCCGCTGGTTCTGCGCGGTTATGGCGCGGGTAACGACGTCACGGCGGCAGGGGTGTTTGCTGACCTGCTGCGCACCCTCTCTTGGAAGCTAGGAGTTTAACATGGTTAAAGTTTATGCCCCGGCTTCCAGCGCCAATATGAGCGTGGGATTTGATGTGCTCGGGGCGGCGGTGACCCCCATAGATGGCTCACTGCTGGGCGACGTGGTAACGGTCGAGGCGGCGGACAGTTTCAGCTTGAACAATTTGGGTCGCTTTGCCGACAAGCTACCACCAGAACCGCGTGAAAATATTGTGTACCAGTGCTGGGAGCGTTTTTGTCAGGAACTGGGTAAACCCATTCCGGTGGCGATGACGCTGGAAAAGAACATGCCGATCGGCTCCGGATTAGGTTCCAGCGCCTGCTCGGTGGTGGCGGCACTGGTCGCGATGAATGAGCACTGCGGCAAGCCGCTGAATGATACGCGTCTGCTGGCGATGATGGGCGAACTGGAAGGGCGTATCTCCGGCAGCATTCATTACGATAACGTTGCGCCGTGTTTCCTCGGCGGTATGCAGTTGATGATCGAAGAAAACGGCATTATCAGTCAGCAGGTGCCAGGCTTTGATGAGTGGCTGTGGGTGCTGGCCTATCCAGGCATTAAGGTCTCCACTGCAGAAGCGCGGGCGATCCTGCCTGCGCAATATCGTCGCCAGGATTGTATTGCCCACGGGCGTCACCTGGCCGGGTTTATTCACGCCTGCTATTCCCGTCAGCCTGAGCTTGCGGCGAAACTGATGAAGGATGTGATTGCCGAACCGTATCGCGAACGTCTGTTGCCTGGTTTTGCTCAGGCGCGTCAGGCCGTTGCGGAAATTGGCGCGCTGGCCAGCGGTATTTCCGGTTCAGGGCCGACGCTGTTTGCGCTCTGCGATAAAACGGAGACGGCGCAGCGCGTGGCGGACTGGTTGGGCAGTCATTACCTGCAAAATCAGGAAGGCTTTGTTCATATTTGCCGGCTGGACACGGCGGGCGCACGAGTACTGGGATAATTGATGAAACTCTACAATCTTAAAGATCACAACGAACAGGTTAGTTTTGCACAGGCCGTCACGCAGGGGCTGGGCAAGAATCAGGGGCTGTTTTTCCCGCACGATCTGCCGGAATTCAACCTGACAGAAGTGGATGAGATGCTGAACCTGGACTTCGTCAGCCGTAGCGCAAAGATTCTTTCCGCGTTCATCGGCGATGAAATCCCACAGGCGATCCTTGAAGAGCGCGTGCGCGCCGCCTTTGCTTTCCCGGCACCGGTTGCTCAGGTGGAAGGTGATGTCGGCTGTCTGGAGCTGTTCCATGGTCCGACGCTGGCGTTTAAAGATTTCGGCGGTCGTTTTATGGCGCAGATGTTGACCCACATCAGCGGCGACAAACCGGTGACCATTCTGACGGCAACCTCTGGCGATACCGGCGCGGCCGTGGCACATGCGTTTTATGGTTTGCCGAACGTGCGTGTAGTGATCCTCTATCCGAATGGCAAAATCAGTCCGTTGCAGGAAAAACTGTTCTGCACGCTGGGCGGTAACATTGAAACCGTCGCCATTGATGGCGATTTTGATGCCTGCCAGTCGCTGGTCAAACAGGCGTTTGATGATGAAGAACTGAAAGTGGCGCTGGGACTGAACTCTGCGAACTCTATCAACATCAGCCGCCTGCTGGCGCAGATTTGCTACTACTTTGAGGCCGTTGCGCAATTGCCGCAGGAAGCGCGGAATCAACTGGTTGTTTCTGTTCCAAGCGGCAACTTTGGCGACCTGACGGCGGGCCTGCTGGCGAAATCTCTCGGCCTGCCGGTGAAGCGTTTTATCGCTGCCACCAACGTTAACGACACGGTGCCACGCTTCCTGCAGGACGGGCAGTGGGCGCCAAAAGCGACCCTGGCGACGTTGTCTAATGCGATGGATGTGAGTCAGCCGAACAACTGGCCGCGTGTTGAGGAGTTGTTCCGCCGTAAAATCTGGCGTCTGAATGAGCTGGGTTATGCGGCTGTGGATGATGAAACCACGCAGGAAACCATGCGTGAACTGAAAGCGAAGGGCTACACCTCTGAGCCTCATGCCGCCGTGGCCTACCGCGCCCTGCGTGATCAACTCAATCCGGGCGAGTACGGTCTGTTCCTCGGCACAGCGCACCCGGCGAAGTTTAAAGAGAGTGTGGAAGCGATCCTCAATGAAACGCTGGATCTGCCGAAAGAACTGGCGGAACGCGCAGATCTACCGTTGCTTTCGCAATATCTGCCGGCAGATTATGCTGCCCTGCGTAAGCTGATGATGACGCGCTAAACCGTATGCCCGGTGGCGTTATCGCTTACCGGGCCTGTGAGGTGGCGCGGATGGGGAAGCCGGATAAGGCGTAGCCGCCATCCGGCAAATTGTGCATTACTGCTCGTGACGCTTAAACACCAGTTCGCCATTTCCGGAAGCGGCTTCATCAAAGAAGTAACCTTCGCTGTTGAAGTCGGTGAGCTGTTCAGGCTTCGTCAGGCGTTTTTCAATGATATAGCGACTCATTAGGCCGCGCGCCTTTTTGGCGTAGAAGCTAATGACTTTGAACTTGCCGTTTTTCTCATCGAGGAAGACAGGTTTAATCAATTCGGCGTTCAGTTTCTTCGGTTTCACGGAGCGGAAGTATTCATCCGACGCAAGGTTAATCACCACCTGGTCGCCCTGTGCGGTGAGCGCTTCATTGAGCTTGTCGGTAATGATATCGCCCCAGAAATGATACAGGTCCTTCCCTTTGGCGTTCTCCAGACGAATGCCCATCTCCAGACGATAAGGCTGCATCAGATCCAGCGGACGCAGCACGCCGTACAACCCTGAGAGCATACGCAAATGCTGCTGGGCGAAATCGAAATCGGCTTCAGTGAAGGTTTCAGCCTGTAATCCGGTATAGACATCACCTTTGAAGGCCAGAATCGCCTGGCGCGCGTTTTCCGGTGTGAAGTCCGGTTGCCAGTCGTGAAAGCGAGTGGCGTTCAGATCGGCGAGTTTGTCGCTGATGCCCATCAGCTTACCGATTTGCGGGGCCGAAAGTTTGCGCGCCACATGAATCAGTTGCTGGGAGTGGTCCAACAGCTCAGGCAGCGTATGGCGCGTTGTCGCCAGCGGGCTCTGGTAGTCGAGCGTTTTTGCAGGTGAAATCAGAATCAGCATATCCAGTCCTTGCAGGAAATTTACTGCGACTGTAGCAAAAAACACGACTGAATTGATCGATAGTTGCGATTAGTCTCGCGGGATGTCGTCCCAGGCATCTGGCGCCAGTTGCTGTTCGATGTCCGGGTAGCGGAGCGGATCAAAGACCGGACGGATACCCAGTTTTCGCTGACGCAAATAATCACTTGCCAGAGTATGTACCACCGGAGAGAGCAGCAATATTGCCGTCAGGTTGGTGATCGCCATGCAGGCCATGATGATATCCGCCAGTTGCCATAGTAGCGGGAAGCTAAGCAAGGTTCCGGCCGCCACCGTAAAACAGGTGGCAACGCGAAGGATCCAGATGACGCGCTTGTTGTCCAGGTTCAGAAAATACAGGTTGTTTTCCGCATAGATGTAGTTGACCACAATGGAACTGAAGGCAAACAGAATGACGATGACCGCAACGAAGGCAGCCCCCCAGTCACCGACCAGCGTACTCATTGCTTTCTGCACCAGTTGGATCCCTTCCATCGGCGCATAGGTCGTGCCGTTGCCTGCCAGTAAAACCAGCATTGCCGTTGCGCTACAGACGATCAGCGTGTCGATAAAAATCCCGATCATCTGCACAATTCCCTGCGCCGCAGGGTGCGGCGGCCAGGATGATGCCGCAGCAGCGGCGTTAGGCGTTGAGCCCATTCCGGCTTCATTGGAAAACATGCTGCGTTGAAAACCGCTGGTGATCGCCTGGCTCAGTGTATACCCCGCCACGCCGCCTGCCGCTTCTTGCCAGCCAAACGCGCTTTTGACGATAGAAATGATGATGTCAGGCAGTTGGTCGATGTTGATCAGACACACCGCCAGGCTGGTGGTGACCCACATCAGCGCCATCACGGGGACAAACCACTGCATCATCCGCGCCACGCCTTTTATCCCCCGGACAATAACCAGCAGGGCGGCAATGGCCATGACAATACCGGTGGCGACCGGAGGGAAATCAAATGCGAATTTGAGGGCGCGGGACACCGAGTTGGCCTGCACGCTATTGAACACCAGGCCGTAGGCGATCAGCAAAAAGATGGCGAATAACACGCCCATCCAGCGCATGCCTAATCCCCGCGCCATATACCAGGCGGGGCCGCCGCGAAACTGACCGTGGCGATCGCGCTCTTTGTACAGTTGTGCGAGGGCGCACTCGGCAAACGAGGTCGCCATACCGATGATGGCGGCGACCCACATCCAGAACACTGCGCCAGGTCCGCCAGCGGTAATCGCCAACGCCACGCCCGCCATGTTGCCGCTGCCGATACGGGCGGCAAGGCTGGTACAGAGCGACTGAAACGAGGTCAACCCTCCCGGTTGTGGGTTAATGCTGTTTTTCAGACTTCTGCCAACCTGGCGGATATAGCGAAATTGTACGAAGCCTGTGCGCCAGGTAAACCAACACCCTGCTCCGAAGAGCAGGTAGATCATTACCGATCCCCAGAGCACATCATTAATAAACGTGAAAAAATCAGGCATTAACATCCCTCTTGTTGCTGCCGGTACGCTGTAACAACCCTGTGTAAACGTTACCAATTGTCGAATAGTATATACGCTGGCGGACAATTGATAGCGGCCGCGTAGTATACATGAGGTTGAGCACCTGAATGCCGCGTCACATCAAGGCCGGATCAGAAATTGTCCGCAGATGCCCTCAAGGAGATAAGCGTATTGTCTGCGGTTGCGCTGTCACAACGTCGTGTTATCATCAGGGCAGACCGGTTACATCCCCCTAACAAGCTGTTTAAAGAGAAACACTATCATGACGGACAAATTGACCTCCCTTCGTCAGTTCACCACCGTGGTGGCCGACACCGGAGACATCGCGGCAATGAAGCTGTATCAGCCGCAGGATGCCACAACCAACCCTTCTCTCATTCTTAACGCAGCGCAGATCCCGGAATACCGCAAGCTGATTGATGACGCTGTGGCATGGGCTAAGCAGCAGAGCAGCGACCGTGCGCAGCAGATTGTTGACGCTACCGATAAACTGGCCGTGAACATCGGTCTGGAGATCCTGAAACTGGTCCCGGGTCGTATCTCCACGGAAGTGGATGCTCGCCTGTCCTATGACACCGACGCGTCTATCGCCAAAGCGAAACGTATCATCAAGCTGTATAACGACGCAGGCATCAGCAACGATCGCATTCTGATCAAACTGGCTTCAACCTGGCAGGGTATTCGCGCTGCAGAGCAGTTGGAAAAAGAAGGCATCAACTGTAACCTGACGCTGCTGTTCTCCTTTGCGCAGGCGCGTGCTTGCGCTGAAGCGGGCGTATTCCTGATCTCCCCGTTCGTAGGCCGTATTCTTGACTGGTATAAATCCAATACCGACAAGAAAGAGTATGCGCCGGCGGAAGATCCGGGCGTGGTTTCCGTCACGGAGATCTACGAATACTACAAACAGCACGGCTACGAGACGGTTGTGATGGGCGCAAGCTTCCGTAACATCGGTGAAATCCTTGAGCTGGCTGGTTGCGATCGCCTGACCATCGCACCGGCGCTGCTGAAAGAGCTGGCGGAAAGCGAAGGGGCTATCGAGCGTAAACTGTCCTTCTCTGGCGAAGTGAAAGCGCGTCCGGAACGCATCACTGAGTCTGAGTTCCTGTGGCAGCACAACCAGGATCCAATGGCGGTAGACAAACTGGCGGACGGTATCCGTAAGTTTGCTGTCGACCAGGAAAAACTGGAAAAAATGATCGGCGATCTGCTGTAATCATTGATGCGTGACCGGTACGCCGGTCACGCTACCTCTTCTGAACTCTGTCTGTCCTTCCCTTCGCAGTGTATCATTCTGTTTAACGAGACTGTTTAAACGGAATAATCATGAACACCTTACGTATTGGCTTAGTTTCCATTTCTGACCGCGCTTCCAGCGGTGTCTATCAGGATAAAGGTATTCCGGCGCTGGAAGAGTGGCTATCGACGGCGCTGACCACCCCTTTCGAAGTGCAGACGCGTTTGATTCCTGACGAGCAGGCCATCATCGAACAAACGCTGTGTGAGCTGGTGGACGAGATGAGTTGCCATCTGGTGCTGACCACCGGCGGCACCGGTCCTGCGCGTCGTGATGTGACGCCGGATGCGACCCTCGCGGTTGCCGATCGCCAGATGCCAGGCTTTGGCGAACAGATGCGGCAGATTAGCCTGCACTTTGTGCCGACGGCGATCCTGTCACGCCAGGTTGGGGTGATCCGTAAGCAGGCGTTAATCCTCAATTTACCGGGCCAGCCGAAATCCATTAAAGAGACTCTGGAAGGCGTGAAGGATGCCGAAGGGAATGTCGTCGTGGCGGGTATCTTTGCAAGTGTACCGTATTGTATACAGCTTCTTGAAGGGCCGTATGTGGAAACAGTGCCGGAGGTCGTAGCATCTTTTCGCCCAAAAAGCGCAAGACGTGAAACAAACACCTGAAGTTAGTCTTTTCGTAAGATAAGCGGCTGTGAAAGTGGTGTGTTGATTTATTTACGGTATAGTAATTTTTACTTTACATTTATCGTTCATAACCACGCTCCACTGACTTATGGTTCGCTATGTCACAACACACACGCCCCCTGAATCGCCAGGATTACAAAACGCTGACGCTGGCCGCCCTTGGCGGCGCGCTTGAGTTTTACGATTTCATTATCTTCGTCTTTTTCGCTGCAGTGGTGGGGGAGTTGTTTTTCCCCGCCGATATTCCCGAATGGCTACGTCAGGTGCAAACCTTTGGTATCTTCGCTGCCGGATATCTGGCGCGTCCGTTAGGCGGCATCATCATGGCGCATTTTGGCGATCTGGTCGGGCGCAAAAAGATGTTTACCCTGAGCATTTTGTTGATGGCGGTTCCCACGCTGGCGATTGGTCTGCTGCCCACTTACGCTTCTATGGGAATTGTTGCGCCGTTATTGTTGCTGCTGATGCGTATTTTGCAGGGGGCGGCGATTGGCGGTGAAGTTCCTGGCGCATGGGTGTTTGTGGCCGAGCACGTTCCCGAGCGTCGTATCGGTATTGCCTGTGGAACGCTAACGGCGGGTCTGACGGTGGGGATCCTGCTGGGTTCCGTAGTAGCTACTCAGGTGAATACCCTTTTGACACAACAGGCCGTGCATGACTATGGCTGGCGAATTCCGTTCCTGTTGGGAGGTTTTTTTGGTCTGGTGGCGATGTATTTACGCCGTTGGTTACAGGAAACACCTGTCTTTCTGGAGATGCAACAACGTAAGAGGCTGGCGCAGGAACTGCCGGTGAAGTCGGTCGTGATGAAACACCAGAAGGCGGTGGTGATCTCCATGCTTCTGACCTGGCTGCTCTCCGCAGGGATTGTGGTGGTGATTTTAATGTCGCCGGTCTGGCTGCAAAAGCAGTACGGACTGGCACCGGCCCTGACGTTGCAGGCAAACAGCGTGGCGACCATTATGCTTTGCGTAGGTTGCCTGTTGGCGGGCTTTATTGTCGACCGTGTCGGTGCCAGCAAAACCTTTATTGTTGGCAGCCTATTATTGGCTTGTTCGAGCGGGTTGTTCTATCACCTGTCTGGCACCCATCCGCAACATCTGTTCCTGCTCTATGGACTGGTGGGGCTGTGCGTGGGAGTGGTGGGCGCAGTGCCATACGTGATGGTACGCGCGTTCCCGGCGGAGGTCCGCTTTACCGGTATTTCATTTTCCTACAATGTTTCTTATGCCATTTTCGGTGGGCTGACGCCGATAGCCGTCACGTTGCTGATGAGCGTCTCGCCGATGGCTCCAGGCTGGTATGTGCTGGCGTTGTCGCTGGTGGGATTGGGACTGGGAATTTGGCTGCGACAGGATATGTATTATCGCGATACGGAAATACAGGCTGAGCTACAACAGCCGTAATAATGATCCCCCCTTCGCGGGGGGGATACTGATGATCAGTGTTTTTCGCCAATCGGCAGAATGGTACGACCAAACTGTTCGTTCAGCACTTCACCCATCGCCAGGTAAATGGCGCTGGCGCCACACACTAAACCAACCCAACCGGCAAAGTGGATCACCGCTTCGTTACCCGCGATGTTACCCACAGCCAACAGAGCGAACAGAACCGTCAGGCTCAGGAACACGAACTGCAGCGCGCGTGCGCCTGTCAGCGTGCCGAAGAACATAAACAGAGTGAATACGCCCCACAGACCCAGATAGGCGCCGAGGAATTGCGCATTAGGCGCTTCTGTCAGACCCATTTTCGGCATCAGCAGGATCGCAACCAGCGTCAGCCAGAACGAGCCGTAAGAGGTGAAAGCGGTCAAACCGAAGGTATTCCCTTTTTTGTATTCCAGCAGGCCGGCAAAAATTTGCGCGATACCGCCGTAGAAAATTCCCATCGCGAGAATAATACCGTCAAGAGCGAAGAAACCCGCGTTATGCAGGTTAAGCAGAATGGTGGTCATGCCGAAGCCCATCAGGCCCAGCGGTGCCGGGTTAGCCAACTTAGTGTTGCCCATAAATCCTCAAGATCATCATTAATTGAATGGTGAAATAGTTATCCCCGCTAAAACATGACGCCGTTCGGGGCGCGGCATAATAATCAGGAGAGAGGGGGCTGTCTATGATCTCATCGGGGGAAAAGGATGAATTTCTGCCGTGATCGTCATCACACACCGTCCAGGCGATTTATTTCAACAAAAGCAAAAATTTTTTCATTCCCCCCCTTGATGAAGTGGGTTACGACCCCACTTAGTAGTCAACCGCAGTGGTGAGTCTGAAAAAAAACGAATCAGGGTAGTTGAAACCGCACGTTTCGCCCTTATTACAGACTCACAACCACATGTTGACCGAATTTTTAGTGGAGACGTTTAGATGGGTAAAATTATTGGTATCGACCTGGGTACTACCAACTCTTGTGTAGCGATTATGGATGGCACTACTGCACGTGTGCTGGAGAACGCCGAGGGCGATCGCACCACGCCTTCTATCATTGCTTATACCCAGGATGGTGAAACTCTGGTTGGTCAGCCGGCTAAACGTCAGGCAGTGACAAACCCGCAAAACACCCTGTTTGCGATTAAACGCCTGATTGGCCGCCGCTTCCAGGACGAAGAAGTTCAACGTGATGTTTCCATCATGCCGTACAAAATCATTGGCGCTGACAACGGCGACGCATGGCTGGATGTGAAAGGTCAGAAAATGGCACCGCCGCAGATCTCGGCTGAAGTGCTGAAGAAAATGAAAAAAACAGCTGAAGATTACCTGGGTGAACCGGTAACTGAAGCGGTTATCACCGTACCTGCTTACTTTAACGATGCTCAGCGTCAGGCAACCAAAGACGCCGGTCGTATCGCAGGTCTGGAAGTGAAACGTATCATCAACGAACCGACTGCCGCTGCGCTGGCGTATGGTCTGGATAAAGAAGTCGGTAACCGTACTATCGCGGTTTATGACCTTGGTGGTGGTACTTTCGATATCTCTATTATCGAAATCGACGAAGTTGACGGCGAAAAAACCTTCGAAGTTCTGGCAACCAACGGTGATACCCACCTGGGTGGTGAAGACTTCGACAGCCGTATGATCAACTATCTGGTTGAAGAATTTAAGAAAGATCAGGGCATTGACCTGCGTAACGATCCGCTGGCTATGCAGCGCCTGAAAGAAGCGGCAGAAAAAGCGAAAATCGAGCTTTCTTCTGCGCAGCAGACCGACGTGAACCTGCCGTACATCACTGCAGATGCCACCGGTCCGAAACACATGAACATCAAAGTGACTCGCGCGAAACTGGAAAGCCTGGTCGAAGATCTGGTGAACCGTTCCATCGAGCCGCTGAAAGTTGCTCTGCAGGATGCTGGCCTGTCCGTATCTGATATCAACGACGTTATCCTCGTTGGTGGTCAGACGCGTATGCCAATGGTGCAGAAGAAAGTGGCAGAGTTCTTTGGTAAAGAACCACGTAAAGACGTGAACCCGGACGAAGCCGTGGCGATCGGTGCTGCCGTTCAGGGTGGTGTATTGACCGGTGATGTGAAAGACGTACTGCTGCTGGACGTTACCCCGCTGTCTCTGGGTATCGAAACCATGGGCGGTGTAATGACGGCGCTGATCACCAAAAACACCACTATCCCGACTAAGCACAGTCAGGTGTTCTCTACTGCGGAAGACAACCAGTCTGCGGTAACCATCCATGTGCTGCAGGGTGAACGTAAACGTGCATCTGATAACAAATCTCTGGGTCAGTTTAACCTGGATGGGATCAACCCGGCACCGCGCGGCATGCCGCAGATCGAAGTCACCTTCGATATCGATGCTGACGGTATCCTGCACGTTTCCGCGAAAGACAAAAACAGCGGTAAAGAGCAGAAGATCACCATCAAGGCGTCTTCTGGTCTGAATGAAGAAGAAATTCAGAAAATGGTTCGCGAAGCTGAAGCGAACGCCGAGTCTGACCGTAAGTTCGAAGAGCTGGTTCAGACCCGCAACCAGGGCGACCATTTGTTGCACAGCACTCGCAAGCAGGTTGAGGAAGCAGGCGAACAACTGCCAGCTGACGACAAAACCGCTATCGAGTCTGCACTGACCGCACTGGAAACGGCGCTGAAAGGTGAAGACAAAGCGGCTATCGAAGCGAAGATGCAGGAGCTGGCGCAGGTTTCCCAGAAACTGATGGAAATCGCTCAGCAGCAGCACGCGCAACAGCAGGCGGGTTCCGCTGACGCTTCCGCAAACAACGCGAAAGATGATGATGTTGTCGACGCTGAGTTTGAGGAAGTGAAAGACAAAAAATAATCGCCCTGATGCAGGGTAATTAACTGGCACGGGCGTCGGAGTTTACTCCACGCCCGTGCTCGCATGTTAAGGGCAAGAAACAGAATGGCGAAGAAAGACTATTACGAGATTTTAGGCGTTTCCAAATCAGCGGAAGAGCGTGAAATCAAAAAGGCCTACAAGCGCCTGGCCATGAAATTTCACCCGGACCGTAATCAGGGTGATAAAGAGGCCGAAGCCAAGTTTAAAGAGATCAAAGAAGCGTATGAAGTCCTGACCGACTCACAAAAACGCGCCGCATACGACCAGTATGGTCACGCTGCGTTTGAGCAAGGCGGTATGGGGGGCGGCGGCGGTTTTGGCGGCGGCGCTGATTTCAGCGATATCTTTGGTGACGTTTTTGGCGATATCTTTGGCGGTGGTCGGGGTCGTCAACGTGCTGCGCGTGGGGCCGATTTACGTTACAACATGGATCTCACCCTGGAAGAAGCCGTACGTGGCGTGACCAAAGAGATCCGCATTCCGACGCTGGAAGAGTGTGATGTTTGCCACGGCAGCGGCGCGAAGGCGGGGACTCAGCCGCAGACCTGTCCGACCTGTCATGGTTCCGGTCAAGTACAGATGCGCCAGGGGTTCTTTGCAGTTCAGCAAACCTGTCCACACTGCCAGGGACGCGGTACGTTGATCAAAGATCCGTGCAATAAGTGTCACGGTCATGGTCGCGTCGAGAAGAGCAAAACGCTGTCGGTTAAAATCCCGGCAGGTGTGGATACCGGCGACCGTATTCGTCTCTCGGGTGAAGGTGAAGCTGGCGAGCACGGCGCTCCGGCAGGGGATCTGTACGTTCAGGTCCAGGTGAAACAGCACCCGATCTTCGAACGTGAAGGTAACAACCTGTACTGTGAAGTGCCAATTAACTTTGCGATGGCAGCACTTGGCGGTGAAATTGAAGTTCCGACGCTGGATGGCCGCGTGAAGCTGAAAGTGCCCAGCGAAACGCAGACCGGAAAACTGTTCCGCATGCGTGGCAAAGGCGTGAAGTCGGTCCGTGGCGGCGCGCAGGGCGATTTGCTGTGCCGCGTCGTGGTCGAAACGCCGGTCGGTCTGAACGAGAAGCAGAAACAATTGCTGAAAGATCTGCAGGAAAGCTTTGGCGGCCCAACCGGCGAAAAGAACAGCCCGCGCTCTAAGAGTTTCTTTGACGGCGTGAAAAAGTTCTTTGACGATCTGACCCGTTAACCACTTCTGTCGTATCGGCCAAAAGCCTGAGATTGTGAGATCTCAGGCTTTTTTTATGCCTTTATAGATCGAAAAAGCCGATCTTTTCATCATATATAATCTAATTTTAACGATTATTCATGAGGGGTATGATAGTAATTACGAAGTATTCACCTTATAGAGAGAATAAAAAGTGAAACACCTGCATCGTTTCTTCAGCAGTGATGCCTCTGGAGGCATCATTCTTATCATTGCTGCCGTACTGGCCATGCTGATGGCCAACATGGGTGTAACCAGTGGATGGTATCACGCCTTTCTCGAGACGCCTGTCCAACTGCGCGTTGGCGCCCTTGAGATCAATAAAAACATGCTGTTGTGGATCAACGACGCCCTGATGGCGGTGTTTTTCCTGTTGATTGGTCTTGAGGTTAAGCGCGAGCTGATGCAGGGTTCCCTGGCGAGTCTGCGTCAGGCGGCTTTCCCGGTGATTGCCGCCATCGGCGGAATGATTGTCCCGGCGCTGCTGTATCTGGCATTCAACTATGCCGATCCGATCACCCGTGAAGGTTGGGCGATCCCGGCGGCCACGGATATCGCCTTTGCCCTTGGCGTGCTGGCTTTGCTCGGCAGTCGGGTGCCGCTGGCGTTGAAAATTTTCCTGATGGCGCTGGCAATTATCGATGACCTGGGGGCGATTATTATTATTGCCGTCTTCTATACCCACGATTTGTCGATGGTGTCATTGGGTGTGGCGGCATTCGCGATTGCGATTCTGGCACTCCTGAATCTGTGCGGCGTCCGGCGCACGGGGGTGTACATCCTCGTTGGGGTGGTGTTGTGGACGGCGGTACTGAAATCCGGCGTTCATGCAACACTGGCAGGTGTGATTGTCGGTTTCTTCATTCCGCTGAAAGAGAAATACGGGCGTTCCCCGGCAAAGCGTCTGGAACATGTTCTGCATCCGTGGGTGGCGTATCTGATCCTGCCGCTGTTTGCTTTCGCCAATGCGGGCGTTTCATTGCAGGGCGTGACGATGGATGGACTGACCTCCATTCTGCCGCTCGGCATTATTGCGGGCTTGCTGGTGGGGAAGCCGTTGGGGATCAGCTTGTTCTGTTGGCTGGCGCTGCGTCTGAAGCTGGCGCGACTGCCGGAGGGAACCTCATTCCCACAAATCATGGCGGTCGGCATCCTGTGTGGCATTGGCTTTACGATGTCGATCTTTATCGCCAGCCTGGCCTTTGGCAGCGTAGATCCGGAGCTGATTAACTGGGCGAAGCTGGGGATCCTGATTGGCTCCTTGTTGTCGGCGGTGATTGGCTACAGCTTGCTGCACACACGTTTACGCCCGTCAGTCTGAACGGAGCGAGTTAGCAGGGGAGCCTCTTCTGGCTCCCCTTTTGTGACATTTACCAGGGAGAGTGTATGTCCCACATTAATTACAACCATCTCTATTACTTCTGGCACGTCTATAAAGAGGGATCTGTGGTCGGTGCGGCGGAGGCGCTCTATTTAACGCCGCAAACCATTACCGGGCAGATTAAAGCGCTTGAGGAACGCCTGCAGGGTAAACTCTTCAAACGTAAGGGACGCGGTCTGGAGCCCAGTGAACTCGGCGAATTGGTTTTTCGCTATGCGGATAAAATGTTTACCCTCAGCCAGGAAATGCTGGATATCGTGAACTATCGCAAAGAGTCCAATCTGTTATTTGACGTGGGCGTGGCGGATGCGCTGTCGAAACGACTGGTCAGCAACGTACTGGATGCTGCCGTGGTTGAAGATGAACAGATCCACCTGCGCTGTTTTGAATCAACCCACGAAATGCTGCTGGAGCAGCTCAGTCAGCATAAGCTGGACATGATTATCTCGGATTGCCCGATTGACTCGACGCAGCAGGAAGGGCTGTTTTCGGTGAAGATTGGCGAGTGTAGCGTGAGCTTCTGGTGTACCCAGCCGTTACCGGAAAAATCCTTCCCGGCCTGTCTGGAAGAGCGACGTCTGCTGATCCCCGGACGGCGTTCGATGTTAGGACGCAAGCTACTGAACTGGATAAATTCGCAGGGGCTTAAGGTCGAGATTCTGGGAGAGTTCGACGACGCTGCATTGATGAAAGCGTTTGGCGCGACGCACAACGCGATTTTCGTGGCCCCGACGCTCTATGCGCATGATTTTTATGCAGACGATTCGGTGGTTGAAATTGGTCGAGTGGAGAATGTGATGGAGGAATATCATGCCATCTTTGCCGAGAGGATGATTCAGCATCCGGCGGTACAGCGTATCTGTAATACGAACTACTCGGCGTTATTTACGCCACAGAACAAATAATCCAGACATAAAAAAACCCGCTTGCGCGGGTTTTTTCACAAAGCAACAATCAACAGGCGATTAAGCCAGTTTGTTGATCTGTGCAGTCAGGTTAGCTTTATGACGTGCAGCTTTGTTTTTGTGGATCAGACCTTTAGCAGCCTGACGGTCCACGATTGGTTGCATTTCGTTAAATGCTTTCAGTGCAGTAGCTTTGTCGCCAGCTTCGATAGCTGCGTATACTTTCTTGATGAAAGTACGCATCATAGAGCGACGGCTTGCGTTGTGCTTACGAGCCTTTTCAGACTGAACGGCGCGCTTCTTAGCTGATTTGATATTAGCCAAGGTCCAACTCCCAAATGTGTTCTATATGGACAATTCAAAGGCCGAGGAATATGCCCTTTTAGCCTTCTTTTGTCAATGGATTTGTGCAAATAAGCGCCGTTAATCTAGCGGCACTCGTTACGTAGTGATGGCGCAGGATTCTACCAGCTTGCGGTCTGTGAATACAGCTTTTCAGCGATAAAAATTGAATTGCTTTGTCAGTTTGTGGTCGGTATTTGCCTCAGGGTAATGAAATCCATCTGCTTTCTGTTTCGCCACATCAATCGCCGGTTAACCTTGACCGCCGTACAAGGTATACTTTGGCGATTTTCACTGTTTTGAGCCAGACATGAAGCTGATACGCGGCATACATAATCTCAGTCAGGCCCCACACGGGTGTGTGCTGACTATTGGTAATTTCGACGGCGTGCATCGTGGTCATCGTGCGCTGCTGCAAGGTTTGCAGGAAGAAGGGCGCAGGCGCGGCTTACCGGTGATGGTGATGATTTTTGAACCGCAGCCGCTCGAACTGTTTGCGACAGACAAAGCCCCTGCGCGGCTGACCCGCCTGCGTGAAAAATTGCGTTATCTCGCGCAATGCGGCGTCGATTACGTGTTGTGTGTGCGATTTGATCGCCGTTTCGCCGCTCTGACGGCGCAGACCTTTATCAGCGAACTGCTGGTGAATCGTCTTGGGGTGCAATTTCTCGCGGTGGGGGATGATTTCCGCTTTGGCGCTGGTCGCGAAGGCGATTTCTTGTTATTACAGAAGGCGGGTGTGGAATATGGTTTCGATATTACCAGCACCCAAACCTTCTGCGAAGGCGGCGTGCGTATCAGCAGTACCGCCGTGCGTCAGGCGCTGGCACAGGACAACCTGGCTCTCGCCGAAAGCCTGCTGGGCCATCCGTTTACCATTTCTGGCCGTGTTGTACACGGTGATGAACTCGGGCGCACCATTGGTTTCCCGACGGCAAACTTACCGCTGCGTCGTCAGGTTTCCCCGGTAAAAGGGGTCTATGCGGTAGAAGTGATGGGGCTTGGCGAGAAGCCATTGCCCGGCGTGGCGAACATCGGGACCCGTCCGACAGTTTCGGGCGTGCGCCAGCAACTGGAAGTGCATCTGCTGGATGTTGCAATGGACCTCTATGGTCGCCATATAGATGTAGTGCTGCGTAAAAAAATACGCAATGAACAGCGATTTGCTTCGCTGGATGAACTCAAAGCGCAGATTGCGCGAGATGAATTAACTGCCCGTGATTTTTTTGGGCTATCAAAACCGGCTTAAATGCCTGGGTAATCAATACGGAACCGAGAATCTGATGAGTGACTATAAATCAACCCTGAATTTGCCGGAAACAGGGTTCCCGATGCGCGGCGATCTCGCCAAGCGCGAACCGGGAATGCTGGCGCGTTGGACTGATGATGACCTGTACGGCATCATTCGTGCGGCCAAAAAAGGCAAAAAAACCTTCATTCTGCATGATGGCCCTCCTTATGCGAATGGCAGTATTCATATTGGTCACTCGGTTAACAAGATTCTGAAAGACATTATCGTGAAGTCCAAAGGACTCGCGGGATATGACTCGCCTTACGTTCCGGGTTGGGACTGTCACGGTCTGCCGATCGAGCTGAAAGTGGAGCAGGAATTCGGTAAGCCGGGCGAAAAATTCACCGCGGCGGAGTTCCGTGCGAAGTGCCGTGAGTACGCTGCAACTCAGGTTGACGGGCAGCGTAAAGACTTTATCCGTCTGGGCGTGCTCGGCGACTGGTCGCATCCGTATCTGACGATGGACTTCAAAACGGAAGCCAACATCATCCGCGCGCTGGGCAAAATCATCGGCAATGGTCATCTGCATAAAGGCGCGAAGCCGGTGCACTGGTGCGTAGACTGCCGCTCTGCGCTGGCAGAAGCGGAAGTGGAATACTACGACAAAACCTCTCCGTCCATCGACGTGGCCTTCGTTGCTGCGGATCAGGACGCGGTGAAGACGAAATTTAGCGTGGCGAATGTCAACGGTCCAATCTCGTTGGTTATCTGGACCACCACACCGTGGACACTGCCGGCAAACCGCGCGATTTCCCTGGCGCCGGACTTTGACTATGCGCTGGTACAGATCGACGGCCGGGCGGTGATCCTGGCGAAAGATCTGGTTGAAAGCGTGATGCAGCGCATCGGTGCGACAGACTATACCGTTCTCGCAACCGTAAAAGGAGCGGAGCTTGAGCTGCTGCGCTTTACCCATCCGTTTATGGGCTTCGACGTTCCGGCGATCCTCGGCGATCACGTGACGCTGGATGCCGGTACGGGTGCTGTACATACCGCGCCGGGCCATGGTCCGGATGACTATGTTATCGGGCAGAAATACGGTCTGGAAGTTGCTAATCCGGTAGGTCCGGATGGTGCGTATCTGTCAGGCACCTGGCCAACGCTGGATGGTGTAAATGTCTTTAAAGCCAATGATGTCATCGTTGACCTGCTCCGTGAAAAAGGCGCGCTGCTGCACGTTGAGAAAATGCAGCACAGCTATCCGTGCTGCTGGCGTCACAAGACGCCCATCATCTTCCGTGCGACCCCGCAGTGGTTCATCAGCATGGATCAGAAAGGTCTGCGCGAGCAGTCTCTGAAAGAGATCAAAGGTGTGCAGTGGATCCCGGACTGGGGTCAGGCGCGTATCGAATCGATGGTAGCGAACCGTCCTGACTGGTGTATCTCCCGTCAGCGTACCTGGGGCGTACCGATGTCTCTGTTCGTTCACAAGGACACTGAAGAGCTGCACCCGCGCGCCATCGAACTGATGGAAGATGTGGCGAAACGCGTGGAAGTTGACGGTATTCAGGCCTGGTGGGATCTTGACCCGAAAGACATTCTGGGTGACGAAGCCGATCAGTACGTGAAAGTGCCGGATACCCTGGACGTCTGGTTTGACTCTGGTTCAACGCACTCCTCCGTCGTGGATGTACGCCCGGAGTTCGCCGGTCATGCCGCGGATATGTATCTGGAAGGCTCCGACCAGCATCGTGGCTGGTTCATGTCGTCTCTGATGATCTCCACGGCAATGAAAGGCAAAGCGCCGTATCGCCAGGTACTGACGCACGGCTTTACCGTCGATGGTCAGGGTCGCAAGATGTCCAAGTCCATCGGTAATACCGTTTCGCCACAGGATGTGATGAACAAACTGGGCGCCGACATTCTGCGTCTGTGGGTGGCATCAACCGACTACACCGGTGAAATGGCGGTGTCGGATGAGATCCTCAAACGTGCTGCCGACAGCTATCGTCGTATCCGTAACACCGCACGCTTCCTGCTGGCGAACCTGAACGGGTTTGATCCGGTTAAAGACATGGTGAAACCGGAAGAGATGGTGGTACTGGACAGATGGGCGGTGGCCTGCGCGAAAGCGGCGCAAGAAGACATTCTGAAAGCGTATGAAGCCTACGATTTCCACGAAGTGGTACAGCGCCTGATGCGCTTCTGCTCCGTCGAAATGGGGTCATTCTATCTCGACATCATCAAAGACCGTCAGTACACCGCGAAAGCGGACAGTGTGGCGCGTCGTAGCTGTCAGAGCGCGCTGTACCATATCGCGGAAGCGCTGGTTCGCTGGATGGCACCGATCATGTCCTTCACCGCAGACGAAATCTGGGGCTACCTGCCGGGCTCTCGTGAGAAGTATGTCTTCACCGGTGAGTGGTATGAAGGCCTGTTTGGTCTGGCGGACAGCGAAGCGATGAACGATAACTTCTGGGACGAGCTGCTGAAAGTGCGTGGCGAAGTGAACAAAGTGATCGAACAGGCGCGTGCGGATAAGAAAGTGGGTGGTTCTCTGGAAGCGGCAGTCACCCTGTACGCAGAACCTGAACTGGCTGCGAAGCTGACCGCACTGGGCGATGAATTACGATTTGTCCTGTTGACCTCTGGCGCGAAAGTCGCTGACTATGCCGGGGCCTCTGTTGACGCACAGCAGAGCGAATTGCTCAAAGGGCTGAAAATCGCCCTGAGTAAAGCCGAAGGTGATAAGTGCCCGCGTTGCTGGCATTACACGACGGATGTCGGCAAGGTAGCGGAACACGCAGAAATTTGCGGACGCTGTGTCAGCAACATCGCCGGTGATGGCGAAAAACGTAAGTTTGCCTGATGAGTAAGCCTCTTTGTTCAACTGGACTACGCTGGCTGTGGCTGGTAGTGGTCGTGCTGATTATCGATTTGGGCAGCAAGTACCTGATCCTCCAGAATTTTGCTCTGGGGGATACGGTGCCGCTGTTCCCGTCGCTTAATCTGCATTATGCGCGTAACTATGGTGCGGCGTTTAGCTTCCTCGCCGATAGCGGCGGCTGGCAGCGCTGGTTCTTTGCCGGCATCGCGATCGGTATCTGTGTCATTCTGGCGGTGATGATGTACCGCTCGAAAGCAACGCAGAAGCTGAATAACATTGCCTATGCGTTAATCATTGGCGGCGCGCTGGGAAACCTGTTCGATCGCCTGTGGCATGGCTTCGTTGTCGACATGATCGATTTCTACGTCGGGGACTGGCATTTTGCTACGTTTAACCTCGCCGATAGTGCGATCTGTATCGGTGCCGCAATGATTGTCCTGGAAGGTTTCCTGCCGAAAAAGCAGGCGTAATACAGTGCCGGATGGCGGCGTAAGCCTTATCCGGCCTACAAAATAGCGCGATCCTTGTAGGCCCGATAAGCGTAAGCAACATCGGGCTAACAGGTGAGTCACAACAAGTGAGCAACCTGCATGTCTAAATCAGTACAGAGTAACAGTGCGGTGCTGGTGCACTTCACCTTAAAACTCGACGATGGCTCCACCGCAGAGTCAACCCGTAATAACGGCAAACCCGCACTTTTCCGCCTGGGGGATGGCTCTCTGTCTGAAGGGCTGGAGCAACATCTTCTCGGACTGAAAGACGGCGATAAAACCACCTTTTCCCTGGAGCCGGATGCCGCGTTTGGCATCACGACGCCAGACCTGATTCAGTATTTCTCGCGTCGTGAATTTATGGACGCCGGCGAACCTGAAATCGGGGCTATTATGCTCTTTACCGCAATGGACGGCAGTGAGATGCCTGGTGTGATCCGCGAAATCAACGGTGACTCCGTCACCGTTGATTTTAACCATCCACTGGCCGGGCATACCGTTCATTTTGATATTGAAGTGCTGGAAGTCGATCCGGTACTGGAGGCGTAAAATGCAGATCCTGTTGGCCAACCCGCGCGGTTTTTGCGCCGGTGTAGACCGCGCTATCAGCATTGTTGAAAACGCGCTGGCCATCTACGGCGCGCCGATTTACGTTCGTCACGAAGTGGTACATAACCGCTACGTGGTCGACAGCCTGCGTGAACGCGGGGCGATTTTCATCGAGCAGATCAGCGAAGTGCCGGATGGCGCGATCCTTATCTTCTCCGCTCACGGCGTTTCTCAGGCGGTGCGCAACGAAGCGAAAGGCCGCGATCTTACCGTCTTTGACGCGACCTGTCCGCTGGTAACCAAAGTGCATATGGAAGTGGCGCGCGCCAGTCGTCGTGGCGAAGAGTCGATCCTGATTGGTCACGCCGGGCATCCGGAAGTCGAAGGCACAATGGGGCAGTACAGCAACCCGGAAGGGGGCATGTACCTGGTCGAATCCCCGGAAGATGTTTTTTCGCTTAAGGTGAAAAACGAAGGCAAGCTCTCCTTTATGACCCAGACCACGCTCTCCGTGGACGATACGTCAGACGTGATTGACGCGCTGCGTCAGCGCTTCCCGAAAATCGTCGGACCGCGTAAAGATGACATTTGCTACGCGACCACCAACCGTCAGGAAGCGGTGCGCGCGCTGGCGGAGCAGGCGGATGTTGTGCTGGTGGTCGGTTCCAGGAACTCATCTAACTCCAACCGTCTGGCTGAACTGGCGCAGCGGATGGGGAAAGTGGCGTTTTTGATTGACGATGCGACCGACATTCAGGAAGCCTGGGTGAAAGAAGCGAAATGCGTGGGCGTCACTGCGGGCGCGTCAGCGCCGGATATTCTGGTGCAAAACGTCATCGCCCGCCTGCAGGAGCTCGGCGGCGGCGATGCCATCCCGCTGGAAGGTCGTGAAGAGAACATCGTTTTCGAAGTGCCGAAGGAGCTGCGTGTGGATATTCGTGAAGTAGAATAGTAGAAGGGGAGCGTAAAGCTCCCCTTTTTTCAGGCATCATCTTCATCCTGCATGATGGCGCTACGTCCTCCGTCCATCACGATAGTGGTGCCCGCAATAAATCCGGCTTTTTCTCTGCTTAAAAACAGACACAGTTCACCGACTTCTTCCCGCTTGCCGATGCGTCCAACAGAGCGCCGGGCGGGCACATTTCGCCAGATACCAATGCGAACGCAGATTCAGATCCAGATTATGCGACCATACAGCTTCTCTGCATCAATGACGAACTGTTTGATCGCCGAAGTCTGCGTTACGTCGACCGAGAAATAGTGATAGCGCCCGGAGAACGTTTCCAGCATCTGGCGAGCGCTGGCAGCGTTCTCCAGTGATGAAAAGGCACAGCCAATCACGATGTCGCCATTTTGCAAGAAGGTACGGGCGATGGCTTCGCCGATACCCTGGCTGGTCCCGGTTACCAACACGGCGCGGGGCGTATGTTGCGTGGTCACGTTTATCCCTTACGCTAAGTTAAAATCATCGATCAGTTGGGTAATCGCCTGTCGATCGGCTGTGTCCAGCACCCAGCCAGGACGGCGACAGTAGTCGCTGGCGATAATGCCACGCTGCATCAGCAGCGTTTTTTCCGCCTGAATGATGTATTCGCAATGACTCATCCAGCGCTGAATAAATGGCAACAGTTGCTGGTGTAAAGCCTGTGCCTGCTGAATTTCCCCCGCTTGCCAGTGGCGATAAATCTGCACATACACTTCGGTAAACGAACAGCCCGGCATCACGCCTTTGCCGCCCGCGTCCAGCATTTGCAGCATATACAATCCAGCATAGCCGTTCAGAACGCAGGCCTGTGGCGCATGACGCAGGAATTCGCGGGTGTATTCCACGGGCGGGTTGCACTCGATTTTAAATACCGCATGTGGATAACGTTCCGCCACGGTGGCGAGCTGTTCCGGCGTAATCGGTAGCCCGGTTTCGCCTGGCGCATATTGCACCATCACCGGAATATCAACGGCTTCCAGCACCGCGAAAATATGCTCCTGAACGGCTCGTGGACTCGGGGATAGAAAGAAAGGTGGCAGCAGCATCAGTGCATTGGCACCCAGTGTCTGATAGCGCTTTGCCCGCTTGATAGCGATTTCCGTACTGTGATCCGTCACGGAAAAGGCGCGATACAGCGGACTACCCGCCAGAGTGCTGACCATCAGTTGCGCCAGACGATCGCGCTCGCCATCATCAAGCTTTGGAAACTCGCTGGCGATACCAAACAGCGTCGCGCCGTTTGCACCGCTGGTGGCGAGATGCTCCAGCAGGCGGATAAAGCTGCGTTCATCGATTTCCCCCTGCGGGGTAAACGGCATCGCCACAATGGGGTTGACGCCGACGATCTCTGCGGCGGTAAAATGCATCTTCATTCCATCTCCTCCCTGTCGGCAAGCACCGCGCCCTGTGCCGCAGGCAGCGCCCAGCGCCGGTAAAGGCGCAGAAAGCCGCGCGGCACTTCTTTATAGACCGGTTTCCAGTTTTCACGGCGTTGGGCGAGTGTCACTTCATCAACATGCAGAGTGAGCAAACGTGTTGGAATATCGATGGAGATTTCATCGCCATCCGCGACCAACCCCAGCGCGCCACCTTCAGTGGCTTCCGGTGAAATGTGACCAACAAACAGGCCGCGATTGGAGCCGGAAAAACGTCCGTCGGTGATCAGCGCACAGCTGTCCGACAGCCCCATCCCTTCCAGGCATTTCATCGGTTTATACATTTCCGGCATGCCAGGCCCGCCTTTTGGCCCTTCATAACGCAGCACCAGCACGCTGCCTGGCTGAATATTTCCTGACATGATGGCGTCGACCGATTCCTGTTCGCTGTTGAACACTACCGCCGAGCCACGGAAGGTCATCAGATTTTCAGGGACGGCGGCGGGTTTCACTACGCAGCCCAGCGGTGAAAGGTTGCCATGCAGAACGGCTACGCCCGCTTCACTGCGCACCGGGATTGCCAGCGAACGAATCACTTCCGGACGAGTGGTTTTATGCCCTTCAGCCAACAGTTCTGCTTTGGTTTTTCCGACGACGGTCAGTGCATCGCGGTTCATCAGTGCTGCAATTTCATGCTCAACGGCGCGAACGCCGCCCGCTTCCCAGAAGTCGATCATGTCGTGTTCCGAAGCCGGATAGAGCGAAGCGACCAGAGGCACCTGATGGCTAAGTTTGTCAAAAGCGGAGAGAGGCAAGTGCCCCAATTCCGCTTCGTAATGAATGGCCTGAAGATGGAGGATGGCGTTGGTGGAACCACCAGTTGCCAGCAGATAAACCATGGCGTTACGAATGGATTCTGGCGTAATAATCTGGCGAGCATTAATGCCTTCACGTACCAGGGCCACGGCCTGCTTCCCGGTTTCAATGGCGCAAATTCGACGCTCCTGTGAAACGGCTGGTAGGGTGCTACTGCCCGGTAGACTCATGCCCAGCACTTCGGCGATACAGCACATAGTGTTCGCTGTGCCGTACATGGTGCAGGAGCCCGGGCCGGGTTCGGCGATATTTTCGATGTGGGCAAATTCCTCTTCGGTTATTTCACCACGCGTTTTCCAGCCAATGGCTTCAGTGACAATATTGCCGTCCCAGTGTTTGCCTCTGTATTCAGCCGGATACATCGGACCACCATTGACCATAATTGCCGGAATATCCAGACGGGCCGCCGCCATCAGCATCGCCGGCACAATTTTGTCGCACGAGCCAAGTAGCACCATGCCGTCGAAACGATGAGCGCGCATCATGCTCTCGATCGACATCGTGATCACTTCACGCGCGGCGAGAATGTAGCGCATTCCCAGATGCCCTTCGGCGATGCCGTCGCAGGGGGCGATAGTGCCGAATACCATCCCTACGCCGCCCGCTTCGTCGATGCCTTTCAGCACGTTTGCTGTCAGTTCATTGAGATTGGCGTGTCCGGCGGTGGCATTGGTGTAGCTGTTGACCACGGCAATCACTGGACGACGCAGTTGCTCGTCCGTGTGGCCCATGGATTTGTAGAGGGCGCGCTTTAACGCGCCGTCATCACCCTTGAGGATGGGGCTGAAATGCGTGCCGCAGTGGGCACATCCTCCACATTCACTCTTCATAGCAGTCTCATTCAAAATTAACGATAGGTGTGTTGTGTAGCGTTACGTTGCCCGTCAGATGGTGTCGTAACGGAGTGCCGTGTAGGGTTAGCGAGTCGTGCAGGCAATGCCATGATCAGTGGGGCGACAAGCAGTAAGAAACCCGCGAGGATGTACAAACCACTGTCCGTACTACCGGTGGTATCTTTCAACCAGCCGAGAACCGTAGGGCCAAAGAAACCCGCGAGGTTGCCGACGGAGTTAACCAGAGCAATGCCCGCCGCTGCCGCCGTACCGGAAAGCATGGCGCCTGGCAGGCTAATGTAGGTAGGGATTAATGCCAGTGTTCCGGACATGGCAAGGCAGATCCACGTCATCATCCAGAAAGTGGAGCCGCTGCAATATGCACTGAGCGTCAGGCCTACGCAGCCAATGATGGCAGGAATGGCAATATGCCAGCGGCGTTCTTGTTTCACATCGGAATGACGACTGTTCCAGACCATGAATGCTGCGCCGAAGATATACGGAAGTGCCGCGAGCAGACCAATCTGGAAATCATCATTGATGCCGGAGCTTTTGATGATAGAGGGCAGCCAGAAGTTGATACCGTAGTAGCCAATATTGAAGCTAAAGAAAATCAACGCCAGCAGCCAGACATAGCCATTTTTGAACATGGCACTCAGTGAGCTGTCGATTTTCCCATTGGCGCTTTGTGTGCGGTTGAACGCGTCTTTTGCCAGATCGTCCAGAATCACCCGCTTTTCAGCATCATTCAGCCATTTTGCTGATTTTACATCGTTATCCAGATAACGCAGGACAACAAAGGCCAGCAGGAAAGAGGGGATGGCTTCAATCAGGAATAACCACTGCCAGTTATGCAGCCCGCCAACATCATCGAATAGCTTGAGGATCAGGCCGGACAGAGGGCTACCGATGATTGTGGAAAGAGGCGTCACCAGGATAAATAACCCCAGCGTGCGCGCAGAACGCCATGACGGAAACCACAGCGTGAGATAAAAAACGATCCCTGGAAAGAATCCCGCTTCTGCAACACCCAGCAGGAAGCGGAGTACGTAAAACTGGGTCGGCGTGGTAACAAACATCATCCCTGCTGAAAGTACCGCCCAGGTCGCCATGATGCGTGCGATCCAAAAACGTGGACCGAAGCGCTGCATCAACAGGTTGCTTGGCAGTTCAAACAGGAAATAACCGATAAAGAAGATACCAGCACCCAGCCCATAAACCGTGTCGCTAAAACTCAGTGCATCCTGCATATGCAGCTTGGCGAAACCCACGTTTACGCGGTCAAGATAGGCAAAGAAATAGCAAAGAATTAAAAATGGGATCAGCCGGCGGGTGACCTTGTTGTAAACGACATTTTCAAAGACGGTATGTGTTTTCATTTTTATTGTCTCGTATGAATCGATAATGAGTCGCCAGAGGGCGGCTCAGCGCTGTCCGAAAAGAGCAAAAGGTTAGCCTGCTATTCCTTTCCAGGCGTTGCACCATGCCCTGGCGCGGAGGGAGAGTTCATTGCTATTTATCCCTGCCCGATAGATGCCGTTGCCCAGGCCAAACCCGTTGGCGCCGTTTTCAAGAAATTGTTGCATCTGCTGGCTGTCCGGGCGGATCCCGCCCACCGGCAGGCAGGCAATACCTGATGGCAGAACGGTTCGGAATGCTTTCATCAATCCTGGGCTCAGAAACTCTGCGGGAAATAACTTCAATGCGCTGGCGCCAGCGTCGATGGCGGTAAAGGCTTCTGTTGGCGTCATCACGCCGGGCAAACTGATCAACCCTCGTTCTCGGGTACGACGAATGACATCAGGGTTGCAATTTGGTGAGACAATCAACTGCCCGCCACATTCAGCCACCAGGTCGACCTGAGTGACGCTCAACACGGTCCCTGCGCCAATCCTGGCACGATCGCCAGCGATTTCGCGCATTATCCGGATAGAATCCAGCGGTGATGGGCTGTTAAGAGGAACTTCAATCCAGCGAAAACCGGCAGATATCAGAATTTGTGCTGCGTTAGCCGCTTCATCTGGTGTGATGCCGCGCAGAATGGCGATCAGCGGTAACGGCTCATGGCGCCAGTGTTCAAAAAAAGTACTGTGGTTCATGGTGTCTGGTCCTGAAGATATGAATGAAGCAACGCCAGCCCCTGGAGGAAGCAGTCGTCGCCGTCTACGACGGTAAGGGATGTTTTAATCACACTGGCGGCAAGTTGATAACGCCCGGCAAGCGATGCTGAGCCAACAATCCAGCCCTGTTGTCCTTCCGGCAATATCGAAAGCTCGTAGCCAATCAGTAACCCGGAAAGATAATGGTGCACATGTTCTGCGGCGATCTCTCCCGACAATCGCCGCGTACGGGCTGTGAAAATCAGATGGTTGAAGGGGACGCCGTTTTGCGCTGTGCGGACGCCCGCGAGGAAGCTGGCCGCGTCTTCGCGCTGCGGCGGCAGGGCACGACCTAACAATGAATGCTTGCTGAGTACGGAAAAGAGTTCTCCCGTCATCAACGTAGAAAATGCAGTGATGCAACCATTTTTCATCCGGGCATGTTTGCTGTGGGTGCCAGGCAGCAGAATGTAGTGTTCTTCCGCCGGATGGAGGACGTTCAACCCCAGCAACTGGACCTCTTCACCGCGCATCACATCGGGTTGATCCCAGGCACTCAGCCCACTCAGACCGGGAACAATCCATGCCGGGCTGCCCCAGGGCGTTTTGAGCGACTCAATACCTGCCAGTAAATTTTGCGCACTGGCGGGAAGCGAGACGTAAGGCACATTCCTCCATCCCTGTTGCGATCCCACCATTCCCGCCATCAGTACAGGAACAGTACCGACACCGGCAAGCCAGGGTTGCAACTGTTGGTGGAGCGTGGCGGCAAATTCCCCGCTTTCGATCGTCAACAGGCCGCAGGGCGCGGAGATGCGGGCGACCACATGGTGGTTATTCATTAAGAAGGCACGAAAGTTAGTTGTGCCCCAGTCAATGGCAATCCAGTCTCTTTTCATATTCAAGTAATACAACAATTGGAATCTTGTAATACAAGAATGCTAGGGCAAAAGAAAACCTCGATCTGTGAGATTGATCGAAATTACATCAGAAAGAGATCAGAGAATGCTGTCGACGAAAGCAGGGCGCTCTTGCCAGATACTTTTTTGCGCGGCATGGAGCAGGATCGAACGCATATGCTGGCGAGCTTCATCCGCCTTGCGCAGACGGATCGCTTCAAACAGCCGAAAATGCTCATCAATGGCAGTTTTAGTCAGACGAACGTCCTCTTCCAGCGACTGACGGAACGACAGCACCATCGCTGCGCTCAGTGCGTTTCCCAGGGCCAGTAGAAAAGGGTTGTGGGCTGCGCGCAGAAGCGCCTGGTGGAAGGCCATGTCACCCGCTTCAAACGACTCCCGCTCGGCTGCGGCTTGTCCACGGCGCATCAGCGTCAGCGCATCTTCCAGCGCGGCGAGGTCGTGGCCGTTTGCGTTCATCGCGGCGAGCGTTGCGACGTTAGGTTCGAAAATGAGACGGGTGATCATCAGTTGCTCGACCAGTTGTGCATCAACATGGCCTTCAGAGAGCCAGTTCAGGACATCGAGATCGAGCAGGCTCCACTGGTCGCGGCTGGTGATCGTACTGCGTTTTTTCGCCTGAATGGAGATCAATCCTTTAGCGGCGAGCACGGCCAGTGCATTGCGGATGGATGTGCGCGAAACGGCATACTCTGTCGCCAGCTCGTTTTCACCTGGCAGCGAGGTGCCTGGTGCAAGCTCGCCTCGCAGGATGCGCCCCGCAAGATGTTGGGTTACCGTTTCTGAAATACTGGCCTGTGGGACTTTCATTGCAATTCTCGGCTAAATACGTTCACAGTCATGTGCTACATAGTAAGCTAATCGACGGTCAATTTACTAATAAGGCTGGAGGAATAATCACTTATGGAACGTCTGCCCATTATTCTCGACACCGACCCGGGCATTGATGATGCTGCGGCGATTGCTGCCGCGCTGTTTGCCCCTCAGCTAGACCTGCAACTGATGACCACAGTCGCCGGAAACGTCTCCGTGGAGAAAACCACTCGCAATGCCCTACAACTACTGCATTTCTGGAATGCCGACATTCCCCTCGCCCAGGGGGCCGCCACGCCGCTATTGCGTTCGCTACGCGATGCCGCCTATGTTCACGGCGAATCCGGCATGGAAGGCTATGACTTTGTCGAGCATGACCGACAGCCGCTGGCGAAACCGGCGTTTGTCGCCCTTCGTGACGCGCTGATCAGCGCTCCAGAGCCGATCACGCTGGTGGCGATTGGGCCGCTGACGAATATTGCGCTGTTGCTGATGCACTATCCGGAATGCACCTTCAACATCCGCCGTCTGGTGATCATGGGCGGTTCTTCCGGACGGGGGAATTTCACCCCTAACGCCGAATTCAATATTGCCGTCGATCCGGAAGCTGCTGCTCGCGTATTCCAGAGTGGCATTGAGATAGTGATGTGTGGGCTGGATGTCACAAACCAGGCGATGCTGACGCCGGATTATCTGGCCTCACTGCCGACCCTCAATCGCACTGGAAAGATGTTACATGCTTTGTTCAGCCACTATCGCAGCGGGACAATGCGCACCGGCGTGCGGATGCACGATCTCTGCGCGATTGCCTGGCTGGTGCGTCCGGATCTGTTTACCGTCAAGCCGTGCTTTGTCGCGGTTGAAACCCAGGGGGACTATACCGCCGGGACGACCGTGGTGGATATTGAGGGGCGGATGAACAGACCAGCAAACGTGCAGGTCGCTCTGGATATCGATGTTGCAGGGTTCCAGCAGTGGGTTGCGGATGTTCTGGCGCTGGCACCATAAGGAGTGTGATGCGCACCGCACTCTGTGGATGGAATTGAAAGGTTAATCGATTAATCTGCTAGTCTGATTTTGTTGTTCTCCTCGGGCCGGAGACACAGATGAATATTCCATTAATCCAGCCACCGCAGGTGGAATGGGCGAGCGGCGCTTTGGCAAAAGGGCCGCTGTTGCGTAAATCAACCCGCATTCAGGATCTCACCGGCATTTTTGTCGATGAGACTGCCCGGCGGCGGTTGTCGGGTGAACACGTGGTGTATGACGTTGAGATCCTTGCGACCTCTCCGGCGGAAGGCGAGCTCTATACGGGCGTGACTCATCTTTATCCCGGACGTGTCGGTAGTGAATTCTTCATGACCCGTGGGCATTTCCATGCGCGCCGTGAACAAGGCGAAGTCTATTTTGGCCTGCGCGGGAATGGGCTTTTGTTGCTGCAAAATGAGCAAGGGCAGGCGCGACTGGAAAGCGTTTTTGTCGGGTCCATTCATATCATCCCTGGTTTCACCGCACACCGCTTGATCAACACTGGCAGTGAGGTACTCTCTGCGCTTGCCGTCTGGCCCGGTGTGGCCGGCCATGATTATGCGGCGCTGACGAAAGGGTTTACTCTCAGGGTTGTTGAGGAAAACCAGCAGATTCAGGTGAAGGCGGTGCAGAATGGCTAACTCCGCGCATCCTTACGGTCTGGATATGACCGTGCATCGTCATCCACTTGGGTTCAGTTATGGGGATGACGTGACCGGGCCAATGCCGGAAATTCGTCGACTCGATCAGATTCGTGCTTCGCTGCGCGATCCGCAATGTGAGGGACCGGAAGAGGTGTACGCTATCGCGATGGATGTGGCGCGAATGCAGGATCGTGAGGAGCTAAAAAAACGCATGCTGCTGTTTGGCGTGGTGACCTATGCGGCGGGTAGATTGGGTGAAGAGCCGATTCGCAGTCAGGGGCATGTGCATCGCGTGAGTCAGCACAGCGGGTGGTCTCCGCCAGAGTTGTATGAGATCTGGCAGGGGAAAGCGATCATCTACATGCAAGAATATGTCGGAGACGATCCTGGTCGCTGCTTTGCGGTGATTGCCGGCCCTGGCGAAAAAGTGCTGGTGCCTCCCGGTTGGGGACATGCGACGATATCTGCCGATCCGAATGAGCCGTTAACCTTTGGCGCGTGGTGCGATCGGGAATATGGTTTTGAGTATGAGGCTGTGCGGGCGCGTAAAGGGCTGGCATGGTATCCGTTACTGCAGGGTAACCACGTTATCTGGCAGCATAACCCGCGCTACATTCCCGGGCGATTGCAGGCCGTCACGCCCCGCCACTACACGGAATTTTCACTCACTGCAGCGCCAATCTATCAGCAATTTATTACCGACCCTGGTCGCTTTCAGTTTATCTCTCGTCCGGATAAGTGTGTAGGGCTGTGGCAGAATTTCCATCCGTGAAAACCGGGGCATTGCCCCGGTTGTTCAGTCTCTTCGCCATTAACCCGCAAACAGACCCGTTGAGACGCCCAGCGCAGCCAGTATCAGCAGTAAAACCATTGCTTTTACCGGCGAGACGCCGCGTTTCGCCATCAGATACCAGGTGCCGAGAACGACGACCAATGGTAGCAGTTGTGGAAAGATACCATCCAGCATCTGCTGAACGTGGATATTCACGCCGTCTTTGGTAATAAACTCCATTCCGGTTCCAAGCTTCACGTAGCTTGCCGCGACACCACCCATGACAAAAACACCCAGCAGCGATAAGGCTTCGCGCAGACGGGTGGACTTGCTGCTCACCAGAATTTCGACCGAACCGGAGCCCATCTTGTAGCCTTTCAGAAACAAGAACCATGAGCCGGGAATGATGATGGCAAGCCAGGCGGCGGTATAAAACAGAGGACCCAGGATATTACCGCCTGCCGCCAGTGCCATGCCGATACTGAGCAGGATTGGGATCAACATTCCGGGGATCATGGAATCGCCGATTCCGGCAATCGGCCCCATCAGCCCCACCTTCAGGGTGTTGATTGTCTCTCCATCGATCGGTTCACCGTTCGCTTTTTTCTCTTCCAGCCCCAGCGCCATCCCGTTCACAATGGCCCCAATCTGGGGTTCAGTATTGTAGAACGATGCGTGTCGACGTAACATTTCGGTCCGCTGTGCTGCATCGGGATAGAGCTTTTTCGCAACCGGCAGCATGCTCAGACAAAAGCCAAAAGACTCCAGGCGTTCAAAGCTCATCGACGATAAGTTATGCATCATCCAGGCCCGCCAGCAGCGGCGGAGATCTTTACGGGTAAGCGTACGTTCTTCCATCAGAATTCATCCTCATCATCGCGGGTAACCGACGTCGCGTTTGCAGCCTGCGGCGGTTCCGGCTTGTAGTTATAGTGGATCAACGCCAACAGTGAACCGACGATCACCAGCGCGACCATGTTGAGTTTCAAAAAGACGATGCAGACGAAACCGACGAGGAAGTAGATCAACATGGTGTAATTTTTGATGATCTGCTTAAGCAGAATCGCTATCCCGACGGCTGGCAGGATGCCGCCCAGTACGTTCATCGTCGACAGAACTGTCTTCGGCAGGCTGTCCATAAAGCCGCTGATGTACTGCGCGCCGAAGTAAACTGCAATAAAAGTGGGCACAAAACGCAATACAAAGTTTGTCACCTGTGGCCAGATGGCGCTGTTCAGGTAAATTCCTCGCTCATCACCCCGTTCCAGCGCCACGTCGGCGCGATGGTTCCAGAAAGAGTTCAGTACCATCATGGCATTAAACAAAATAGTTCCGGCAATCCCGATGGTGGCGGCTAATGCGACCGCGACCTCAGGGCCTTTACCTGAGAGGATCCCCAGCGCAATGGCCGGATAAGCTACAAAGTTGAGATCGGCGGGCATTGAGCCACCGGGCGTTACCATCGCGATATAGACCGCCTGAACCGCAACACCAATCATGATCCCGGTTTTCATGTCACCGAGAATAATCCCGACCAACGTGCCGGAAATCAGTGGCCGGGTGATCAAATACCAGCCACCCGTCAGCCCCAGAAGCCAGGGGCTGCTGAGGGCACCGAGATAACACAGAATGCCAATCAACATCGCTTCGATAATCATCATCCGCTCCTTATTTCAGCTTCTGGCAAGCATCCTGCCAGCTGTAGCAACTGGCATCCGGCACCAGCCGGAATTCAACCTGGTGCCCGTGCTGCGTCAACCAGTCAAAGGCGGCGATCTCATGCGCATTGACTGACTGGTTAGGGCCAATTGTCGTGGTATCGGCGCGGGCACTCATCGGGCCGACGTTGATTTTGCCGTTGGCGTTACGCAGACTGATACCCGCTTTTTCGATGCGCATCAGCGTGACCGGTGATTTGCCAATCACGAAATAACGTTTCTCACTGGCGATGACTTTGGGCAGTTTCTCAATCGCAGTGGCGGTATCAAACAACCAGACTTTGATGTCCTGTACGGCACCTTTCATCACGGAGGAGAGCAGAGGATCGGCCGCGACGGCATCGTCAATGGCGACTATGCCGTCGCAGGGCAGCTCTTTGGCCCAACGTGTGACGAGCTGCCCATGAATAACGCGGTCATCGATACGGACAAAAGAAATACTCATTTTGGTTTCCTTTAAAAATCATCTGACTGCACGGAAAAAACCGGGGCGGCTTTCGTCAGCGTCGGGGTGGTTAACGCCAGCAGCGCATCGGCTGCGGCATGAACATCCGTGAACGGGAAAATCTCCTCGCTTAACAGCAGCATCGGGAGATTCATACCCGCTACAACGGCGATGGGAGGAACCGTTTGTGGCGAAAACGCGTGCTGACAGGCGACGTTCCATGGCGTGCCACTTTGCATATCGCAGAGTACCAATACCCCGTCAGCGTGCTGCCCTGCCTCCGCCAGCACTTCGTAAAAGTGTGTTTTAAAGCCTTCGATACCGACCTGTTCACTTAGCGTCACGGCGTAAACATGCGGTAATTCGCCGTAAACCATGCGTCCGCTGCTGAGAAGTGCTTCTGCCAGAGGGCCGTGGCTGGCGACAATAATGTGGATCATCAGCTTATCCTCTTACCCAGGCTTTGATCGTCGCCAGTTGCTGGCCGACGCTGTCGCCTGAGGGCGAAATTCGGTATTCACCAACGGCAGCAGGGATAATAAAGGTCTCTGCATAGTGAACGATAAACGGGGCAAACGCGCCACTCGGGCTGTCGACCACCGCTTGCGCGCCTTCGACCAGATTCAGAACGTTAACACCGCCGTGAGTATGGTGGGTGACCGGTGCCGTAAACCAGTGGCGGCGGGTTTCGATAAACTCCCGTTCGTGCATCCCGGTTCTTTCTTCCCGCCAGCCGTCTCCTTCAGCGATGGGCTCAATGCGGTTGATCAGATTGTTGTGAACCCATTGCGTATCACGCTGCCAGTCAATAACCTGTTGACCATGATCCAGATGGACGGGACGCGGCAATCCGTCCAGACCAGGACGCCCCCAGTCCCACAGTTTGAAGGTGAAAATATACGGCGTGGCGCTGATCTCCAGAACCATCGTCCCGGCCCCTGAGCAATGCACTGTTCCGGCGGGGATGAGAAAGTGATCGTGCTTACGGGCGGGGATCTGATTGACAAAGCGCTCGTCATTAAAGGTTTTCTCGCCTCGTCCCGCCGCTCGTAAATCGTCCAGCATTTCCTCAGGTGCGATCCCGGTTTTCGTGCCCAGATAGACCACCGCATCCGGTTCTGCTTCAAGGATGTAGTAACTCTCATCCTGGGTATAGTGCATACCAAATTGCTGCTGAATGTATTCAGTAACCGGATGAACCTGGAAACTCAAGTTCTGACCGCCAATGGTGTCGAGGAAGTCAAAACGAATCGGAAATTCCGCGCCAAAGCGAGCATGAACTTTCTCGCCAAGCAGAGCGCGGGGATAAGTCAGCACCAGGTCCTGAGAGGGGATCTCGATCCGCACATGACCAAAACGCAGTAACAGGCTGTTTTCCTCGGGCACGCAATCAAAACACCACGCGTAATTGGGCGCTGAGGGATCGAGATCGAACTGTTGTTTCATCCACTGTCCGCCCCAGACGCCAGGATCAAAGAAGGGGGCGACGCGAAACGGTTGTGTAGTAGTTTGCTGCAAACCGGCACGCAGCGCTTTGCCGCTGACCATCGCTGGCTCGCCTGCTACCGTGGTATCCAGCAAGTAATCAGCGCGTTTAAGCAGCGGCGTTTTGTGGCGGTCAAAGACCCGCCATTCAATAAAAAAGGCGCGTTTATAGCGACGAAGAATATCTTCATTTTCGTTATCCGCCCCCCAGTTACCCAGACCGTCATGGCGCATACGCTGTTGGATCTCCCAGCGCGGCAAATCGGCATACATAAGTACATCGCCAGGGTGTGCCAGGGCTGCGCCTGACCCATATACAACCACGAGACCTTCGGGGAATGCATTAATCTGTTGACGCACCAGGTTGAGCTTGTCGGGATCAAAAAATTCGTCAAGATGGTGGCAGGAGAGAACGCCAAATACGCGGTCATCGGTCAGATTTCTCGCCAGCAAATCATGCAACGCCTGTTCATCACGGCGTGCGGATTCGATATTGACCACCAGGGCGGCGTTTAACGTCGTGATGAGGTATTGTTCCAACTCATTCAGTCGCACGCCCGGATAACAATCGATAACCAGTATGGTTTTAGACGATTCAGAAATCCGGGTGTTAAGCACAGAATGGACCGATGCCCAGCCTTGCCAGGCTTCATCGTCATAACCCTGAACATCGACCTCAGGGAATTTATTATAGGTTGTACGCATTTTCTGTCTCCATAGTGGCCAATTAAAGATTAATCGATTAACCTTATTTTCATAGAGTGGTTAACGCGATTAACCCGCCATAATTAGAAACAAGAGCAGTGGAAAGCATACCGGCGTGATGAGAATCACACGTGTCGGGACAATATTGAGGTTATTCGATTAACCTTTGTGAGAAACAGGAGAAGTCATGACAACCATTACCCTGGCGCAGGTTGCGGAGCGTGCAGGCGTCTCTACGGCGACTGTGTCGATGGTGCTGCGCAATCGGGGGCGTATTTCACAGGCAACGCGCGAGCGCGTACTCAAAGCACTGGATGATTCTGGTTATGTTTACAACCAGACCGCAGCGAATTTGCGTAATCGCAGCAGCAATCAGGTCGGGCTCTTGTTGCATGATATTACGAACCCGTTTTATGGCGAGATGACGGCGGGACTCAGTCATGAAATGGAGAGGCACGATCTGCTGCTGTTTCTGGCGAACAGCGAAGAGTCTGGCGAGCGCCAGCAAAAGTTTGTTGATTCACTGATGCGCAATAACGCCTGTGGCATGGTGCTCTGCGCGGCGCGGGAAACGCCGCCCTCGTTCTTTGAAGCGCTAAAACGGCGCAATATTCCCGCTATCATGGTGGTTCGCCCACTCAGCGATCCGGATTTTGATTTTGTTGGAACCGATAATTTTCTCGGGACGCAAATGGCAACGACCCATTTGGTCAACATGGGGCACAAAAATATCGCCTTCATCGGCGGCAGTCCGAATTCAGGAAGCCGGGCGCAACGTATTGGCGGATTTACCAGCACGTTGCTGGAGCATGGCATCGCACCGAATCCACACTGGATCGTTGCCGCTCAGGCCAGCCAGATTGATGGTGCGAAAGTGGCAGAGTCTCTGCTGATGCAACATCCGCAAATTACCGCCGCTGTGTGTTATCAGGATATTGTGGCGTTGGGAGTAATGCAGGCACTACGTAAAATGGGGCGTGAACCCGGGCATGACTTTGCATTAGTCGGGTTCGATGATATTACCGAAGCCGCGCTAGTACAGCCTGCGCTGACCACTGTGTCGGTAGCGGCAAAAGAGATTGGTCGTAAGGCGGGAGAGTTACTTTACAGTCGCATTCAGGGGAACAATGAGCCGGCGAAACGCATTATTCTGCCTCCGGCGCTGGTGGTCAGAGAATCATGTGGTTTTCGCTGATCGTCATGCCTTTTACTGATATCTCTCGCTGTTTATCATTAAATTCTAATTATCGACGTTTTTGGCTAGCGGCATGACGATGTGCTGGTTAATCTGAAAACGATTTACATCATTTTAACGTAAGAGAATAACTATGCATGATGCACAGGTCCGTGTCGCGATAGCGGGCGCGGGTGGCCGTATGGGCCGCCAGTTAATTCAGGCAGCGCTACAGATGGAAGGCGTTGCGCTTGGTGCGGCGCTTGAGCGCGAGGGATCGTCACTGTTGGGCAGCGACGCCGGAGAACTGGCGGGCGTCGGGAAGACCGGCGTTACCGTACAAAGCAGCCTTGAGGCGGTAAAAGGGGATTTCGATGTGTTTATCGATTTTACCCGTCCGGAAGGCACGCTGAATCATCTGGCATTTTGTCGTCAGCATGGCAAAGGGATGGTCATTGGCACCACCGGTTTTGACGATGCGGGAAAACAGGCGATTCGCGACGCCGCCCAGGACATTGGCATTGTCTTCGCAGCGAACTTTAGCGTCGGCGTCAACGTGATGCTTAAGCTGCTGGAAAAGGCAGCGAAAGTGATGGGCGACTATACCGACATTGAAATCATTGAAGCACACCACCGCCATAAGGTTGATGCACCGTCAGGCACCGCGCTGGCGATGGGGGAGGCGATTGCCCATGCGCTGGATAAAGATCTGAAAGAATGCGCCGTCTACAGTCGCGAAGGATACACCGGCGAACGCGTGCCGGGGACGATTGGCTTTGCCACTGTCCGCGCCGGGGACATTGTGGGCGAACATACCGCAATGTTTGCAGATATCGGCGAACGTGTCGAAATCACCCACAAAGCGTCCAGTCGTATGACTTTTGCCAATGGCGCGGTGAGATCGGCACTTTGGGTCAGTGCAAAGCAAAATGGTCTTTTTGATATGCGAGATGTCCTTGATCTCAACAATTTATAGTCAGTTATTATCTTTCGTGATGTGGTTATTGTAATCTCAATGCATTGATTACATAGGGCAATATTTTTATTGCCCTTTCATTTTGCCTGCTATGAGGTGTTTTGGTTTTAAATGGCGTAAAAATTTATCTTTTCTGTCCGTTTTACGTTATTTGAATGTAAATTTTGACCATATGGTCCACTTTTTAGAAGTCAGAGACTGTTTTCTACGCATAATTGTTCACGCAAGCGTTTTCCTGCCAGGGTTAGATGATCTTTTTGCCTGTTAAATCCACCGATTTCATCCTGAGTCGCAAAAGAATATAAAAAATACCGCCTTTAAGTTGACTTTTGCCTGCCTTATCTCCAGAATGCCGCCGTTTGCCAGAAATCCACGGGTAAGCAAATTTGCATTGATTCATGCTATGCGAATGCATTAATATGCAAATAAAGTGAGTGAATATTCTCTGGAGGGTGTTTTGATTAAGTCAGCGCTATTGGTTCTGGAAGACGGAACCCAGTTTCACGGTCGGGCCATAGGGGCAACAGGTTCGGCGGTTGGGGAAGTCGTTTTCAATACTTCAATGACCGGTTATCAAGAAATCCTCACTGATCCTTCCTATTCCCGCCAAATCGTTACTCTTACTTATCCCCATATCGGTAATGTCGGCACCAATGCCGCCGATGAAGAATCCTCCCAGGTCCATGCGCAAGGCCTTGTCATTCGTGACCTGCCGCTGATTGCCAGCAACTTCCGCAATACCGAAGACCTCTCTTCTTACCTGAAACGCCATAACATCGTGGCGATTGCCGATATTGATACCCGTAAGCTGACGCGTCTGCTGCGCGAGAAAGGGGCGCAGAACGGTTGCATCATCGCGGGCGATAACCCGGATGCGGCGCTGGCGCTGGAAAAAGCGAAAGCTTTCCCGGGCCTGAACGGCATGGATCTCGCGAAAGAAGTGACCACCACGGAATCTTACAGCTGGACCCAGGGGAGCTGGACGCTGGCGGACGACCTGCCTGAAGCAAAGAAAGAAGACGAACTGCCGTTCCACGTTGTCGCCTACGACTTTGGCGCCAAGCGCAATATTCTGCGCATGCTGGTGGACAGAGGTTGCCGCCTGACGGTTGTCCCGGCAAAAACGTCGGCAGAAGACGTGTTGAAGATGAATCCAGACGGGATCTTCCTGTCAAACGGTCCTGGTGACCCGGCGCCGTGCGATTATGCTATCGACGCAATTCAGAAATTCCTCGAGACCGATATTCCGGTGTTCGGCATCTGCTTAGGCCATCAGCTGCTGGCGCTGGCGAGCGGGGCGAAAACCGTGAAGATGAAATTCGGTCACCACGGCGGTAACCATCCGGTCAAAGATATCGACAACAATACGGTGATGATTACGGCCCAGAACCACGGCTTTGCGGTGGATGAAGCATCCATGCCGGCAACTCTGCGCGTCACTCACAAGTCACTGTTCGATGGCACTCTGCAAGGGATTCATCGCACCGACAAACCGGCATTCAGCTTCCAGGGGCATCCGGAAGCGAGCCCGGGCCCTCACGATGCCGCGCCGTTGTTCGACCACTTTATCGAGTTAATTGAGCTTTACCGTCAGTCCGCGAAATAATCAGGAGTTAAGAGAGCCATGCCAAAACGTACAGACATAAAAAGTATCCTGATTCTGGGCGCGGGTCCGATTGTTATCGGTCAGGCGTGTGAGTTTGACTACTCCGGCGCACAGGCGTGTAAAGCGCTGCGTGAAGAGGGGTACCGCGTCATTCTGGTGAACTCCAACCCGGCAACCATCATGACTGACCCCGAAATGGCCGATGCGACCTACATCGAGCCGATTCACTGGGAAGTCGTGCGCAAAATTATTGAGAAAGAGCGTCCGGACGCGGTGCTGCCGACCATGGGCGGTCAGACGGCGCTGAACTGTGCGCTGGAACTGGAGCGCCAGGGCGTGCTGGCCGAATTCGGTGTGACCATGATTGGTGCGACCGCCGATGCGATTGATAAAGCCGAAGACCGTCGTCGCTTCGATATCGCGATGAAAAAAATCGGTCTCGACACCGCGCGTTCGGGCATTGCCCATACGATGGAAGAGGCGCTGGCGGTAGCGGCTGACGTCGGTTATCCGTGCATTATCCGTCCGTCCTTTACCATGGGCGGCACCGGCGGTGGTATTGCCTACAACCGCGAAGAGTTTGAAGAGATTTGTACTCGCGGTCTGGATCTCTCCCCAACCAACGAACTGCTGATTGATGAATCGCTGATTGGCTGGAAAGAGTACGAGATGGAAGTGGTGCGTGATAAAAACGACAACTGCATTATCGTCTGCTCTATCGAGAACTTCGACGCCATGGGCATTCACACCGGTGACTCCATCACCGTCGCACCTGCCCAGACGCTGACCGACAAAGAATATCAAATCATGCGTAACGCCTCGATGGCGGTACTGCGTGAAATCGGCGTAGAAACCGGCGGTTCAAACGTGCAATTCGCGGTGAACCCGAAAAACGGACGCCTGATTGTGATCGAAATGAACCCGCGCGTATCCCGCTCCTCGGCGCTGGCGTCGAAAGCCACCGGCTTCCCGATTGCGAAAGTAGCGGCGAAACTGGCGGTGGGTTACACCCTCGATGAACTGATGAACGACATCACTGGCGGTCGTACTCCGGCATCGTTCGAACCGTCCATCGATTATGTGGTCACTAAAATCCCTCGCTTCAACTTCGAAAAATTCGCAGGCAGCAACGACCGTCTGACGACCCAAATGAAATCGGTCGGCGAAGTGATGGCGATTGGCCGCACCCAACAGGAATCTCTGCAAAAAGCGCTACGCGGTCTGGAAGTGGGCGCCACTGGCTTCGACCCGAAAGTGAGCCTGGATGACCCAGAAGCGCTGACTAAAATCCGCCGCGAGCTGAAAGACGCAGGCGCTGAGCGTATCTGGTATATCGCCGATGCGTTCCGTGCGGGCCTGTCCGTTGACGGCGTGTTCAACCTGACCAACATTGACCGCTGGTTCCTGGTGCAAATTGAAGAGCTGGTGCGTCTGGAAGAGAAAGTGGCAGAGCTGGGCATTAACGGTCTGACCCCTGACTTCCTGCGCCAGTTGAAACGTAAAGGCTTCGCCGATGCGCGTCTGGCTAAACTGGCCGGTGTGCGTGAAGCGGAAGTCCGCAAACTGCGCGACCAGTACAACCTGCACCCGGTCTACAAGCGTGTGGACACCTGTGCGGCAGAATTCGCTACCGATACCGCCTACATGTACTCCACGTATGAAGATGAGTGCGAGGCGAACCCGTCCGTTGACCGCGACAAAATCATGGTGCTTGGCGGTGGTCCAAACCGTATTGGCCAGGGGATTGAATTTGACTACTGCTGCGTACACGCCTCGCTGGCGCTGCGCGAAGACGGTTACGAAACCATCATGGTCAACTGTAACCCGGAAACGGTCTCTACCGACTATGACACTTCTGACCGCCTCTACTTTGAGCCTGTCACGCTGGAAGATGTGCTGGAAATCGTGCGCATTGAGAAGCCGAAGGGCGTGATCGTGCAGTACGGCGGCCAGACCCCGCTGAAACTGGCGCGCGCGCTGGAAGCCGCAGGCGTACCGGTTATTGGTACCAGCCCGGACGCAATTGACCGCGCAGAAGACCGCGAGCGTTTCCAGCATGCGGTTGACCGCCTGAAACTGAAACAACCGGCTAACGCCACCGTGACAGCCATTGAACAGGCTGTCGAAAAAGCGAAAGAGATTGGCTATCCGCTGGTGGTGCGTCCGTCCTACGTGCTGGGCGGTCGGGCGATGGAAATCGTCTATGACGAAGCTGACCTGCGCCGCTACTTCCAGACCGCCGTGAGTGTTTCCAACGACGCGCCGGTTCTGCTCGACCGCTTCCTGGATGACGCGGTAGAAGTGGATGTTGACGCTATCTGCGACGGCGAAATGGTGCTGATTGGCGGCATCATGGAACATATCGAACAAGCGGGCGTCCACTCCGGTGACTCTGCCTGTTCTCTGCCGGCCTACACGCTGAGCCAGGAAATTCAGGATGTGATGCGCCAGCAGGTGCAGAAGCTGGCCTTCGAACTGCAGGTCCGCGGTCTGATGAACGTCCAGTTTGCGGTGAAAGATAACGAGGTCTACCTGATTGAAGTGAACCCACGTGCGGCGCGTACCGTACCGTTCGTCTCTAAAGCGACCGGCGTACCGCTGGCGAAAGTGGCGGCACGCGTGATGGCAGGTAAATCGCTGACCGAACAGGGCGTGACCAAAGAAATTATCCCGCCGTACTACTCGGTGAAAGAAGTGGTGCTGCCGTTCAACAAATTCCCGGGCGTCGACCCGCTGTTAGGGCCAGAAATGCGATCCACCGGGGAAGTCATGGGCGTAGGTCGTACCTTTGCGGAAGCGTTCGCCAAGGCACAACTGGGCAGCAGCTCTACCATGAAAAAACAGGGCCGTGCGCTGCTCTCCGTACGTGAAGGTGATAAAGAGCGCGTGGTGGACCTGGCGGCGAAACTGCTGAAGCAGGGCTTTGAACTGGACGCCACTCACGGTACCGCGATTGTGCTGGGTGAAGCCGGTATCAACCCACGCCTGGTGAACAAGGTGCATGAAGGTCGTCCGCACATTCAGGACCGTATCAAGAATGGTGAATATACCTACATCATCAACACCACCGCAGGGCGTCGCGCAATCGAAGACTCCAGGGTGATTCGCCGTAGCGCGCTGCAGTACAAAGTGCACTACGACACTACGCTGAACGGAGGCTTTGCCACCGCGATGGCGCTGAATGCCGATGCAACGGAAAAAGTGACTTCCGTTCAGGAAATGCACGCGCAAATTAAAAAATAAGCGGCGGCATCATTTGCCCCGGTTTTAAAAACGGTTCCGGAAACGGAGCCGTTTTTTTATGCACTCAGTACATTCCTGGAGATATATTGCGCAGCGGGACAAATTTCAATGTAACAAGCAAGATTTGGCTCACACTAATGCGCCGCTAAGTTGCTTACTATTATTAGATCCCACAATTTCAATATGGTCTTGTTTTGTATTTTACGGACAGGGCATAACAAGTTTTTTAATTTGTGAAATGGTGTGCTTATGTGTGAAGAATATGTTGAAAAGCCGCTTTACCTGCTGATCGCCGATTGGGTGATGGCAGAAAAGCGTTGGGTAAGTGCGAAAGAGATTGCGAAGCACTTTAATATGGATCACTGCAAAGCGATCAATACCGTCTCTTATATTCTCGCTGAGGTCGGGGAGATTAATTGCGAGACTAAGACTATCCCTAATCAACTGGAAGGTCGTGGATGTCAGTGTCAGCGCCTGGTCAGAGTGACGCACATTGATCCACAACTGTATGCCCGCCTTGGGCATAGCGCGCAGGAGAAGATGGTCAGCAAATCGCCGCGGATGTCGGCGGTGCCGCCATCAGAACTAAACCGCGAGCAGAAATGGCAGATGATGCTGTCAAAAAGTATGCGTCGGTAAGGTCGGTTTTGCCGGATGGTGCCTTGCGCCGCCATCCGGCATGATTACATGGACGATTTAGGCTTCACTTCCGTTGTGCCCTTCAGGCGCGGCCGGTTTGCTTCAACCGCCGTTAATGGCGACGTTTCCCGTAGCGATGCCCGACAGCGTACGGCGAGATCCTGATATTCCTGCGTATTCAGCCGCTTCCAGTGTAGTTCCTGTTCGCTAACGTCACGAATGACGTGGGCTGGTGTGCCGACCAGCAACTGCCGTGCTGCGCCGGTAAATCCGGCTTTGACGAAACTCATGGCGGCGACAATGCTTTCGTCGCCGATCACCGCACCGTCCATAATCACGCTGTTCATGCCGACCAGCGCGTCCCGACCGATCACGCAACCGTGCAGGATAGCACCGTGTCCGATGTGTCCATTCTCGCGTACCACCGTGTCCGTATCGCAGTAGCCATGCATGATGCAACCATCCTGAAGGTTAGAACCGGCTTCAAGGATCAGGCGGCCATAGTCACCGCGCAGTGAGGCGAGCGGGCCGACGTATACGCCAGCCCCTACGATCACATCGCCAATCAGTACGGCGCTGGGATGCACATACGCCTCGGGATGAACCACAGGAATCAAGCCTTCAAAGGCGTAGAAACTCATCGACATTCCTCAATTGTTTTTGCCGGATGGCGGCGTAAATATATGGGGTGGCGTAGGCCTGATAAGCGCAGCGCCATCAGGCATTACCGTCCTTTCCAGACCGGATCGCGTTTTTCAGCAAACGCCAACGGCCCTTCGAACGCATCTTCGGAGTGCAGTACAGACGGATAGTACTTCAGCACGCCGCTGCGGATGAAACGATAAGCCTCTTCCACCGGCATTTCACTGGTCGAGCGGTAAATCTCTTTTAGCGCGGCGATTGCCAGCGGTGCGCTGTTCACCAGCTGTTGTGCCAGTTCACGTGCGCTGTCCATCAGTTCCTGCTGGCTGACCACGCGGTTGACGATCCCCCAGCGCAGCGCTTCTTCTGCATTCATACGTCTGCCGGTCATGACCATTTCATTGACGATGGCCGGGGGCAGTATTTTCGGCAGGCGCAGAACGCCGCCGCTGTCCGGTACGATGCCGAGTTTAGCTTCAGGTAGCGCAAAGCTGGCGTTATCGGCGCAAACAATAAAGTCTGCTGCCAGCGCCAGTTCAAAGCCACCGCCGAAGGCATAGCCATTGACGGCGGCGATCACCGGTTTGTCGAGATTGAATATTTCGGTCAGGCCGGCGAATCCGCCAGGGCCAAAATCCGCGTCTGGCGCTTCCCCCTCCGCAGCGGCTTTTAAATCCCAGCCAGCGGAAAAGAATTTTTCGCCCGCACCGGTAACGATCGCCACACGTAGTTCGGGATCGTCACGGAAATTAAGAAAAACCTCGCCCATTTGAAAACTGGTTTTGGCATCGATCGCATTGGCTTTTGGCCGATCCAACATAATTTCCAGAATCGATCCGTTGCGGGTTAAATGTAAAGATTCACTCATGGTTCATCTCCAAAAATAGGATGTCTGGCAGGGGCTATTCCTGCCTGTAGGGTTATTTCAGATTTTTTTTGATTATTTTTCCTGAACAATTTCGGGGCAGGTCAGTTCTAATCTCCATAATTGAAGGGACTTTAAATTTCGCCATATTTTTTTCGCAAAAGCTGAAAAACTCTTCTTCACTGAGCGTTTCACCCTCGTTGAGTACCACAAAGGCTTTTATCGCTTCGTCACGGATCGAATCTTTAATTCCGATAACGACGATGTCCTGAATTTTGGGGTGCGCCGAAATAATATTTTCCAGTTCCACGCAAGAGACGTTTTCTCCTCCGCGCTTAATCATGTTGCAGCGGCGATCGACAAAATAGAAAAAACCGTCTTCGTCGCGATAACCGGAATCACCGGTATGCAGCCAGCCGGTCGGCTCGAGCGCTTTGGCGGTGGCATCTGGCCTACCGTAGTACTCTTTGAAAATCGTTTTACCCGGCACGCCCTTGATGCAGATTTCCCCAATTTCACCGGCGGGCAACGCACGGTTTTGCTCATCGCGAATTTCCGCTTCGTAACAAAAACCGGGGCGTCCAATGGATGGCCAGCGTCGCTTATCACCGGGGCGATCGCCGATGATGCCGACAATGGTTTCCGTCATGCCGTAAGAGGTCAGCAGACGTACGCCGAAGCGTTCAAGAAACGCATCTTTTTCCTGCACTGACAGGTTGAGGTAATACATGACTTCCCGTAAACAGTGCTCTCTGTCCAGCGGTGAGGCGGGTTGAACCATCAGCGTTCTGATCATCATCGGGATGCATTCCGTGACGGTTGCGCGGTATTTACGCACTTGTCCCCAGAAAGCGCGGGCGCTGTACTTCTCTATCAGCACAAAGGTTGCGCCCGCCGAGAAGGCGGCCATGGCGGCAGTGCACTGGCAGTCGATGTGAAACGCAGGCATGACCGTCAGGTAAACGTCGTCATCGCGCAGGGCGCATTGCCACGACGAGTAGTAGCCGGCAAAACGCAGATTGTAATGGGTGATCACCACCCCTTTGGGGCGGGAGGTAGTGCCGGAGGTGAACAGGATCTCAGCCATGTCCTCCGTGGACAACGCAGGGGCATAGTGCAATGTCGTCGGCTGTTGGTCCTTCAACAGCGTGAAATGGCTCACGTCGTCAGCCACCGGTAACGCGTCGCCAATCAGACAGATATGGTTAAGCTGCGTCGCGTTTTCCTGTTGGATCTGGCGATACATCGGATAAAAAGCGGTACTGGTTACCAGCAACTGAACGTCGCTGTTTTGCAGGATCCATGCGCTTTCGTCGCGCAGAAGACGGGCATTGATCGGCACCATGACCGCACCTATTTTTGCCAGCCCAAACCAGCAGAAGAAAAACTCCGGGCAGTTATCCAGATGCAGGGCAACCTTATCACCTTTGCGGATCCCCAACATGTGGAAAAGGTTTGCTGTCCGATTGATTTCCTCGTTAAGCGAGGTATAGCTGTACTGGCGCACGATCCCTTCGCTGGATTCACAAATCAGCGCCGTTTTACTGCCATAAACTTCGGCCAGATCGTCCCACATCTGACGTAAGTGTTGTCCGCCAACGATATCCATTGCACTCCTGTCCATCTTCACAGGCGTTGCGCTAACCAGACGAGCCGGTCAGCGCGTCGCGTCTAGTTCTCAACTTTGGCCAGACCTTTACTGACCAGTTCCTTAATGTCTGCGTCGTTGTAACCGATATTTTTCAGAATGGCGGCGGTATCCATGCCGTGCGACGGCATGCCACGCCAGATTTTCCCCGGGTTGTTTTTGAATTTAGGCATGATGTTTGGCCCTTTGCAGGTGCGGCCATCCATCGTTTGCCACTGGGTGATGGATTCGCGGGCAACGTACTGCGGATTGCCTTCCAGTTCCGGAATGGTCAGCACTTTGGCGCAGGCGATATTCAGTTCGGCGAAACGCGCCTGTACTTCCTCTATGGTATGTGCGGCCAGCCACGCATCCAGTTTCTCTTCGACCAGCGGTCCGTACGGGCACTCGACGCGGTGGATCAACTGAGTTCCTTCCGGCACTTCCGGCGTACCGAGAATGTGGGCCAGACCGATGTCTTTAAAGCATTCGGTGACCTGCGTAATCCCGACCAGCTCCATCACGATGTAACCGTCGGCGCATTTATACAGCCCGCAACCGGCGTAGTAGGGGTCTTTACCTTTGGTCATGCGCGGGCAAATTTCGCCGCCGTTGAAGTAATCCATCATGAAGTACTGACCCATGCGCAGCATCACTTCGTACATCGCAACATCGATGCTTTCGCCTTTGCCGGTTTCCCGCACCTTATACAATGCCGCCAGCGCGGCGGTGGTGGCCGTCATGCCGGAAAAGTAGTCGGCGGTGTACGGGAAGGCGGGCATCGGCTGGTCGACGTCGCCGTTTTGGATCAGATAACCGCTGAAGGCCTGAGCGATGGTGTTATAGGCCGGAAGGTTGGTGTACTCCTCGGTACCGTACTGGCCGAAGCCGGACAGGTGAGCGATAACCAGTTTCGGGTTATGTTGCCACAGGACGTCATCGGTGATTCCACGACGGGCAAACGCCGGACCTTTACTGGCTTCAATGAAGATATCGGTGGTTTCCATCAGTTTCAGGAACGCTTCCCGTCCTTCATCTTTAAAAATATTCAGCGAGAGCGCGTGCAAATTACGCCGCGACAGCTGCGGATAGTTCGGTTGAACGCGGATGGTATCGGCCCAGGCGACGTTCTCAATCCAGATAACTTCAGCGCCCCACTCGGCAAACATCTGCCCGGCGAATGGCCCGGCGATTTCGATCCCGGAGAAGACAACCCGCAGTCCGGCAAGCGGCCCAAAAGCAGGCATGGGTAGACGATCCATAAAAGACTCCTGATAAATTTGTAGGCCTGATAAGACGCAAGGCGTCGCCATCAGGCAATCGACGCCGGATGGCGGCGTAAACGCCTTATCCGGCCTACAAAGCATTGGCCCGGTAAGCACAGCGCCACCGGGCATGCCGCCGTCTTAACGGTATTGTTTCAACACGGCGCGACCGAGCGTCAGGATCTGCATTTCGTCAGAGCCGCCGGATACGCGGTCAACGCGCAGGTCACGCCAGAAGCGGGTGATGCGGTGGTTGCCCGCAATCCCCACGCCGCCAAGGACCTGCATGGAGGTGTCCACCACGTCGAATGCCGCATTGGCGCAGAAGTATTTACACATCGCCGCATCACCCGAGGTGATGGTGCCGTTGTCGGCTTTCCACGCCGCTTCTAGCAGCATGTTTTTCATGGAGTTTAATTTGATCGCCATATGAGCGAACTTCTCCTGGATCAGTTGGAAACGACCGATCGTTTCACCAAACTGCACGCGCTGGTTAGCGTAGCGCGCCGCATCTTCAAAGGCGCACATTGCGGTACCGTAGTTGGTGAGGGCTACCAGGAAACGTTCGTGGTCGAACTCTTCTTTTACGCGGTTAAAGCCATTACCTTCCCGACCGAACATGTCTTTTTCGTCCAGTTCGACATCGTCAAAGTTGATTTCACAGCAGCTGTCCATGCGCAAACCCAACTTCTCAAGTTTGTTGACCTTGATGCCGGGTTTGCTCATGTCGACAAACCATTCGGTATAGATAGGTTTATCCGGGGAAGCGCCGTCTCTTGCCATAACCACGATATAAGGCGTGTAGGCGCTACTGGTGATAAAACACTTACTACCATTAAGATAAACCTTACCATTTTTGCGGGTATAAGTGGTTTTCAGACTGCCAACATCCGATCCCGCTCCCGGTTCGGTGATGGCGGAGTTCCACATTTGTTTCCCGGTTCCCTGGAACGCCATGATTTTATCGATCTGCTCCTGGGTACCTTCGCGCAGGAAGGTATTAAAACCACCCGGCAGCTGATACAGCACGTACGTAGGTGCGCCGAGGCGTCCCAGCTCCATCCAGACGGCAGCGACGGTGACGAATCCGGCTTCCAGGCCGCCATGTTCTTCCGGGATCAGCAGGCTATCGATGCCCATGTCCGCCAGCGCTTTCACGAAGCGCTCCGGATACACGCTGTCGCGATCGCACTCGGCAAAATAGGCTTCCCAGTTCTCACTGGCCATCAGTTCACGAATACCGGCGACAAACAGTTCCTGCTCATCATTGAAATTGAAATCCATCTTCTAACCTCTATGTCATGGGGTAATTAGGTTTATTTATCTTTCCAGTGCACTTTGGCGTCTTTGATAAAGGAGAGCGTCACCATAATGTTGACGAAGAACAGCGGGCAGCCCCCGGCGATAATCGCGGTTTGTATTGGCTTCAGGCCGCCGAGCGCCAGCAGCACGATGCCGATCACGCCGACCAGCACCGACCAGCCGATACGCACCAGCAGTGGTGGCTCTTCGCCATCGCGCACTTCACGGCAGGTCGACATGGCCAGGGTGTAAGAGCAGGCGTTGATCAGCGTAACGGTGGCAATGAAACAGAGAATAAAGAATCCCCACATCGTGGCGGTGCTGAGCGGCAGGGCGGCCCAGGTTTCGATAATCGCGCGCGGCACGCCGTGATCGGCAATCAGTTGTGGGATGTTGATGATGTTTTTATCCATCAGCAGCAGGGTGTTACTGCCCAGTACCGTCCACAGGATCCAGGTGGAGGCCGTCAGGCCCAGTACCATGCCAAAGCACAGTTCACGCACAGTACGACCGCGAGAGATACGCGCCAGGAAGATGCTCATCTGGATGGCGTAAATCACCCACCACGCCCAGTAGAAGACCGTCCAGCCCTGCGGGAAACCGCCTTTGCCGATGGCATCGGTATAGAACAGCATACGTGGCAGGTACATCAGCAGCATCCCGACGGAGTCGGTGAAGTAGTTCATGATGAAGCTGGCGCCGCTGACGATGAACACCCAGCCGAGCATCAGGAAGCTCAGATAGCTGCGCACGTCGCTGGCAATCCTGACCCCTTTTTGCAGGCCGCAGGCCACGCAAATAGCGTTCAGAATGATCCAGCAGGTGATGATGATCGCATCCAGTTGCAGCGTATGCGGGATACCAAACAGGTACTGCATACATTCGGTGACCAGCGGCGTCGCCAGCCCAAGGCTGGTGCCCATCGCGAAGATCAGCGCCACCAGGTAGAAATTATCAACGATAGTGCCGAATAGCCCTTTGGCGTGCTTTTCGCCGACCAGCGGCACCAGCGTGGAGCTGGGACGAATGACGTCCATCTTGCGTACAAAAAAGAAGTAGGCGAAGGCCACGGAGAGGAAGCTATAGGTCGCCCACGGCAGCGGCCCCCAGTGGAACAGGCTGTAAGCAAGGCCAATCTCTTTCGCCCCGGTGGAGTTAGGTTCGAGGCCAAACGGCGGTGTGGAGATGTAGTAGTAAATCTCTATCGATCCCCAGAACAGCACGGCGGCAGAGGTGCAGGAGGCGAACATCATGAAGATCCAGCTGGCGGTGCTGAACTCCGGTTTCTCGTCACCTAATTTCTTTTTCGCGTAGGGACCAAACACCAGCCAGAACCAGCCGATGAGCATAATGACCATATACCACTCAAATGCCCATCCCCAGACATTAGTGACATAACTGAAGACGGCATTAATAACGACGTTTGCGGCATCGAGATCGCGTACCGTTAGCCAGCAAAGTATTCCGACTATTATTAGCGGCGGGAAAAAAACCTTTGGCTCAATTCCAGTCTTTCTCTTTTCATTTTTCATGAGTGAATTCCAGGTTGAAAACGAAATTTATTTAGCGTTCCCGTTTGTTTTATTTTTGTTTATTTTTATTAAATATTTGTTGATACCCGTTTAACCTCAGGACGCGTTGGCGAGTAACTCATAATGGGTATTCGTTTTGCGGCATTCTGTAATCTTCGTCACACTTTTTGTTTGGGGCGATTTGGTGTTGATTATCTTTAAAAGTTATTGAAAATCATTATGTTGTGTTCTGGTTTGATGGGTTTTTCACCGTTTAGCGTTCAATATTGGTGATCTGCCAGGCAATATTGAAAATATTTCTTTTTGACGCCGGGTTTCAATATTGGTGAGGTGCTTAACAATATTGAAAGTTGCGAATATCAGTGTGTGACATTTTCAATATTGGTGATTATGGTTTTATTTCCGAATTAAAGAGCGTGATATCTGTATTTAACACCGCCGATATAAATACGTTTCCTTCATGATTTCTGGAGATGCAATGAAGATAATTACTTGCTACAAGTGCGTACCTGATGAACAGGATATTGTCGTCAATCACGCAGATGGTTCATTAGATTTCAGCAAAGCAGATGGCAAAATCAGCCAGTACGATCTGAACGCGATTGAAGCAGCCTGCCAACTGAGGCAGCAGGCCAGCGACGCGCAGGTGATCGCCCTGAGCGTGGGCGGCAAGGCGTTAACCAACGCGAAAGGGCGTAAGGATGTCCTCTCCCGTGGCCCGGACGAACTGGTCGTCGTCATTGACGATCGGTTCGAGCAGGCACTGCCACAGCAGACCGCCGCCGCGCTCGCCGCTGCCGCGCAAAAATCAGGTTTTGACCTGATTCTCTGCGGTGATGGCTCCTCCGATCTCTACGCCCAGCAGGTTAGCCTGCTGGTAGGCGAAACGCTGAACATTCCCGCCATCAACGGCGTGAGTAAAATCCTCTCTCTGACGGAAAGTACGCTGACCGTTGAACGTGAACTGGAAGATGAAATTGAAACGCTGAGCATTCCGCTTCCGGCGGTCGTGGCCGTTTCCACTGACATTAACTTCCCACAAATTCCGTCGATGAAAGCCATTCTGGGTGCGGCGAAAAAACCGGTTCAGGTCTGGTCGGCAGCGGATATTGGTTTTAGCGCCGGGGACGCCTGGTCCACACAAACGGTGGCCGCACCGAAACAACGTGAGCGCCAGCGCATGGTGATTGAAGGTGATGGTGAAGATCAGATCGCTGCCTTTGCCGATAGTCTGCGCAAAATCATTAATTAAGAAGGGGATGTTATGAGCAAGTTTTCCAGCGTCTGGGTATTCAGCGATACCGCGTCTCGCCTGCCGGAACTGATGAGCGGCGCGCAGATTTTAGGTGAACAGGTTAACGCATTTGTGCAAAGCGCCGATGAGGCGACCACGGCCATTCAGTTGGGCGCACATCACGTCTGGCAACTGAGCGGCAAGCCAGACGATCGCATGGTGGAAGATTATGCGGACGTCATGGCGCAGACCGTTCGTCAACAGGGCGATACTGGCCTGTTGCTGCTGCCCAACACCCGTCGCGGCAAACTGCTGGCGGCAAAACTGGGTTATCGCCTCGCGGCGGCGGTTTCTAACGATGCCAGCACCGTGACGCAGCAGGATGGCCGGGCGACGGTCAAACACATGGTGTATGGCGGTCTGGCGATGGGCGAAGAGACGCTCTCCACGCCGTTTGCGGTACTGACGCTCAGCAGTGGCACTTTTGAGGCGCAACAGCCGGATACGACTCGCAGCGGCGAGACGCACAGCGTAGCCTGGCAGGCGCCGGCCATTACCGTTACGCGCACTGCGACGCAGCCACGTCAGAGTAACAGCGTCGATCTCGACAAAGCCCGGCTGGTGGTCAGCGTGGGACGCGGGATCGGCAGCAAAGAGAACATCTCACTGGCGCAAGCGCTGTGTCAGGCCATTGGCGCGGAACTGGCCTGCTCGCGTCCGGTCGCTGAAAACGAGAAGTGGATGGAGCATGAGCGCTATGTCGGGATCTCGAATCTGATGCTCAAGCCGGAACTGTACCTGGCGGTGGGGATCTCCGGGCAGATCCAGCACATGGTGGGGGCGAACGGCGCGCAGACTATTTTTGCCATCAACAAAGACAAAAATGCGCCGATCTTTCAGTACGCGGATTACGGCATTGTCGGCGATGCGCTGAAGATCCTGCCCGCGCTGACGACCGCACTGGCACGCTAACCCATTCAGGCAGGGAGTACGTATGTCCGAAGATATCTTTGATGCCATCATCGTGGGCGCGGGGCTTGCCGGTTCTATCGCGGCCCTGGTGCTCGCCCGTGAAGGGGCACAGGTGTTGGTTATCGAGCGCGGAAATTCCGCTGGCGCGAAGAATGTCACCGGTGGGCGCATATACGCCCACAGTCTGGAGCGCATTATTCCAGGCTTTGCTGAGCAGGCCCCTGTTGAACGGGTCATTACTCACGAAAAACTCGCCTTTATGACCGATAACGGGGCGATGACCGTGGACTATCTCAACGGTGAAAAGGCGGGCCCGTCGCAGGTCTCTTATTCGGTGTTGCGCAGTAAATTTGACGCCTGGCTGATGGAGCAGGCGGAAGAGGCCGGTGCGCAGTTAATCACTGGGATCCGCGTGGATAACGTCGTGCAGCGCGATGGCAAAGTCATTGGCGTGGAAGCGGATGGCGACGTCATCGAGTCGAGAGTGGTAATCCTCGCTGATGGCGTCAACTCCCTGCTGGCGGAAAAGCTCGGGATGGCGAAACGCGTTGAGGCCGCGCACGTGGCGGTCGGCGTGAAAGAGCTGATCGAATTGCCGACGTCGGTGATTGAAGATCGCTTCCAGTTGCAGGGTAACGAAGGGGCGGCCTGTCTGTTCGCTGGATCACCTACGGATGGCCTGATGGGCGGTGGCTTCCTGTATACCAATGAAAATACCCTGTCACTGGGGCTGGTATGCGGGCTTCATCATCTGCAAGAGGCGAAAAAATCGGTCCCGCAAATGCTGGAAGATTTCAAACAGCATCCGGCTGTTGCCCCACTGATCGCCGGCGGCAAGCTGGTGGAGTACGCAGCGCACGTGGTGCCGGAAGCGGGGATGAACATGCAGCCTGAGCTGGTGGGCGACGGCGTGCTGATTGCTGGCGACGCGGCGGGGATGTGTATGAATCTCGGCTTCACGATTCGCGGGATGGATCTCGCGGTGGCGGCAGGTGAAGCGGCGGCGAAAACGGTGCTTTCCGCCATGCAAAGCAACGACTTTAGCCGTCAAGGACTGGCGGAATATCGTCAGCATCTCGACAACGGTCCGATGCGTGATATGCGCATGTATCAGCGGCTGCCCGCGTTCCTCGATAACCCACGCATGTTTACCCGTTATCCGGAAATGGTCGTCGGTATCGCACGCGACCTCTTTACCGTCGATGGCAGCGCGCCGGTGCCGATGCGTAAAAAGATCCTGCGTCATGCGAAGAAGGTGGGCTTCATCAACCTGATGAAGGATGGCATTAAAGGAGTGACCGTATTATGACTTCTCCCGTCAACGTAGACGTCAAGCTGGGCGTCAACAAATTCAATGTCGATGAAGAGCACCCGCACATCATCATGAAGACAGCACCGGACAAACAGGTGCTGGAGGTGCTGATCAAAGCCTGTCCTGCCGGGTTATACAAAAAGCAGGATGACGGCAGCGTGCGCTTTGATTATGCCGGATGTCTGGAGTGCGGAACGTGCCGAATTCTCGGACTCGATACGGCGCTGGAAAAATGGGAGTACCCGCGCGGCACCTTCGGCGTTGAGTTTCGTTACGGTTAAACCCGGCGCCGGATGGCAGCTTCGCCTTATCCGGCCTACAGGCATAGCGCGTATGCCGGATGTCAGTGCGTAAGCCTGATAAGCGTAGCGCCATCAGGCAGGCAATATAAACAGGACATAATCATGCAACAGCCCAGGAACTTTGATGACATCCAGTTCTCCTCTATTCACCGCAGGATCATGCTGTGGGGAAGCGGTGGACCGTTTCTGGACGGTTATGTGCTGGTGATGATTGGCGTTGCGCTGGAACAGCTTACGCCTGCGCTGAAGCTGGATGCCGACTGGATTGGCCTGCTGGGCGCGGGGACGCTGGCCGGGCTGTTTGTCGGCACTTCGCTGTTTGGCTATATCTCGGACAAAGTGGGGCGGCGCAAAATGTTTCTCATCGATATCATCGCCATTGGGGTGATATCGGTGGCCACCATGTTTGTCTCCTCTCCGGTGGAGTTGCTGGTGATGCGGGTGCTGATTGGCGTGGTGATTGGCGCGGATTATCCCATTGCCACCTCGATGATTACCGAGTTTTCCAGCACGCGCCAACGCGCCTTCTCGATCAGTTTCATTGCGGCGATGTGGTACGTCGGCGCGACCTGCGCCGATCTGGTTGGTTACTGGCTGTATGACGTCGAGGGCGGCTGGCGCTGGATGCTGGGCAGCGCGGCGATCCCTTGCCTGCTGATCCTGATCGGCCGCTTCGATCTGCCCGAGTCTCCACGCTGGCTGTTGCGTAAAGGCCGGGTCAAAGAGTGCGAAGCGATGATGATCAAACTGTTCGGCGAGCCGGTGGCGTTCGATGAAGACACGGCGCAGGAGACGCGTTTTTTGCAGTTGTTTAATCGTCGTCACTTTCCGTTCGTGCTGTTTGTCGCCGCGATCTGGACCTGTCAGGTGATCCCGATGTTTGCCATTTACACCTTTGGTCCGCAGATCGTCGGCCTGTTGGGACTGGGCGCCGGGAAGAGCGCAGCGCTGGGAAATGTGGTGATCAGCCTGTTCTTTATGCTGGGCTGTATCCCGCCAATGTTCTGGCTGAACAGCGCGGGGAGGAGGCCGCTGCTGATTGGCAGCTTCGTGATGATGACGCTGGCGCTGGCGGTGCTGGGGCTGATCCCGGAAATGGGCATCTGGCTGGTGGTAACGGCATTCGCGGTGTACGCCTTTTTCTCCGGCGGACCGGGGAATTTACAATGGCTCTATCCCAATGAACTGTTCCCGACCGACATCCGCGCCTCCGCGGTGGGGGTCATCATGTCGTTGAGCCGTGTTGGTACCATCCTCTCCACCTGGGCGCTGCCGATTTTCATCACTAAATATGGCATTAGTCAGGTGATGCTGATGGGGGCGGGGATCTCGTTGGTCGGGCTGCTGGTCTCCATTGCCTTCGCGCCAGAAACGCGCGGTCTGACGCTTGCCCAGACCAGTACGATGACGATTCGCAGGAAACCGTTATGTTAAGGTGAACCTTCAGAGTGTTCTGTATTTGCCCTCAACCTCAGTCAGTGCGTCTACAGTTAATGGGTATATCACTGAAAATGACTGAAAAGCAGGGAGAACACCATGCAAAAGAAACTATTAATCGCTTCCATTTTTGCCGCAGCAACCGTCTTCACTCTCGCCGGTTGCTCCTCGAACCAGGCTGTGCGTACGACCGATGGCCGAACCATTGTCACCGACGGTAAACCGCAGGTGGACGATGATACGGGTCTGGTCTCTTACAAAAATGCAGAAACGGGTCAGACGGAGCAAATTAACCGCGATCAGGTGAAAAATATGAGCGAGCTGGATAACTAGTTCAATTTTCCCCATTTATCCGCTCAATAATATTCACTATTAGCCTGTTGGTTTACTGACTACACTCTCTTATAAAACAGAGTGGTAAAATAACAGGCTAATCATGATTCTCATCATTTATGCGCATCCTTATCCGCAGCACTCGCATGCGAATAAACGGATGCTTGAGCAGGCAAGGACGCTGGAAGGCGTCGAAGTGCGTTCGCTCTATGAACTCTACCCTGACTTCAATATTGATATTGCCGCGGAACAAGAGGCGCTTTCTCGCGCTGACCTGATCGTCTGGCAGCATCCTATGCAGTGGTACAGCGTTCCCCCCTTACTCAAACTGTGGATGGATAAAGTGCTTTCCCACGGCTGGGCCTATGGTCACGGCGGGACCGCGCTGCGCGGTAAGCAGCTCATGTGGGCGGTGACCACTGGCGGCGGCGATAATCACTTCGATATCGGCTCGCACCCGGGTTTTGACGTACTCTCACAGCCGCTCCAGGCGACGGCGATCTACTGCGGGCTCAACTGGCTTGTGCCGTTTGCGATGCATTGTACGTTTATCTGTGACGATGAAACGCTGCAGGCGCAGGCGCGTCATTACAAGCAACGACTGATGGAATGGCAGGAGGCGCACAATGGATAGCCATACGCTCATACAGGCGCTGATTTATCTTGGGTCGGCGGCGCTGATCGTGCCGATTGCCGTCCGGTTGGGCTTAGGCTCGGTGCTGGGCTATCTCATTGCGGGTTGCATCATCGGCCCCTGGGGTTTACGTCTGGTGACCGATGCCGAATCTATTCTGCACTTTGCTGAAATCGGCGTGGTGCTGATGCTGTTCGTCATTGGCCTGGAACTCGATCCCCAGCGGCTATGGAAACTACGCGCCTCGGTGTTTGGCGGCGGCGCGCTACAGATGGTGGTCTGCGGCGGCCTGATTGGTCTGTTTTGTATGTTCCTCGGCCTGCGCTGGCAGGTGGCGGAACTGATTGGTATGACGCTGGCGCTCTCCTCCACGGCGATAGCCATGCAGGCGATGAATGAGCGCAACCTGACCGTTTCGCAGATGGGACGCAGCGCTTTTGCCGTGCTGTTGTTCCAGGACATCGCGGCGATTCCGCTGGTGGCAATGATTCCGCTACTGGCGACCAGCGGGGCGTCAACCACGCTTGGGGCATTCGCCTTGTCGGCACTGAAGGTGGCTGGTGCGTTAGTCCTGGTGATACTGCTGGGGCGCTATGTGACCCGCCCGGCGCTGCGTTTCGTTGCGCGTTCCGGCCTGCGCGAAGTATTCAGCGCTGTGGCGCTGTTTCTGGTCTTTGGCTTCGGGCTGTTGCTTGAAGAAGTCGGATTATCGATGGCGATGGGGGCGTTCCTGGCCGGCGTATTGCTGGCAAGCTCTGAGTATCGCCACGCGCTGGAAAGCGACATCGAGCCGTTCAAAGGGCTGCTGCTGGGGCTGTTTTTCATCGGCGTCGGCATGTCTATCGACTTCGGGACGCTTATCGATAATCCGCTTCGTATCATCATTCTGCTGGTCGGTTTCCTGGTGATTAAAACCGGGATGCTGTGGCTGATTGCCCGTCCTTTACAGGTGCCGAGTAAACAGCGCCGCTGGTTTGCGGTACTGCTCGGGCAGGGCAGTGAGTTTGCGTTTGTCGTCTTTGGCGCGGCGCAGATGGCGAACGTGCTCGATCCGCAATGGGCGAAGGCGCTGACGCTGGCGGTGGCGCTGTCGATGGCCGCGACGCCGATTTTCCTCGTCATCCTCACGCGAATGGAGAAATCGGCCACCGGTGAAGAGCGGGAAGCCGATGAAATTGATGAAGAACAGCCGCGGGTGATTATTGCCGGATTTGGACGCTTCGGGCAGATCACCGGTCGTTTACTGCTCTCCAGCGGTGTGAAGATGGTCGTTCTCGATCACGATCCGGACCATATCGAGACGCTGCGTAAATTTGGCATGAAGGTGTTCTACGGTGATGCGACGCGGATGGATCTGCTGGAATCCGCCGGGGCGGCGAAAGCGGAAGTGCTGATCAACGCCATTGACGATCCGCAAACCAGTCTGGAGCTGACGGAGATGGTAAAAGACCATTTCCCGAACCTGCAAATTATTGCCCGGGCACGCGATGTCGATCATTACATTCGTTTGCGCCAGGCGGGCGTGGAGCAACCGGAACGTGAAACGTTTGAAGGCGCGCTCAAAACCGGGCGTCTGGCGCTGGAAAACCTCGGGCTTGGCCGCTATGAAGCGCGTGAACGCGCGGACCTGTTTCGTCGCTTTAATACACAAATGGTAGAAGAGATGGCGAAGGGCGAGGACGACGCCACCTCCAGGGCGGCAGTCTACAAACGTACCAGCGCGATGCTGAGCGAAATCATCACCGAGGATCGCGAACACCTGTCGTTAATTCAGCGTCACGGCTGGCAGGGGACTGACGAAGGCAAGCACACGGGGGACGTTGCGGATGAGCCAGAAGTCAAACCGTCAACCTAAGTCAAAAATGTGATGTACTGCAAACTTTACTGTTAAACAATTGTTTTTGAACTACTGTAATGCCGGGAGTCCACTGACAAGTCGTGGACTCGCCAGCAGAACGGAAAATTTTCGTGCTCTTCTTCTGTTCGTTAGTCGACGAAAGATTGCTCTTTCCGTATAGTGGCGACAATTTTTTTTGCTTCCGGGAAATATTCAATGATCAGTCTGATTGCTGCGTTAGCGGTAGATCGCGTTATTGGCATGGAAAACGCCATGCCGTGGAATCTACCTGCGGATCTCGCCTGGTTTAAACGTAATACGTTAAATAAACCTGTCGTTATGGGACGCCATACCTGGGAATCCATCGGCCGACCGTTGCCGGGACGTAAGAACATCGTCATCAGCAGCCAGCCGGGTACTGACGATCGCGTGCAGTGGGTGAAATCGGTTGATGAAGCGATTGCCGCCTGTGGTGATGCGCCAGAAATTATGGTGATTGGTGGTGGTCGTGTGTACGAGCAGTTCCTGCCCAAAGCGCAGAAACTGTATCTGACGCACATCGACGCGGAAGTGGAAGGGGATACGCATTTCCCGGACTACGAACCGGACGACTGGGAATCGGTGTTCAGCGAATTTCACGACGCTGACGGGCAGAACTCACACAGCTATTGCTTCGAAATTCTGGAACGTCGCTAAGCGATGAGTGCCGGATGGCGACGCTTAGCGTCTTATCCGGCCGACAAAACGATCTCGTAGGCCGGATAAGCACAGCGCCATCCGGCACTAACAATCTCAGGCGTTAACCGCTTCACCTTCATTCAGATCCATCTGACGGTTTGACGGCTGCACAAAGTACTGCTTATCTTCCCAACGCAGGCAGGTTAAATTCCCTCCCCAGCAGCACCCGGTATCCAGCGCATAGATTCCCTCCGGCGTTCCTTTTCCTTCCAGAGACGCCCAGTGACCAAACGCAATGCTGTAGGCTTCGCTAACCGGTCCGGGGATGGCAAACCACGGTTTTAATGGTGCCGGGGCATCCTCCGGGGACTCTTTGCTGTACATATCCAGTTGCCCGTTCGGGAAGCAGTAACGCATCCGGGTAAAGGCGTTGGTGATAAAGCGCAGGCGTGCCAGTCCGGTCAGTTCCGGCGTCCAGTTATTTGGCATGTCGCCATACATGGCGTCAAGGAAGAAGGGGTAAGAGTCACTCGACAGCACCGCTTCAACATCGCGTGCGCAGTCTTTGGCAGTCTGCAAATCCCACTGCGGTGTGATACCCGCATGCGCCATCACCAGTTTCTTCTCTTCATCTATTTGCAACAGCGGTTGACGACGCAGCCAGTTGAGCAGTTCGTCTGCGTCTGGCGCTTCCAGCAGCGGACTCAGACGATCTTTCGGTTTGTTACGACTGATACCGGCGAAGACCGCCAGCAGATGCAGGTCGTGATTGCCCAGCACCAGGCGCACGCAGTCGCCGAGTGATTTCACATAACGCAGCACGTCCAGTGAACCGGGGCCACGGGCAACCAGATCCCCCGTCAGCCACAGGGTATCGCTTTCAGGGGTAAAATTGACTTGTTGTAGCAATGCGATCAGTTCGTCGTAGCAACCGTGAACGTCGCCAATAAGGTATGTTGCCATAGCTATTGTTTTAGTGAATGAGAGTGGAAACGGCGAGTCGGAAAACCGGAATATCGATGGTAAAGGCGACGCCGTTCTCATCAATCATTTCGTAATGACCCTGCATCGTGCCCAGCGGCGTTTCGATAACGGCGCCGCTGGTGTACTGGTACTCTTCGCCAGGTTCAATGTGCGGCTGAACGCCGACCACACCTTCCCCCTGGACTTCAGTTTCTCGGCCATGGCCGTTGGTGATCAACCAATAGCGTCCCAGTAGCTGCACGGGCGCTCGCCCCAAATTGCGGATGGTTACGGTGTAGGCAAAAACGTAACGTTCATCATCAGGTGAGGATTGCGCCTCAATATAGACGCTTTGGACCTGAATACACACTCGGGGCGAATTGATCATACTTAACTCTCCTTCGATGGCGCGTTTTCTGACAGATAGTTCGCCATCTGGCAGTACTGCGCGACAGAGATATTTTCCGCTCGCATTGCCGGGTCAATACCCAGTTCCGTTAAGACCTCAACGCTGAACAGATTGCCGAGGCTGTTACGAATCGTTTTACGGCGCTGGTTGAACGCTTCTGTAGTGATGCGGCTCAACAGGCGAATATCGTTGACCGGGTAGGGCATCGTAGTGTGCGGCACCAGGCGCACCACGGCGGAATCCACTTTTGGCGGCGGCGTGAAGGCGGACGGCGGCACTTCAAGCACCGGGATCACGTTGCAATAATATTGCGCCATCACGCTTAAGCGACCATACGCCTTACTGTTTGGTCCTGCAACCAGACGATTCACCACCTCTTTTTGCAACATAAAGTGCATATCGGCAATGGCATCAGTATAGCTAAACAGGTGGAACATCAGCGGCGTAGAGATGTTATAAGGCAGGTTACCGAACACGCGTAGCGGTTGTCCCATCTTTTCAGACAATTCGCCAAAATTCATGGTCATGGCGTCCTGCTGATAGATAGTCAGCTTGGGTCCCAGGAAGGGATGCGTTTGCAGGCGTGCGGCCAGATCGCGGTCAAGTTCAATGACCGTCAGCGCATCCAGACGTTCGCCAACCGGCTCCGTCAATGCAGCCAGACCGGGGCCGATTTCGACCATCGCCTGACCCTTTTGCGGGTTAATGGCGGAGACAATGCTTTCGATCACAAACTGATCGTTGAGGAAGTTTTGCCCGAAGCGTTTACGGGCTAAATGGCCCTGATGGACTCGATTATTCATTGGGTATTAACAATCATTTTGATGGCGAGATTAAGCGCCGTAATAAAACTGCCGACATCAGCTTCACCCCGACCCGCCAGTTCAAGCGCGGTGCCGTGATCAACCGAGGTACGAATAAAGGGCAGGCCCAACGTGATATTCACGCCGCGACCAAATCCCTGGTATTTTAGCACGGGGAGACCCTGATCGTGGTACATCGCCAGCACCGCATCAGCATGTTGCAGATACTTGGCCTGAAACAGCGTGTCAGCGGGTAATGGACCTGTCAACTTCATCCCCTGCGCGCGGAGCGTATCGAGCACCGGAACGATCGTGTCGATCTCCTCGCTGCCCATATGCCCCCCTTCACCGGCATGTGGATTCAGACCACAGACCAGCACGCGCGGATCGTCCACGCCAAATTTGGTGCGCAGATCGTGATGCAGAATGCCAATCACTTCGTGCAGCAGCGCTGGCGTAATGGCATCGGCGACGTCACGCAGCGGCAGGTGGGTCGTCGCCAGTGCGACGCGTAACTCCTCCGTCGCCAGCATCATCACCACTTTTTTCGCCTGCGAGCGCGCTTCAAAAAACTCGGTGTGACCGGTGAAAGAAACGCCCGCGTCGTTGATAACGCCTTTATGCACAGGACCGGTGACAAGCGCCGCGAATTCACTCTGCAAACAACCGTCACAGGCACGGGCCAACGTCTGCACCACATACTCGCCATTCTCCACGGCCAACTGTCCAGGGACGACAGGCGCGTGAAGCGCAACCGGTAATAGCGTAAGCGTGCCGGCAGTCTGCGGTTTGGCAGGGCTTTGCGAGGAGTAAGGGAGCAGCGTGAGGGGAAGACCGAGCATTGCCGCCCGGTCAGCCAATACCGTGGCATCGGCACAGACCACCAGTTCAACCGGCCAGTCGCGCTGGGCAAGTTGAACGACGAGATCCGGACCAATCCCGGCGGGCTCGCCGGGAGTGATTACTACGCGTTGAGCAACCGTCATTAATTGCTCAGGATTTTAACGTAAGCGCTGGCGCGCTGTTCCTGCATCCAGGTTGCTGCTTCTTCTGAGAACTTCCGGTTCATCAGCATACGGTAAGCACGATCTTTCTGCGCGGCGTCGGTTTTATCGACGTTACGCGTATCCAGCAGTTCGATCAGGTGCCAGCCGAAAGAGGAGTGCACCGGTGCGCTCATCTGACCTTTGTTCATTCGGGTTAACGCATCACGGAATGCCGGATCGAAAATGTCCGCCGCCGCCCAGCCCAGATCGCCGCCCTGGTTAGCCGAGCCGGGATCCTGAGAGAACTCTTTCGCTGCGGCAGCAAAGGTGGTTTTACCGCTCTTAATATCAGCGGCGATCTGCTCAAGCTTCAGACGCGCCTGCTGATCGGTCATGATTGGCGATGGCTTCAGCAGAATATGGCGAGCGTGAACTTCGGTCACGGAGATGCTCTGGCTCTGGCCGCGCATATCGTTTACTTTCAGGATATGGAAGCCGACACCGGAACGAATCGGGCCAATGATGTCGCCTTTCTTCGCGGTACTCAGCGCCTGAGCAAAAATGCCTGGCAGTTCCTGAATACGACCCCAACCCATCTGGCCGCCTTTCAACGCCTGCTGGTCAGCAGAGTAGGTGATCGCCAGTTTGCCGAAGTCACTGCCGTTACGGGCTTGATCGACAATGGAACGCGCCTGAGATTCTGCTTCATTCACCTGGTCAGACGTTGGGTTTTCCGGCAGTGGGATCAGGATGTGGCTCAGGTTCAGTTCTGTGCTGGCATCATTTTGATTGCCAACCTGCTGCGCCAGCGCATCCACTTCCTGCGGTAGGATCGTCACGCGACGTCGCACTTCGTTGTTACGCACCTCAGAGATGGTCATCTCTTTACGGATCTGATTACGGTAGGTTGAGTAGCTCAGACCATCGTAAGCCAGACGGCTGCGCATCTGATCCAGCGTCATGTTGTTCTGTTTAGCGATATTAGCAATCGCCTGATCAAGCTGTTCGTCAGAGATTTTTACGCCCATCTTCTGACCCATTTGCAGGACAATCTGATCCATGATCAGACGTTCCAGGATCTGATGACGCAGCGTGGCGTCGTCCGGAAGCTGTTGACCTGCCTGGTTGGCGTTCAGTTTGACGGACTGCATCAGGCCATCAACGTCGCTTTCCAGTACCACACCGTTATTTACGACGGCTGCGACTTTATCGACTACCTGCGGGGCAGCGAAACTGGTATTCGCGATCATGGCGATACCGAGAAGCAGCGTTTTCCAGTTCTTCATACTTTTTCCATTTCAATTAACCGCACTGCGGATTACGTGGTAAATCAATCAGATCACAAAGAGTTTTGATACGGCAAAATGTTGGAACGTAACATCTCGCTCGTGCCGAGACCGTAGTTGGAACTCAGGCCACGAAGTTCAATGTTAAAGCCAATCACGTTGTCATACACCGCGTGTTCTTTATCGCTATCCCAACCGTTCAGCTTACGCTCGTAACCGACGCGGATCGCATAACAGCAGGAGTTGTATTGCACGCCTAACATCTGGTCGGCGGGTTTATTAACGTTGGTGTCGAAGTAGTAGGCACCAACGATCGACCAGCGATCGGCGATTGGCCAACTGGCGACGGTACCGATCTGGCTAATCCCGTTTTTGTACTGCTCAGCTGTGGAATATCTTGCGGGCAATGTCGCCTGAATATACTCCGGGCTGGCGTAACGGTAGTTCAACTGAACCAGCCGGTCTTCATCACGACGATATTCGATACTGGAGCTGCTGGTGGCGACGCTGTCCAGACGGGTGTCGTACTGAATACCGCCACGCAGGCCCCAACGATCCGAAATACGCCAGTAGGTGTCACCTGCCCATACTAATGAACCTGTCTGGTCATCGTTCTCCCATTTAATGTTGTCGTCGCCAGTGCGAGACTCCGTGAAATAGTAGATTTGACCAACAGAAACGTTAAAACGTTCAACAGCAGCGTCATCATAAACGCGAGATGTGACGCCCGTCGTGACCTGGTTGGCAGAGGCAATGCGGTCCAGACCGCCATAGCTGCGGTCACGGAACAGGCCGGTATAATCAGATTGCAGCAGGGAGGAGTCGTAGTTGTAGATGTTGCTCTGGTCGCGATACGGCACGTACAGATACTGCGCGCGCGGCTCCAGCGTCTGGGTATAGCCCGGCGCGAGCATATTCATATCCCGTTCAAACACCATCTTGCCGTCGACTTTGAACTGCGGCATGACGCGGTTGGCGGAATCCTCAAGCTGAGTTGTATTACGCGCGTTATACCAGTCCAGATTGGTCTGCTGATAATGGGTCGCCAGTAACTTCGCTTCGGTGTTGATGCTACCCCACTGGTTTGACAACGGCAGATTGATGGTCGGTTCCAGGTGCAGACGCGTTGCTTCCGGCATGTTGTCATTGGTATTCACAAAATGCACGGCCTGACCATAAATACGGGTATCAAACGGACCTACATCATTCTGGTAAAAGTTAACGTCTAACTGCGGTTGTGCAGAATAGCTGTTACTGTTTCGCGTATCGAAGACCTGGAACTGTTTGGTTGAGACCGTGGCGTCAAAGTTCTGCACCGCGTAGCCGACGCTGAATTTCTGCGTGGCGTAGCCATCGGTACTGGAGCCGTACTTGTTATCGAAATCATTAAAGTAGGTGGCGTCGCTGACCTTGGTGTAGTTGACGTTAAAGCGCCACACCTGGTCCATCACCCCCGAGTGCTGCCAGTAAAACAGCCAGCGGCGTGAGTTGCTATCGTTCGGGTGTTCATCGTCGTAGACGCGGTCGGAATTCAGATAGTCAAACTCCATCAGGCCTGCACCCGCCTGACTCAGGTAACGGAATTCGTTCTCCCACATGATTCCGCCACGACGGTGCATATAGTGCGGCGTAATGGTCGCATCCATGTTGGGTGCGATGTTCCAGTAATACGGCAGATAGAACTCAAAATAGTTCTTTGTTGTGTACTTGGCGTTGGGGATCAGGAAACCGGAGCGGCGTTTATCACCCACCGGCAACTGCAAATACGGACTGTAAAAAACAGGAACCGGACCCAACTTAAAGCGGGCATTCCAGATTTCCGCGACCTGTTCTTCACGGTCATGGATCACTTCGCTACCGACGACGCTCCAGGTATCAGAACCCGGCAGACAGGAGGTGAAACTCCCGTTCTCAAGAATGGTATAGCGGTTTTCGCCGCGCTGTTTCATCAGATCCGCTTTACCGCGGCCCTGACGACCCACCATCTGGTAGTCACCTTCCCAGACGTTGGTGTCTTTGGTGTTCAGATTCGCCCAGCCCTTCGGTCCTTTCAGGATAACCTGGTTGTCATCGTAATGGACGTTGCCGAGCGCATCGACGGTACGCACGGGCTCAGGCTGACCCTGCGCTTCTTTCTGATGAAGTTGCACCTCATCGGCCTGCAGGCGACTGTTGCCCTGCATGATGTCCACATTGCCGGTAAACACCGCGTCGTCAGGATAATTTCCTTTCGCATGATCGGCATTAATCGTGACGGGGAGTTCATTTGTCTCGCCCTGCACCAGAGGACGGTCATAGCCTGGCACGCCTAACATACATTGTGAGGCGAGACTGGCTGCCAGACCCTGTTGACTGTAAAGGGCAGTGGCAATCATGGTGGCCAGGAGGGTGGGAATACGTTTTTTCATACGTTGTATTTTATTGTTCCATCATCAGTAGCGTCGCGCGTGACAAACCGCCACAGCCTAACTTACTCATGTTCGTAGCGCTAGTGTTAATCCTGCCGCTATAGCGTCTGTGGTGTTAGTCACGGCTGTGAATGACAGGTATGATAATGCAAATTATAGGCGATGTCCCACAATTGACCGTAGCCGAAAGATCGTAAAAAGCCGCTTATTTTGTGGGACCAGACCTCACCGAGAGTGAGACAAATTGGGGAGTCTATGCAGTACTGGGGAAAAATAATTGGCGTGGCCGTGGCTCTGCTCATGGGCGGCGGCTTTTGGGGCGTGGTTCTGGGGTTGTTGATCGGCCACATGTTCGACAAAGCCCGCAGCCGCAAAATGGCGTGGTTTGCCAACCAGCGTGAGCGTCAGGCGCTGTTTTTTGCCACCACCTTTGAGGTGATGGGGCACTTAACCAAATCGAAAGGCCGGGTTACCGAAGCCGATATCCATGTCGCCAATGTGTTGATGGATCGGATGAATTTGCACGGTGAATCGCGATCGGCTGCGCAAAATGCGTTTCGTATCGGAAAATCAGATAATTACCCGTTACGTGAAAAAATGCGCCAGTTTCGTAGCGTCTGTTTTGGCCGCTTCGATCTTATCCGCATGTTTCTTGAAATTCAGATTCAGGCGGCGTTTGCCGATGGTTCGCTGCATCCTAACGAGCGTGAAGTGCTGTATGTGATTGCCGAAGAGCTGGGCATTTCTCGTACTCAGTTCGATCAGTTCCTGCGCATGATGCAAGGGGGCGCACAGTTTGGCGGTGGTTATCAACAGCAGTCCGGCAGCGGTGGCTGGCAGCAGGCGCAACGCGGCCCGACGCTGGAGGACGCCTGCAACGTACTGGGGGTTAAACCCACTGATGATGCGACCACCATTAAACGCGCTTACCGTAAGCAGATGAGCGAGCACCATCCGGATAAGCTGGTGGCGAAAGGTCTGCCACCTGAAATGATGGAAATGGCGAAGCAAAAAGCGCAGGAAATTCAAAAAGCGTACGAGCTAATTAAAGAGCAAAAAGGTTTTAAATGATGGTGTTGCCGGATGGCGACGCAAAGCGTCTTATCCGGCCTACAAAGCCCGAACGTAGGCCTGATAAGCGTAGCGCCATCAGGCATGATTGTTAAAAATCCGCCGGCGCTTTAAACGTCATACTGTTACCGTAAGCAGGATGGGTAATGGTCAGCATTTCGGCATGCAGCAGCAGCCGTGGTGCCATCGCCAGCGCTTCGGGCGGCGCATAAAAACGGTCACCCAGAATGGGGTGGCCTAACGCCAGCATATGCACGCGCAACTGATGCGAACGCCCGGTGATGGGCTTCAGCACCACTCGCGCGGTGTTATCTTCCGCAAACTCCACGACTTCATATTCGGTCTGTGCCGCTTTGCCGGTTTCATAACACACTTTCTGTTTCGGTCGATTCGGCCAGTCGCAGATCAGCGGTAAATCCACCAGTCCCTCTGCGGGCGCGGGATGTCCCCATACCCGCGCCACATACTGTTTTTTCGGCTCGCGCTCGCGAAACTGACGCTTCAGCTCTCGCTCTGCCGCCTTGGTGAGGGCTACTACAATCACGCCGCTGGTCGCCATATCCAGACGATGCACGGATTCAGCCTGCGGATAGTCGCGTTGAATACGCGTCATCACGCTGTCTTTATGCTCTTCCAGACGACCCGGCACGGATAACAGGCCGCTCGGCTTGTTGACCACCATAATGTGCTCATCCTGATACAGGGTAACCAGCCAGGGATCCTGCGGCGGGTTGTAGTTTTCCATCCCCATATTTGACTCCGTTACTGATGCGTGACGACGATAAGACGCAGCGCATCCAGACGCCATCCTGCCTGATTCAGGCTTTCCAGCACCTGCTGACGGTTGCTTTCAATCGCCGCGAGTTCGTCATCACGAATGTTCGGGTTGACGGCGCGCAGCGCTTCCAGGCGCGATAGTTCAGCAGACAGTTTTTCATCCGCTTCATTGCGCGCAGCGTCAATCAGGGCGCGGGCGGACTTCTCAACCTGCGCTTCCCCCAGTTGCAGAATCGCATGAACATCCTGCTGCACCGCGTTAACCAGCTTGCTGCCGGTGTGGCGGTTAACGGCGCTCAACTGGCGGTTGAAGGTTTCAAACTCCACCTGCGCAGCGAGGTTGTTGCCGTTTTTATCCAGCAGCATGCGTACCGGCGTCGGCGGCAGGAAGCGGTTAAGCTGCAACTGCTTCGGTGCCTGAGCCTCAACGACATACACCAGTTCCAGCAGCAGCGTCCCAACCGGCAAGGCTTTGTTCTTCAGCAACGAAATGGTACTGCTCCCGGTATCGCCGGAGAGGATTAGATCCAGACCGTTACGAATCAGCGGGTGCTCCCAGGTAATAAACTGGGCATCTTCACGCGACAGCGCCACGTCACGTTCAAAGGTAATGGTGCAACCGTCTTCCGGTAGCCCCGGGAAGTCCGGAACCAGCATATGATCGGATGGGGTCAGTACAATCAGGTTTTCGCCGCGATCGTCCTGGTTAATCCCCACGATATCAAACAGGTTCATGGCAAAGGCGATCAGGCTGGTGTCGTCGTCCTGCTCTTCAATGCCTTCAGCCAGTTGTTGTGCCTTTTCACCGCCGTTAGAATGGATCTCCAGCAGGCGGTCACGGCCTTGTTCCAGTTGCGCCTTCAGCGCTTCATGCTGTTCGCGACAGGCTTTGATCAGCTCATCAAAGCCGTCGGTCTCTTCTGGTGCTGACAGGTAGTTGATCAGATTGTTGTAAACCGAGTCATAGATGGCGCGACCGGTCGGGCAGGTATGTTCGAACGCATCCAGACCCTCGTGATACCAGCGAACCAACACCGACTGGGCGGTTTTCTCTAAATACGGGACGTGGATTTGGATATCGTGTGCCTGACCGATACGATCGAGACGGCCAATACGTTGCTCCAGCAGGTCCGGGTTAAACGGCAGGTCGAACATCACCAGGTTGCTGGCAAACTGGAAGTTACGACCTTCCGAGCCGATTTCTGAACACAGCAGCACCTGCGCGCCGCTGTCTTCTTCGCCAAACCAGGCGGCGGCACGGTCGCGTTCGATAATCGACATCCCTTCGTGGAAGACCGCCGCGCGGATACCTTCGCGCTCGCGCAGCACTTGCTCCAGTTGCAGGGCGGTTGTCGCCTTCGCGCAGATCACCAGCACTTTCTGCGAGCGATGGCTGGTCAGGTAGCCCATCAGCCACTCAACGCGCGGGTCGAAGTTCCACCAGGTGCCAGTATCGCCTTCAAATTCCTGATAAATCTGTTCCGGATAGAGCATATCGCGTGCCCTGTCTTCGGCGTTTTTGCGGGCTCCCATGATGCCGGACACTTTAATGGCGGTCTGATACTGCGTCGGCAGCGGCAGCTTAATAGTGTGCAGTTCGCGTTTCGGGAAGCCTTTCACACCGTTACGGGTGTTACGAAACAGCACGCGGCTGGTGCCGTGGCGGTCCATCAGCATGGAGACCAGTTCCTGACGCGCGTTCTGCGCACCGTCACGGTCGCTGTTCGCGGTTTGCAGTAGTGGTTCAATGTCTTGCTCGCCAATCAGTTCACCCAGCATGTTGAGCTCTTCGTTACTGAGTTTGTTACCGGCCAGCAGCATGGCGACGGCGTCGGCAACCGGACGATAGTTTTTCTGCTCTTCAACAAACTGTGCGAAATCGTGGAAGCGGTTAGGATCCAGCAGGCGCAGACGCGCAAAGTGGCTTTCCATGCCCAGTTGCTCTGGGGTGGCGGTCAGCAACAGTACGCCTGGCACGCGTTCCGCCAGTTGCTCTATCGCCACATATTCACGGCTCGGTGCCTCTTCGCTCCAGACAAGGTGGTGGGCTTCATCGACAACCAGCAGGTCCCACTCAGCATCACACAAGTGCTCCAGGCGCTGTTTGTTACGACGGGCGAAGTCCAGAGAACAGATCACCAGTTGTTCGGTTTCGAACGGGTTAAGCGCGTCGTGCTGCGCTTCGGCGTAGCGCTCGTCGTCAAACAGGGCGAAGCGCAGGTTAAAGCGACGCAACATTTCGACCAGCCACTGATGCTGCAAGGTTTCCGGCACAATAATCAGCACGCGTTCTGCCGCGCCGGAAAGCAGTTGTTGATGCAGGATCATCCCGGCTTCAATGGTTTTGCCCAGACCCACTTCATCCGCCAGCAGCACGCGCGGCGCATGACGACGACCCACATCATGGGCGATGTTGAGCTGATGAGGGATTAGGCTGGTGCGCTGGCCGCGCAGGCCGCTCCACGGCATGCGGTACTGCTCACTTTGAAATTTACGTGCGCGGTAGCGCAGCGCAAACCGATCCATGCGGTCAATCTGACCAGCAAACAGGCGATCCTGCGGTTTGCTGAACGCCAGTTTGCTGTCGAGCAGGACTTCACGCAGCGTGACGCCGGCTTCTTCGGTATCAAGACGGGTGCCAATGTAGGCAAGCAAACCATTTTCTTCTTTTACTTCATCGATTTGCAGCTGCCAGCCTTCATGGCTGGTAATGGTATCGCCAGGGTTGAACATCACGCGGGTCACGGGGGAGTCACTGCGCGCATACAGACGGTTTTCACCGGTGGAGGGGAAAAGCAAAGTGACGGTGCGCGCATCCATGGCAACAACGGTTCCAAGTCCCAGTTCGCTTTCTGTATCGCTGATCCAGCGTTGACCAAGTGTAAAAGGCATATATCTTCGGCTCTATATCTTTAATTGCAGGCAATAATCACCCACTGCCAGAATTAAAACGTGGCAGCAAGGTAAATGGGGTCCAGGAATGGAAAGGGCGCTATGGTAATGGATGGCGACGGATTCGTCACGCGTCAAAATAACCCTAATTGGCCTGTCAGTAGTGTAGCAAAGTTATCATCAATAAAGGGAAGAATTCCTTCCGCGACGGGCTGGAGCTGGCGCGTCAGGTAATGCTCGTAATCCAGCGGCGAGTGCTGATAATCCTTTGGCTCCGGGCCGTTCAGGGTCCAGACATAGTGAATGGTGCCGCGGTTCTGGTATTGCGCCGGGCGTCCCCGCTTCAGGTTTTCTTCATCAGCCAGTCTGGCGGCGCGCACATGTGGCGGAACGTTGCGCTGGTACTCGCTTAACGGTCGACGCAGACGCTTGCGATAGACCAGACGCTCGTCCAGTTCGCCCGCCATCAGCCGATCAATGGTGTCGCGGACGTAATCCTGGTACGGTTCGTGACGAAAAATGCGCAGATACAGCTCCTGCTGGAACTGCTGCGCCAGCGGTGTCCAGTCGGTACGCACGGTTTCCAGTCCTTTAAACACCATCCGCTGGTTTTCTCCTTCCTGAATCAGACCCGCGTAGCGTTTTTTGCTGCCGGTATCCGCGCCACGGATGGTGGGCATCAGAAAGCGGCAGAAATGTGTTTCATACTCCAGTTCCAGCGCGCTGGTAAGATTCTTGTCCTGAAGTGACTGTGTCCACCAGGCGTTGACGTGTTCCACTAACGCACGACCAATTTTCGCCGCCTCCTCTTCTGTGTGGGCGCGCTTCAGCCAGACGAAGGTGGAGTCGGTATCGCCATAAATTACGTCATAGCCCTGGGCTTCAATGAGCGCTTTGGTCTGGCGCATGATCGCGTGACCGCGCATGGTGATCGACGATGCGAGTCGCGGATCGAAAAAGCGGCAGGCCGTCGTGCCGAGCACACCGTAAAAGGCATTCATGATGATCTTCAGCGCCTGAGAAAGCGGTTTATTGCCGTGCCGCTTGGCGTCGTCACGTCCGTGCCAGATATTCGTCACGATTTCCGGCAGACAGTGTTTTTCCCGCGAAAACCAGGCGTCGAGAAATCCCTCGGTGCTGTGTTCGGGATCTGGGTACGCCATCCCTTCCACCAGTCCGACAGGGTCGATCAAAAAGGTGCGAATGATCGAGGGGTACAGGCTTTTGTAATCCAGCACCAGCACCGAATCATATAAGCCGGGACGCGAATCCATCACGTAACCGCCTGGGCTGGCGTGGGGCGGCACTTCACCGAGGTTTGGCGCAACGTACCCGGCGCGATGCATACGCGGAAAATAGAGGTGGCCAAACGCGGCGACCGAACCGCCGTGACGATCGACAGGTAATCCGTTGACCGTGGCACGTTCTAACAGGAACGGCACGATCTCGGTTTTATGAAAGACTCGCGTCACCAGCTCGCAATCTTTCAGATTGTAGGTGGCGAGCGCGGGTTTATCTTCGGCAAAACGTCTGTCGATCTCATCCATGCGATCCCATGGATTATCGATCGATTTACCTTCCCCAAGCAGTTCCTGCGAAACGGTCTCCAGCGAAAACGACGAGAAATTCCAGAAGGCAGACTTCAGCGCCTCAATACCGTCAACGATCAGCCGACCTTTCGCCTGGGCGAAAAAAACGCCATTTTTAAAACCGTGCTCACGCCACTCGAGTTCGCTGTTATCGCGGCCAAAACGTAGCGGGATACGGTAGCGCTCAGCATGTTTTTGCAACACGCGCAGGTCGAACTGCACCAGATTCCAGCCGATGATGATGTCGGGATCGTGGCGGGCAACCCACTCGTTTAGCTTTTCCAGCAGTTGTGGGCGGCTGTTGACGTACTCAAGCTTGAAATCGAGCGCTGATGAATCGCCATTTTCGGGGCCGAGCATATAGACAATGCGCTGCCCGCAGCCTTCAAGCCCAATGCAGTACAACTCGCCGTGGCGGGTGGTTTCAATATCCAGAGACAACCACTTAAGCGGCGGACGATAGTCGGGATGGGGCTTTAATCGCGCATTGACGATTGCACCGTTGCGCGTCTCACCTTCGACCCATACCGGGGAAGTGATAAAGCGTTCCATCAGATAGCGCTCCGGCGGGCGGACATCGCCTTCATAAACCGTCACGCCACTCTCACGCAACAGCTTTTCCAGTCGCATCAACTGGCGATGCGAGCGGCAGTAAAGACCCGAAACCGGCTGACGATGAAAATCTTTGAGGTTAAGCGGCGTCAGGCGGTAGCCATTTTCACTGCTTAATAACGACGTGACGTGGGCGGTTAATGCGGTAGGGATAAACGCAACGGATTCCTGCGGCGCAAGCGTGACCTGTAAAGGCCCGCTGTCTGTTGCCAGCCAGAAGGAGACTTCAGTTCCTTGCGAGGTATCCCGCCAGTGTCGGGTTAAGATAAAACCTGCCTGCGCCACGCTGTTTATCCATCAAAAAAACCAGGCATGATTATAGCCTGGTTCAACGCGTTGTGCTGGGGTTTTATACAGTCATTGGCGCTGCTACTGCCCGTAATAGGCTTTCGCTCCATGCTTGCGCAGGTAATGCTTGTCCAGCAACGTTTGCTGCATATCCGGTAACTGTGGTGCGAGCTGGCGGCAGAAAATGCCCATATAGGCGACCTCTTCTAAGACGATGGCGTTATGCACAGCGTCTTCGGCGTTTTTCCCCCACGCAAAGGGACCGTGTGAATGCACCAGCACCCCAGGCATTTGCGCGGCGTCGATACCCTGTTTTGCAAAGGTTTCGACAATGACGTTGCCGGTTTCCCACTCATACTCGCCGTTGATTTCGCTGTCGGTCATTTTGCGGGTGCAGGGAATAGCGCCATAGAAATAGTCGGCGTGCGTGGTACCCGTTGCCGGAATGGATTGTCCGGCTTGCGCCCAGATAGTCGCGTGGCGCGAATGGGTGTGCACAATGCCACCAATAGAGGGAAATGCCTGGTAGAGCAGACGATGCGTCGGCGTATCGGACGAGGGCTTTTTCTTACCTTCAATCACTTCACCCGTCGCGATGCTGACAACCACCATATCTTCTGCGGTCATCACGCTGTAATCAACGCCGGAAGGTTTGATCACAAAGACACCGCGCTCGCGATCGACCGCACTGACGTTCCCCCAGGTGAGCGTGACCAGGTTGTGCTTTGGCAGCGCCAGATTCGCTTCCAGTACCTGGCGTTTGAGATCTTCTGGCATGTTTTTCTCCATGCGAATTTTGCCGGGTGGCGCTGCGCTTATCCGGCCTACAGGAATGTGAGATTTGTAGGCCGGATAAGGCGCTTACGCCGCCATCCGGCAACGGTTAACGTTTAAAGCCGTAATACACTTCGTTCCAGCGCAGCGCGTCCTTGAAGGCGGGCAGGCGGGTATCGTTATCAATCACGGTGATTTCGATATCGTGCATTTCGGCGAACTGACGCATTTCGTTGAGATCCAGCGCATGGCTGAAAACGGTATGGTGCGCACCGCCAGCCAGGATCCACGCTTCAGACGCGGTCGGCAGATCCGGTTGGGCTTTCCACAGCGCGTTGGCGACCGGCAGTTTCGGCAGCGCGTGCGGGGTTTTCACGGTGTCGATGCAGTTGACCAGCAGACGATAGCGATCGCCGAGGTCGATCAGGCTGGCCACGATCGCCGGACCGGTCTTCGTATTGAAGATCAGACGAGCGGGATCGTCTTTACCGCCAATGCCGAGATGCTGAACGTCGAGGATCGGTTTTTCTTCCACAGCGATGGTCGGGCAGACTTCCAGCATGTGGGAGCCGAGCACCAGATCGTTGCCTTTCTCGAAGTGATAGGTGTAATCCTCCATAAAGGAGGTGCCGCCCTGCAGACCGGTTGCCATCACTTTCATGATGCGAAGCAGAGCGGCAGTTTTCCAGTCGCCTTCACCGGCAAAGCCATAGCCCTGCTGCATCAGGCGCTGCACGGCCAGACCCGGAAGCTGTTTCAACCCGTGCAAATCTTCAAAAGTGGTGGTGAACGCATGGAAGCCGCCCTGTTCCAGGAAGCGCTTCATGCCCAGCTCGATACGCGCCGCTTCCAGCACATTCTGGCGTTTGTCGCCGTGAACCTGAGTGGCGGCGGTCAGGGTGTAGCTGCTTTCGTATTCGTCAATCAGGGCGTTGATGTCACCGTCGCTGATAGAATTGACCACCTGCACCAGATCGCCGACTGCCCAGGTGTTGACCGAGAAGCCGAACTTGATCTGCGCGGCGACTTTATCGCCATCGGTGACCGCCACTTCACGCATATTGTCGCCAAAGCGGCACACTTTCAGATGACGGGTATCCTGTTTCGACACCGCATGACGCATCCAGGAACCGATACGCTGTTGCGCCTGTGAGTCCTGCCAGTGGCCGGTGACTACCGCGTGTTGCTGGCGCATACGCGCGCCGATGAAGCCGAACTCGCGACCGCCGTGCGCAGTCTGGTTAAGGTTCATAAAGTCCATATCGATGCTGTCCCACGGCAGGGCGGCATTGAACTGGGTGTGGAATTGCAGCAGCGGTTTATTGAGGGTCGTCAGGCCGTTGATCCACATTTTGGCTGGCGAGAAGGTATGCAGCCAGACTACCAGACCCGCACAGCGTTCGTCATAGTTCGCGTCACGACAAATGGCGGTGATCTCATCCGGTGTGGTTCCCAGTGGTTTCAACACCAGCTTGCAGGGCAATTTGGCTTCGGTATTCAGCGCCTTGACGACGTGCTCAGCGTGTTGAGTGACCTGACGCAGCGTCTCAGGACCGTACAAATGCTGGCTGCCAATTACAAACCACACTTCATAGTTATCAAAAATAGTCATTGTCGTGTCCTTAGTGAGTCAGGGTTGCCTGGTCAGCCGGCGCGGTATTAACCGGGATGGCAGTCGGAAGATAATGTTGCTCAGCGCTTACCGCCCACTGCTGGTAGCGGCGATAAAGCTGTTCGAAACGTTGTGCCTGCTCGGGGCGAGGTTGCAGCGTGTTTTCCACCGCGCTGGCCATTTTCTGCTGTGCCGCAGGGATATCGGCATGCACGTTGGCCGCCACGGCGGCGAAGATGGCCGCACCCAGCGCACAGCACTGATCGGAGGCGACGATTTGTAGCGGTCGGTTCAGTACATCGCAGCAGGCCTGCATAATGACCTTGTTTTTCCTGGCGATGCCACCCAGCGCCATGACGTTGTTGACCGCAATACCTTGTTCGGTAAAGCATTCCATGATGGCCCTTGCGCCAAAGGCGGTTGCGGCGATTAGTCCGCCGAACAGCGCCGGGGCATCCGTGGCCAGATTCAGATCGGTTATCACTCCTTTCAGGCGCTGGTTTGCGTTCGGCGTGCGGCGGCCGTTAAACCAGTCAAGCACCACCGGTAGGTGATCCAGCGACGGATTTTTCGCCCAGGCTTCGGTTAATGCTGGCAGCAGTTGTTTCTGGCTGGCGCTGATCTGCGTTTTCAGTTCCGGGTGCTGCGCGGCGAGTTGCTCCAGCGGCCAGCCGAGAATGCGACCAAACCACGCGTAGATGTCGCCAAAGGCAGACTGTCCGGCCTCCAGACCGATAAAACCGGGGACCACACTGCCATCGACTTGCCCGCAAATGCCTTTCACGGCGCGCTCGCCGACGCTCTGTTTGTCTGCAATCAAGATGTCGCAGGTTGAGGTTCCAATGACTTTCACCAGCGCATTAGGCTGTGCGCCCGCGCCGACGGCACCCATGTGGCAGTCGAACGCGCCGCCAGAAATGACGACGTTCTCCGGCAGGCCAAGGCGCTGCGCCCACTCGGCGCACAGCGTACCAACCGGCAGATCGGCAGTGAACGTGTCGGTGAACAGGGGGTATTGCAAATGCTGGTTAATCAGCGGATCGAGTTCGTCGAAGAAACTGGCGGGCGGCAGACCGCCCCAGCTTTCATGCCACAGTGATTTGTGTCCGGCGCTGCAGCGACCCCGACGGATATCCTGCGGACGCGTGGTACCAGAAAGGAGGGCTGGCACCCAGTCGCACAGTTCAATCCAGGAGACGGCGGCCTGGGCGACTGCGCGGTCTTCGCGGGTGACATGAAGGATCTTGGCCCAGAACCATTCGCTGGAGTAAATGCCGCCGATGTAACGGGAGTAATCGACGTTGCCCGGCGTATGGCACAGACGGGTAATGGCTTCGGCTTCTTCTACTGACGTGTGGTCTTTCCACAGGACGAACATCGCGTTTGGGTTTTCCGCGAACTCTTCCCGTAGCGCCAGCACGTTGCCATCGGCGTCAATCGGCGCTGGCGTTGAGCCCGTACTGTCGACGCCAATCCCAACGACCTCTGCGCGCTGCGCCGCGCTGAGTTCTGCCAATACGCTTTTCAGCGCGGCTTCCATCGACTCCATGTAGTCGCGGGGATGATGGCGGAACCGGTTATTCGGGGCGTCACAAAAACGTCCTTCCTGCCAGCGCGGGTACCACTCAACGCTGGTGGCGATCTCTTTGCCGGTGGCGCATTCCACTGCCAGCGCGCGCACAGAATCACTGCCAAAATCGAGGCCAATTGCAATTGCCATCCTCTTGCTCCATCCAGAAATACGGGTATGGAGAAACAGTAGTGAGTGGGGATAAAAACCGTCAGGTAGGATCCGCTAATCTTATGGATTAAAATGCTATGACATCGCAAAGTGTGACGCCGTGCAAATAATCAATGTGGACATTTCTGCTCTGGTTATAGACACTTTTGTTACCCGTTTTTGCCGCAGTCATTGCGCAGAGTCGTGACATAATGCTTTTCACAAGCGGGGTTGATGGAGCCGCCCGTGATAGTGCGGCGACAAGGCAGGGCGCAAACCATGCTGCCCTGCGTAATATGGACAATTTGTTTCCTCACCGAACCTCGGGAGTCGTGAAATTATGGCTGAACCGCAAAATGACCCTCTCCTGCCAGGGTACTCGTTTAACGCGCATCTGGTCGCCGGTTTAACGCCGATAGATGCCAACGGGTATCTGGATTTTTTTATCGACAGGCCGTTGGGGATGAAAGGCTATATCCTTAACCTCACGATTCGTGGGGAAGGGGTGATTAAAAATCAGGGGCGGGAGTTTGTCTGCCGACCCGGTGACATTTTGTTGTTCCCGCCGGGCGAAATTCATCACTACGGACGCCATCCGAATGCCAGCGAGTGGTATCACCAGTGGGTTTACTTTCGTCCCCGCGCCTACTGGCAGGAGTGGCTGACCTGGCCGTCCATTTTTGCACAGACCGGTTTTTTCCGTCCGGACGAGGCGCATCAGCCGCACTTTAATGAGCTGTTCGGCCAGATTATCCACGCCGGACAGGGGGAAGGGCGCTACTCTGAACTGCTGGCTATCAATTTGCTGGAGCAGCTACTGCTGCGGAGGATGGAAGCGATCAACGCGTCGCTGCATCCACCGATGGATAACCGCGTGCGTGATGCCTGTCAGTACATCAGCGATCATCTGGCGGACAGCCACTTCGATATTGCCAGCGTTGCCCAGCACGTCTGCCTGTCGCCATCGCGCCTGTCGCACCTGTTCCGGCAACAGTTGGGTATCAGCGTATTGAGCTGGCGTGAGGATCAGCGAATCAGTCAGGCGAAACTGCTGCTCAGTACAACACGCATGCCGATTGCCACCGTCGGACGTAATGTCGGGTTCGACGATCAACTCTATTTCTCCCGTGTTTTTAAAAAATGTACCGGTGCCAGCCCGAGCGAGTTCCGCGCCGGTTGTGAAGAAAAAGTGAATGATGTGCCCGTGAAGATGTCATAACCTGTAACTATTCAGACAATTGATGGCTTGACGAAGCAGGGTGTGGTTAGCAGAATCCCTGTTTCGTAAATCTGACGGACGCCTTATGCAAGCATTTCTGGAACACTTCATTCTCCAGTCCGCCATGTACGCGTTGATTGCTGTGGCGCTGGTCGCTTTCCTGGAATCGCTGGCGCTGGTGGGATTGATTCTACCGGGAACGGTCCTGATGGCCGGGCTTGGCGCGCTGATTGGTAGTGGGGAACTCAACTTCTGGCATGCCTGGCTGGCGGGGATTATCGGCTGTCTGCTTGGCGACTGGATCTCGTTTTGGCTGGGCTGGCGCTTCAAAAAGCCGCTGCATCGCTGGTCGTTCATGAAAAAGAACAAGGCGCTGTTGGATAAAACTGAGCACGCACTGCATCAGCACAGTATGTTCACGATTCTGGTGGGACGCTTTGTCGGACCGACACGCCCGCTGGTGCCGATGGTCGCCGGAATGCTGGATCTACCGGTGGCGAAATTCATCACGCCCAACATTATTGGCTGCCTGCTCTGGCCGCCGTTTTATTTTCTGCCGGGGATTCTGGCCGGTGCGGCAATTGATATTCCGGCGGGGATGCAAAGCGGCGAGTTTAAGTGGTTGCTGCTGGCGACAGCCATCCTGCTGTGGCTCGGTGGCTGGCTGTGCTGGCGCCTGTGGCGTAGCGGAAAAGCCGCGACGGACCGCTTAACGCATTATCTGCCAAAAGCTCGTCTGCTCTGGCTGGCGCCGGTGGTGCTGGGGATGGGGATTGTCGCGCTGGTGACGTTACTCCGCCACCCGCTGATGCCAGTGTATCTCGATATTCTGCAAAAAGTGGTGGGCTACTGATATTTCTGCCGGATGGCGTTTACGCTTATCCGGCCTACGTGGATTCCTGTCTGTAGGCCGGATAAGCGTAAACGCCATCCGGCAACCCATTATTTTTTAATCCCCAGCAGCGCTGAGGCGCTGGCTCTACCGCTCAGCAATTCATCGGTTTTGCCCTGCCACGCGATGCGACCGTCGGCCACGACGACTGAGCGCGGGGCGATGCGCGCCGCATCTTCGACGCTGTGTGACACCATCAGCAGCGTTAGTTGCCGGGCGTGGCAGATATCGCTTACCAGGGTCAGCATCTCCTGGCGCAGAGCGGGGTCAAGGGCTGAAAAGGGTTCGTCAAGCAGCAGGACCGGCTGTTCGCGCACCAGACAACGCGCCAGTGCCACACGCTGGCGCTGACCGCCGGAAAGCTCGCCGGGCAAGCGGGCCATTAATGTCTCGATCCCCATTTGTTGCGCGATATGCCGGCGCTTCTCTTTCTGTTCGGCGTTTAACTTCAGTCCAGGATCCAGTCCCAGACCGATGTTTTGCTCAACGTTTAAATGGCTGAACAGATTGTTTTCCTGAAACAACATCGACACCGGACGACGTGATGGCGGCGTGGTGGTGTGGTCTTCCCCTTCGATCAGCAGGGTGCCGCGGGCAGGCGTGAGAAAACCGGCAATCAGACTCAGTAACGTACTTTTCCCTGCGCCGCTTGGTCCCAGAATCGCCACCTGTTCACCGCGCGCCACGGACAGCGTAAAGCGCATGGGCAGATGGTGGTAGAGCCAGGTGATATCAGTCAGTCTTAGCATTTCGCCCCGGTAACGTCTCAATAACGGTAAATAAAATAAAGCACAGGATCAGCAATAAGAGCGCAGTGACGGCACCGTCCTGACTGCGATAAGAGCCAATTTGCTGATACAGATAAAACGGCAGGGTGCGGAAATCATCGTTGCCGAACAGCGCCACCACGCCAAAATCGCCGATAGACAGTACGCAGGCAAAGGCCAGTGCTTGCGCCAGCGGGCGCTTCAATGCCCGCAGTTCGACCACTTTTAGCCGCTGCCAGCCTTCAATCCCCAGCGACTGACACAGCATGGTGTAGCGGGCGGTAATATCGCGCATCGGGTTTTCCAGCACTTTCAGCGCGTAGGGAATGGCCATCAGCGCATTGGTGAAAATCACGATGCCGTCAGCGGATTCCGGCAGACCGATACTGTTGTTGAGCAACAGGAAGAAGCCGGTGGCCAGCACAATACCTGGCATCGCCAGAATAAGCATCCCGCTTAGCTCCAGCGCTTGTCCTGCCAATAGCTGCTGACGGGCGCGCAGTTCGCGGCTGCTCCACAGCAACATCATCGTCAGGATCACGCACAGCAGACCCGCTGCCAGCGCAATACGCAGTGAAGTCCACACCGCCTGCCATAAAATGGGCTGTGCGAGCACGTCCAGCAGATGGCGATTCACCCCGTCGACCATCACTGCCAGTAATGGTGGAAGCAACAGCAGCAGTGCGAGGACGATCAGCAGGGCATCGGTTAAACGGCTGTGCAGCCGATCGTCCGGATCGCGCCACCCCTGAACCAGCGTGGTGCCGGGAGCGATAGCTTTACTCAATCGCTGACTGAGGAGCACCAGCGCCAGACAGCACACCATCTGGATCAGCGCCAGCATGGCGGCGCGGGCAGGATCGTAGTCGAAATTCAGCGCCTGATAAATCGCCAGCTCAATGGTTGTCGCCTGCGGCCCGCCGCCCAGCGACAGTACGGTAGCGAAGCTGGCAAAACAGAGCATAAAAATCAGCGCAGCGACCGGCGGGATTTGGCGGCGCAGCCACGGCCACTCGACAAAGCGGAAGAACTGCCAGCCGCGGATACCCAGTTGGGCGGCAAGCTGACGCTGCTGGCCGGGAATATTCTCCAGCGACTGCAACAGCAGGCGGCTTGCCATCGGCAGATTAAAAAAGATGTGAGCCAGCAGGATGCCCTGCAAACCGTAAGGCGAGAAGGTCCACTCCAGCCCCAGCATATGCCAGAGCGAGGCCAGCCATCCCTGGCGTCCATAGACGCTGAGAATACCAAACACCGCGACCAGCACCGGGAGGATCAGCGTCATGGCGCACAGGCGCAGCAAGGCCTGGCGGCCAGGAAAGCGGCGTCGGTACAGCGCACGGGCAAGGAAGATGGCTGGAACGACAGAAAGCACCGCTGACAGGAAGGCCTGCCAGAAGGAAAAACGCACCACGTGCCACAGGTAGCTGTCCTGCCACAGCGAGGACCACGCCGCCTGCGGCGCGTTGAACCACAATGCCAGAAAAGCGGCCAGCGCCACCGCCACCATCAACGTGGCGGCACAAAGGCCTGGGATCAGCCAGCCGGCAATTAACGGCTGACGGCGCGTTGCCATTCGCTAATCCATGCCTGGCGTTGTGCCGCCACTTCCGCTGACGTGAATTCCAGGGTCGTTGTGGGGTTCGTCAGTTGTTCGAATCCGGCAGGCAGGGTGACATTCGCCACCGGATACATCCAGTTGCCGGTCGGGATAGCATTCTGAAACGCGGGTGACACCATGAATTTGAGGAACTTTTCTGCCAGCTCAGGCTGCTTACTGGCTGTGGTACGCGCGGCGACCTCCACCTGCAGGTAATGGCCTTCGCTAAAGTTGGCCGCCACGTAGTTCTCTTTTTTCTCTTCGATGATGTGATACGCCGGAGAGGTGGTGTAGCTCAGCACCAGATCGCTTTCACCTTTCAGGAACAGGCCATAAGCTTCGCTCCAGCCTTTGGTGACGGTGACGGTTTTTGCCGCCAGTTTCTGCCATGCCTGCGGTGTTTTATCGCCATACACTTTCTGCATCCACAGCATCAGCCCAAGTCCTGGCGTACTGGTGCGCGGATCCTGATAAATCACCCGCCATTTCTGATCGCTCTCTACCAGCTCTTTCAGGCTCTTCGGCGGATTTTTCAGTTTGTTTTTGTCATACACGAAAGCGAAGTAGCCGTAATCAAACGGGACGAAGGTATCATTCTTCCAGCCGCCGGGGACATTGACCGCCTCGCTGGCGACACCGCTTTTCGCGAACAGTTGGGTTTGTGTCGCCGCTTCCAACAGGTTGTTATCCAGCCCCAGCACCACGTCGGCCTTGCTGTTTTTCCCTTCCATCCGCAGGCGGTTGAGGAGTGAAACGCCATCTTCCAGCGCCACCAGTTTCAGCTCGCAGTTGCAGTCGGCTTCAAAGGCTTTTTTAACCGCCGGGCCAGGGCCCCAGTCAGCGGCGAACGAGTCGTAGGTATAGACGGTAAGAACGGGTTTTGCGAAGGCAGGCGCTGCGCACAGGAGTATAAGGGGAAGATATTTTTTCAACACTTTGCACCTCAAAAGATGGGTGGCAAAGGATTTTGAGCGGTAGCCTCAAATCCCTTCGCCGGCGTTATCCGGATCAGGTTCGACGGGTATTTTCTCAGCCCATACACTTCATCATTCAGGCAGCCTCTGTGTTGGCTGCGTTCGCTCACCCCAGTCACATAGTGTTCTATGCTCCTGGGGATTCACTCGCTTGCCGCCTTGATGCAGCTTGAATGATTTTGTGTATGTTTAATTAGCACCCCGTTGAGAACGGCGTTAGTGTAGTGATTTTGCCGCGTTGCGGCAATCAGGGATCCGGCGGGGCAAACCACGCGGATTTAAAGTCGAACCAGCCGAGGGTGTTCATGCGCAAGCCGCGCATACTGCGCTGGCCCTGAATAATCAGCCAGTGGTGGATCAGCGGGACAATTGCTTTGCTGGCAAGCAGTTGCTGACACCACACGGCCAGATTCATTTCGCCGGTGCGCCAGCGCGCGGCATCGGCTTCCCAGTCCAGCGGAATACAGTGCTGTAACAGCGGGACTTCACACAGGTGCGCGAACAAAGAGAAGTCGAGCGGCAGGGTGAAGTTGGCGCTGTTAAGCCAGATGTCGCTTTCAATTTCCCCGGCATGCCATTGATCGTAGTCGATCTCCTGAATTTCCAGCTTCACCTGATGTTCAGCCAGAAGCTGACTCATGATCTGTGCAATCACCTGGTGTTCAATGTGTTCGTGATAATAGGTCAGCGTGAGCGTCTCCAGCCCGGCGGGTTTCTCGCCGTGGCCCGGTCGCGCATGATGCCAGCGCGGCAGCAGGCCATAGGCCGGGAACCAGTGGCGCTGATACTGTTCATCGGCATAGTAAAGCAGGTTGCTGGGTGACAGTACGCGGCTGACCCACTCCCGGACCGCCTGATTGGCGCCGCGATGGGTACGGGCGTCGAACAGCAGGTAATAGCACCCCTCTTCCAGACGGCTTTCGATGGCTTTTTCGTCGTCAGTGGGACCTTTCAGCGTCAGACCGCCATTCGGCTCATCGCCGATATCCGGCAGTACCCAGACGTTCACTTCATCGATCAGGGCCCGAAAGCCGAAAAAATCGTCAAAGGCATGGATTTTCAACTGGTTGCGCGTATTCCGTATCACCGCGTACGGGCCGGTGCCAATCGGATGGCTGGAAAAATTGCTCAGGGTTTCCCATTCGCGCGGCAGGATCATCGCCGGGACCTGCCCCAACAGCCACGGCAGCCAGCGATCGGGTTGCGAAAGATGAATGTCCAGCGTCCAGGGCGTTGGCGAGACAATCTCGCTGATGTGCGAATAGAGCGGTAAGGCGTTAATTCGCGTTAGTGACAACACCACATCGTCCATTTCCAGTTCACGCCCGTGGTGAAAATGGATCCCTGGACGCAGGAAAAAGCGCCAGTGCAGGGAAGAAATTTGTTGCCAGTGGTGGGCAATGTCGGCTTCCAGTTCCCCATTTTCCTCATTTACGCGGGTCAGGGCGCTGAAGATTTGGCGGGCAATGTGGGTTTCTGAGCGACGCAGCGCGCTGCCTGGCAGCAAATTTTGCATCGGGCGGTAGTAAAGTACGCGCAGGATGTGACGGCCCTGGCGAAAGCTGCGGCCCAGATGGGAAACGAGCATCTGCCGCACGGCCGTTTTGTCGCCGACCAGTTGCACCAGTTGATCGATGCGATCCTGTTCCAGCAGATCTTCCGCACGCTGCTGCTGGAGCGCCAGTCCGGTATACAGAAAGGTCAGGCGTGAACGTTTTCCGCGTCCCACTTCCGCCTCCCACGTCAGCCAGCCGCGCTCCTGCATGGTATTGAGCAGCGTGCGCATATGACGGCGCGAGCAGCTCAGCAGATCCGCCAGTTCGTTGAGCGTGGTGTCCTGCGTTTTGCCGTCGCAGCATTGCCACAAGCGGATGAACTGTTGTTGCAGACGGCCAGAAGACATAAAAGGGGAACTCCTGCGGAAAACTCAGCAATTTTATTATCCCTATATTAGGCCAATAATACATTCCGATGAAGCACTATGACGGGGTCATCTATATGCGCCAGTTTTATCAGAAGTACTTTGCCGCGACAGAAGGGTTGTCCTGGTTGGCTTGCCTGAGCGCGCCGCAGCGCTTAAAGATGCTGGAAGAACTGATGCAGTGGGAGGTGACAGCCTGACCCTGGAGTAGCAGACATCATGTGTGACTGAGTATTGGTGTTAATCACCGCGCCAGCAGGTATTATCTGCTGGCTTTTTTCGTTTCGGCTTCGCGTATATTAAGGAAAAATATGCTCTGGTTAATGACGATGGGACGACGTCTCAACGGTATTTACGCGGCGTTCATGCTGGTCGCATTTATGATGGGCGTGGCGGGAGCACTACAGGCCCCGACGCTAAGCCTGTTTCTCAGTCGCGAGGTTGGGGCGCAGCCGTTCTGGGTGGGGCTATTCTATACCGTTAACGCCATCGCCGGGATTGGCGTGAGCCTTGTGCTGGCAAAACGCTCAGACAGCCAGGGAGACCGCCGCAGGCTGATTCTGTTTTGTTGCCTGATGGCCGTCGGTAATGCGCTGCTGTTTGCCTTTAATCGCCACTACCTGACGCTGATCACCTGCGGCGTACTGCTGGCGTCGCTGGCAAATACCGCGATGCCGCAGCTGTTCGCTCTGGCGCGGGAATATGCCGACAGCTCGGCGCGTGAAGTGGTGATGTTCAGCTCAGTGATGCGTGCTCAGCTCTCACTGGCGTGGGTGATTGGCCCGCCGTTGGCGTTTATGCTGGCGCTGAATTATGGCTTTACAATGATGTTTTCGATTGCCGCCACGATTTTTGCGCTCAGTTTCATCCTGATCGCCTTTATGCTGCCGTCCGTCGCCCGCGTTGAACAACCCGCGGATGTGCCGGTCATTCAGTCAGGTGGCTGGCAGGATAAAAACGTCCGCATGTTGTTTATTGCCTCCACGCTGATGTGGACCTGCAACACCATGTACATCATCGATATGCCGCTGTGGATTAGCACGGAGCTTGGACTGCCGGATAAGCTTGCCGGGATCCTGATGGGTACCGCCGCAGGGCTGGAAATTCCGGCGATGATCCTTGCCGGTTTCTACGTCAAACGTTTAGGCAAGCGACGGATGATGGTTACCGCCGTGGCGGCGGGCGTGCTGTTTTATCTCGGGCTGATTTTCTTTCATAGCCATCAGGCGCTGCTGATTCTGCAACTGTTTAATGCCGTGTTTATCGGGATTATTGCCGGTATTGGCATGCTCTGGTTCCAGGATCTGATGCCGGGCAGGGCCGGATCGGCGACGACGCTATTTACCAACAGCATTTCTACCGGCGTAATTCTGGCGGGGGTGATCCAGGGCGCGGTTGCCCAAAGCTATGGTCACTTCGCGGTGTACTGGGTGATTGCGGTGATTTCGCTGGTTACGCTGGTGATTACCGGGCGGGTGAAAGACGTTTGATTTATGGATTGCCGGATGGCGGCTAACACCTTATCCGACCTACAGAAATCCGTAGGTCGGATAAACGCAGCGCATCCGGTATTGCAGGCTTAGCGCATAAACGCGGGCTGCTTGTCTTCGTACTCGGTGATGGCGGCTTCGTGCTGCAGCGTCAGCCCGATGCTGTCCAGACCGTTCAGCATGCAGTGGCGGCGGAAGTCGTCGATCTTAAAGCTGTAAGACTTATCGCCTGCTTTCACTACCTGCGCGACCAGGTCCACTTCAAATGTAATCCCCGGATTGGCTTTGACCAGGTTGAACAGCTCATCGACCTGTTCGTCGCTTAATTTCACCGGCAGCAGTTGGTTGTTAAAGCTGTTGCCGTAGAAAATGTCCGCGAAGCTCGGTGCAATCACCACTTTAAAGCCGTAATCCGTCAACGCCCACGGCGCGTGCTCACGGGAAGAGCCGCAGCCGAAGTTTTCACGAGCCAGCAGAATCGAGGCCCCCTGGTATTCCGGGAAGTTCAGGACGAATTCCGGATTTGGCTGCTGGCCTTTTTCATCCAGAAAACGCCAGTCATTGAACAGGTGGGCGCCAAAACCGGTGCGGGTGACCTTCTGCAAAAACTGCTTAGGAATGATCGCGTCGGTATCGACGTTGGCGGCATCCAGCGGGACAACCAGGCCTGTATGTTGGGTAAATTTCTCTGCCATGGGAGTCTCCTTATTTGATGCGGCGAATGTCGGCAAAATGACCGGTAACGGCGGCGGCAGCAGCCATCGCCGGGCTGACCAGATGGGTTCGACCACCACGCCCCTGACGCCCTTCAAAATTACGGTTGCTGGTCGACGCGCAGCGTTCGCCCGGATTCAGGCGGTCGTTGTTCATGGCCAGACACATGGAACAGCCCGGCAGACGCCACTCGAAACCGGCTTCGATAAAGATCTTGTCCAGCCCTTCCGCTTCTGCCTGCGCCTTCACCGGACCAGAGCCTGGAACCACCAGCGCCTGGACGCCCGGTGCGACTTTACGACCTTTGGCGACCTCTGCGGCAGCGCGCAAATCTTCAATACGCGAGTTGGTACACGAGCCGATGAACACTTTATCGATCGCCACTTCCGTTAACGGCACACCCGGTTTCAGGCCCATATAGGCCAGCGCTTTTTCGGCGCTGGCGCGCTCAACCGGATCGGTAAACGACGCCGGGTCGGGAATGTTGTCCGTCACGGAGATCACCTGGCCCGGGTTGGTTCCCCAGGTCACCTGCGGGGCAATCTCTTCAGCCTGCAACGTCACAACGGTATCAAATGTGGCGTCATCATCAGTTTTCAGCGTTTTCCAGTACGCGACTGCGTCATCAAAATCTTTACCTTTCGGCGCGTGCAGACGACCTTTGACGTAGTTAAAGGTGGTTTCATCCGGGGCAACTAATCCAGCTTTGGCACCCATTTCAATCGCCATGTTGCACAGGGTCATGCGGCCTTCCATGCTCAGGGCACGGATCGCATCGCCGCAAAACTCAACGACGTGACCGGTGCCGCCGGCGCTACCGGTTTTACCGATAATCGCCAGCACGATATCTTTCGCGGTGATCCCCGGTGCGGCGGTGCCGTTGACTTCAATTTTCATGGTTTTGGCGCGGCCCTGTTTCAGGGTCTGGGTCGCCAGAACGTGTTCCACTTCAGAGGTGCCGATACCGAACGCCAGCGCGCCAAAGGCGCCGTGGGTCGCGGTATGCGAGTCGCCACAGACGATAGTCATTCCCGGCAGGGTGACGCCTTGTTCCGGCCCCATCACGTGAACGATGCCCTGATACGGGTGGTTCAGATCGTACAGCTCAACGCCAAATTCGTTGCAGTTCTTAATCAGTTCCTGCATCTGGATACGCGCCATCTCGCCGGACGCATTGATATCTTTGGTCTGCGTGGAGACGTTGTGATCCATCGTGGCAAAGGTTTTGCCCGGCTGGCGAACCGGACGACCATGCGCACGCAGGCCGTCGAACGCCTGCGGAGAGGTCACTTCATGCACCAGATGTCGGTCGATGTACAGCAGCGGGGTTTCGTTTTGCGCTTCATAGACGACGTGCGCATCAAACAATTTTTCGTATAACGTTTTAGCCATGATTACACCCCTTGTGCGACATAACGAGCAATGATGTCGCCCATCTCATCGGTACCAACGGCAGCCGCGCCACGGGCTAAATCACCGGTGCGGATACCTTCTTCTAATGCGCGGTTAACCGCACGTTCAATGGCGGATGCCGCGTCATCGGCATCCAGGCTGTAGCGCAGCAACAGCGCCAGCGACAAAATTTGCGCAATCGGGTTAGCGATATTCTTGCCGGCAATATCCGGTGCGGAGCCGCCCGCCGGTTCATACAGACCAAAGCCTTGCTCGTTCAGACTGGCGGAGGGCAACATGCCCATCGAGCCGGTGATCATTGCGCATTCGTCAGACAGAATGTCGCCAAACAGGTTGGAGCACAGCAGCACGTCAAACTGGGACGGGTCTTTAATCAACTGCATGGTGGCGTTGTCGATGTACATGTGCGCCAGCTCAACATCCGGATATTCTTTGGCAATTTCATTGACGATTTCGCGCCACAAAATAGAGGTTTGCAGAACGTTAGCTTTGTCGATGGAGGTCACTTTACGGCGGCGTTTACGCGCAGATTCAAATGCAATGCGCGCAATACGTTCAATTTCAAAGCGGTGATAGACCTCGGTATCGAACGCTTTTTCATACTGGCCGCTGCCTTCGTGACCTTTTGGCTGACCGAAGTAGATCCCGCCGGTCAGTTCACGGACACACAGAATGTCGAAGCCATTCGCGGCGATATCGGCGCGCAGAGGGCAGAAGGCTTCCAGTCCCTGATACAGTTTTGCCGGACGCAGGTTGCTGAACAGTTTGAAGTGCTTGCGCAGCGGCAGCAGGGCGCCGCGTTCCGGCTGACTGTCCGGCGGCAGATGTTCCCATTTTGGGCCGCCGACGGAGCCAAACAGAACGGCATCGGCCTGTTCGCAGCCTTCCACCGTCGCCTTCGGCAGCGGTTGACCGTGGTTGTCGATCGCCGCGCCGCCAACATCATAATGACTGGTGGTAATGCGCATCTCAAAACGATGGCGAATAGCATCCAGGACTTTCAGGGCTTGCGTCATCACTTCCGGACCAATACCGTCGCCCGGCAAAACAGCAATATGGTAATTCTTCGACATCACACGGTTTCCTTGTTGTTCTCGTTGTTCTGAGCTTTACGTTGCAACTCTTTTTCGACTTCTGCCGCACGCCAGATGTTGTTCAGCACGTGCACCATCGCTTTCGCGGAAGATTCAACAATGTCTGTCGCCAGACCGACGCCGTGGAAACGACGCCCGTTATAGTTGGCGACGATATCGACCTGGCCCAGTGCATCTTTGCCGTGTCCTTTAGCGGACAGGCTGTATTTCACCAGCTCAATGTCGTAATCGGTAATGCGGTTGATCGCCTGGTAAATGGCATCGACCGGGCCGTTACCGTTAGCCGCTTCGGCTTTCACGTCGCTGCCGCAGGCCAGCTTGACGGAGGCAGTGGCGATATCGTTAGAGCCGGACTGGACGCTGAAATAATCCAGGCGGAAGTGCTCAGGCTCTTCCTGTTGCTTGCCAATAAACGCCAGCGCTTCCAGATCGTAATCAAACACCTGACCTTTCTTGTCGGCCAGCTTCAGGAAGGCGTCGTACAGATTGTCCAGGCTGTATTCACTCTCTTTATAACCCATCTCATCCATACGGTGTTTTACCGCTGCGCGCCCGGAACGGGAGGTCAGGTTCAGTTGCACCTGATTCAGACCGATGGATTCCGGCGTCATGATTTCGTAGTTTTCGCGGTTCTTCAGCACGCCGTCCTGGTGGATCCCGGAGGAGTGGGCAAACGCGCCGCTGCCGACAATCGCTTTGTTCGCCGGGATCGGCATGTTGCAGATCTGGCTGACCAACTGGCTGGTACGCCAGATCTCCTGATGGTTAATACGGGTGTTGACGTTCAGGATGTCCTGGCGAACTTTAATCGCCATGATCACCTCTTCCAGCGAACAGTTACCGGCACGTTCGCCAATTCCGTTCATTGCGCCTTCTACCTGACGTGCGCCAGCGTGAACCGCAGCCAGTGCATTGCCGACGCCCAGACCCAAGTCGTCATGAGTGTGGACGGAAATGATCGCTTTATCGATGTTTGGTACGCGCTCATACAGACCGGAGATAATGCCCGCGAACTCGAAGGGCATGGTGTAGCCGACGGTGTCCGGGATGTTGATGGTCTTGGCGCCAGCATTAATGGCGGCTTCCACAACGCGGGCCAGATCGGCGATAGGCGTACGGCCTGCATCTTCACAAGAGAATTCAACATCGTCGGTGTAATTACGTGCGCGTTTCACCATATAGACCGCGCGTTCAATCACCTCGTCCAGCGTGCTGCGCAGCTTGGTGGCGATATGCATCGGTGAGGTGGCGATAAAGGTATGAATACGGAAGGCTTCGGCAACCTTCAGCGACTCAGCCGCGACGTCGATATCTTTTTCCACACAGCGGGCTAATGCGCAAACCCGGCTGTTCTTGACCTGACGAGCGATAGTTTGTACGGATTCGAAGTCGCCGGGAGAGGAGACCGGAAAACCGACTTCCATTACGTCAACACCCATACGCTCAAGGGCCAGCGCAATCTGCAGCTTCTCTTTCACACTCAGGCTTGCCTGTAACGCCTGTTCACCGTCGCGTAAAGTGGTATCGAAAATAATGACTTGCTGGCTCATGTTTTAGGTCCTTAGTCTTTAGGGCGCCTTGCTTCGAGCATAAAAAAACCCGCGCAACGGCGCGGGTTTTTTATCTTACTGGATACGACTTAATGCTGAATGCCGCTCACCAGTCTACCGCGCAACGAAGATGCGTTTAGTAGTAGTAGACCGTTAAAGCGAGCGATATGAATCATTAAATCAACTCCAGGCGAATGCGATATGCTTTTAGTGGTACTGGATACGATGACTGATGTCAACCCCGCGCCGCGAAAACACCCTCAAAGGAAGAAAGAAACGGACAGGGTGCTTTAGCCAATTGTGCTGAACTTTTTCCGTTATTCCCTATTAAAAAACTGGAATGAATTCACATTTTTCATTATTTGACATAATTGAGCATATTTTTTTTCAATTAACATAGCGAAAGTTTTTTCGCAGACGACATAGATTGATTTTTTATCCACATGATTTTAATGGTTTTATTGATTTTGTTAATCAATTGATATCTGCTGAAAGAATATTATTGATAAGTGAATGTTAAGCGTTAACGCGTGAACAATATAAATAGTCAATTAAAATTCGCAATTTTATTCACTAGGTTCATGATTGTTTATTGGTTTTGCTTATGTTTATATTGCATTTGTCATTAAAACTTTGTGATTTATCGTGCTGTGAAGGATGCCACATCACGCTGGCACCCGTTTGTTACGCATTTCCCCGGTGCCTTTATGTTTTCCTAATTTCAATTTTTACCCTTTTTCTTATTTTATATGCATGGTAAATCATATTTTCCGAGATTATTTCTCTGCATTCCGGCAAGAAAAAGGGAGTTAAGCGTGACAGTGGAGTTAAGTATGCCAGAAGTAACCGTTGATAAACCCAATCCCCATCATTTAGAGATGGATAAACCGCAACTTCGTATGGTTGATCTTAATCTATTAACTGTATTTGATGCGGTAATGCAGGAGCAGAATATTACCCGTGCCGCGCATGCCCTCGGGATGTCGCAGCCAGCCGTAAGCAACGCCGTGGCGCGTCTTAAAGTGATGTTTAATGATGAGCTTTTTGTGCGCTACGGCCGTGGGATCCAGCCCACTGCGCGGGCTTTCCAGCTCTTCGGTTCCGTCCGTCAGGCGCTGCAATTAGTTCAGAATGAACTGCCTGGTTCGGGCTTTGAACCCGGTAGCAGCGAGCGCATGTTCCATCTTTGCGTTTGCAGCCCGCTGGATAATATCCTGACCTCTTTAATTTATAATCGTGTAGAAAAAATCGCACCTAATATTCATGTTGTATTTAAGTCATCCTTAAATAAAGACACTGAACACCAATTACGTTATCAGGAAACAGAGTTCGTTATTAGTTATGAAGAATTCCGGCGTCCTGAATTTACGAGTATTCCATTGTTTAATGATGAAATGGTGCTGGTCGCCAGTCGTAAACATCCTCGTATTAATGGACCTCTGCTGGAAAGCGAGGTCTATAATGAACAACATGCTGTTGTTTCACTGGACCGTTTTGACTCATTCAGTCAACCCTGGTATGACACGACTGACTCACAATCCAGTGTAGCTTATCAGGGGATGGCATTAATCAGTGTTCTTAATGTTGTTTCGCAAACGCATCTGGTGGCGATTGCGCCACGCTGGTTAGCTGAAGAGTTCTCTACTTCTCTGGATCTCCAGATACTGCCGCTGCCTTTAAAACTGAATAGCAGAACCTGTTATCTTTCATGGCATGACGCTGCCGGTCGGGACAAAGGGCATCAGTGGATGGAAGAATTGTTAGCATCCGTCTGCACACGATAGGCGCGAATGAGATAAACCGGGTGAAACATCCGGTTTATCCTGTCTTTGTTTTATTTGCTGGTATTTTGTCCTGAATTGAGTCAGCCATTCTTTTTTCTATCCGCGAAAAAATTGATGATTCTCTGTGTGTGTCCATTTTCAGCCGATTAATTATCAATACCTGAGGAAAATTTAGTTTAATTCGCCATTTCTCCGTCGCTTTCCTCTTGTTTGTGCTTATTTTCCGGCGCATTTGCCTCTTTCTCAGAATTGCCTGCATCCTGGGGAGCGGTTAAGGTGTTTTACACATCATTAATCGTCATTCAGTGAGGCAAGCCATGGAGATGTTATCTGGAGCCGAAATGGTCGTCCGATCGCTTATCGATCAGGGCGTTAAGCAGGTATTCGGTTATCCCGGGGGCGCAGTCCTCGATATTTATGATGCGTTGCATACGGTCGGTGGGATCGATCATGTGCTCGTCCGCCATGAACAGGCTGCCGTGCACATGGCCGATGGCCTGGCGCGGGCTACAGGGGAAGTGGGCGTGGTGCTGGTGACTTCCGGCCCAGGCGCCACCAATGCGATTACTGGAATCGCGACGGCGTATATGGATTCTATTCCGTTAGTGATTCTTTCCGGTCAGGTCGCGACCTCGCTGATTGGCTACGACGCCTTTCAGGAGTGCGACATGGTGGGGATTTCCCGCCCGGTCGTGAAGCACAGTTTTCTGGTGAAGCAAACTGAAGATATTCCGCAGGTGCTGAAAAAAGCCTTCTGGCTGGCGGCGAGTGGCCGTCCGGGACCGGTGGTGGTGGATTTGCCGAAGGATATTCTCAATCCTGGCAAAAAACTGCCTTACTCCTGGCCTGAGTCGGTCAGCATGCGGTCGTATAACCCGACCACTGCGGGCCATAAAGGACAGATTAAGCGCGCTCTACAAACGCTGGTTGCGGCAAAAAAACCAGTAGTCTATGTCGGCGGCGGGGCGGTGACGGCGGGGTGCTATGAACAACTGCATCAGACTATTGAAACGCTCAACCTGCCGGTGGTCTCTTCGCTGATGGGACTCGGGGCATTTCCCGCAACGCACCGTCAGTCACTCGGGATGCTGGGTATGCACGGTACCTACGAAGCCAACATGACGATGCACAACGCCGACGTGATTTTTGCCGTTGGGGTACGTTTTGACGATCGCACGACGAATAATCTGGCCAAGTATTGCCCGAATGCAACGGTGCTGCACATTGATATCGACCCGACTTCAATCTCCAAAACGGTGACGGCGGATATCCCTATTGTGGGTGATGCACGCCAGGTGCTGGAGCAGTTGCTGGAATTATTGCCGCAGGAATCCGCCCAGCAGCCGCTGGATGATATTCGTGACTGGTGGCAACAGATTGAACGCTGGCGCGCACGTCAGTGCCTGAAATATGACACGCACAGCGAAAGTATCAAACCACAGGCGGTTATTGAGGCGATCTGGCGCCTGACCAATGGCGATGCGTATGTGACCTCGGATGTAGGTCAGCATCAAATGTTTGCCGCGCTTTATTACCCCTTCGATAAACCGCGCCGTTGGATCAACTCTGGCGGTCTCGGCACGATGGGCTTCGGTTTGCCTGCAGCTCTGGGAGTGAAGATGGCGTTGCCGGAGGAAACGGTGGTCTGCGTGACGGGTGACGGCAGTATTCAGATGAACATTCAGGAGTTGTCGACCGCGCTGCAGTATAAATTGCCGGTGCTGGTGTTAAACCTGAACAACCGTTATTTGGGCATGGTGAAACAGTGGCAGGACATGATCTACTCGGGTCGTCACTCTCAATCGTATATGCAGTCGCTGCCTGATTTTGTTCGCCTGGCGGAAGCCTACGGACATGTCGGCATTCAAATCTCTCGTCCTGATGAACTGGAAAGTCAATTGAGTGAAGCGTTGGCGCAAGTGAAAAACGGTCGTCTGGTGTTTGTTGATGTTACCGTCGATGGCAGCGAACACGTCTACCCGATGCAGATTCGCGGCGGCGGGATGGATGAAATGTGGTTAAGTAAAACGGAGAGGACCTGATTATGCGCCGGATATTATCAGTACTGCTGGAGAACGAATCCGGTGCGCTGTCGCGCGTGATCGGCCTTTTTGCTCAGCGGGGTTACAACATTGAGAGCCTGACCGTCGCGCCGACGGACGATCCAACGCTCTCTCGCATGACCATCCAGACGGTGGGCGACGAGAAAGTGCTGGAGCAGATTGAAAAGCAACTGCACAAGCTGGTGGATGTGTTGCGGGTCAGCGAACTCGGGCACGGCGCTCACGTCGAGCGCGAAATCATGCTGGTGAAGATTCAGGCCAGCGGCTATGGTCGGGAAGAGGTGAAACGCAACACGGAGATTTTCCGTGGGCAGATTATTGATGTCACGCCAAACCTCTATACCGTTCAACTGGCGGGGACCAGCGATAAGCTGGACGCTTTTCTGGCAACGCTGCGCGAAGTGGCGAAAATCGTTGAGGTTGCGCGTTCCGGTGTGGTGGGGTTATCGCGTGGCGACAAAATAATGCGCTAATCATTCTCTTTTCGTTAATTCATATGCCCAACGTTCTCCGCTGGGCATTTTTTTGCGAAATCCGTGGTAACCCGGAATAAAAGCGGTTGCCGCAGTAACTATTCTGCGCTTAGATGTTACCGATTTTAACCCATGCCGTTACAATGGTTATGGTTTGTACATTTTACGCAAGGGGCAATTGTGAAACTGGATGAAATCGCTCGGCTGGCTGGTGTATCGCGAACGACTGCAAGCTACGTAATTAACGGAAAAGCAAAGCAATACCGCGTGAGCGACAAGACTGTCGAAAAAGTCATGGCGGTGGTGCGCGAGCATAATTACCACCCGAATGCTGTGGCTGCCGGGCTACGTGCTGGACGCACACGTTCAATCGGTCTGGTGATCCCGGATCTGGAGAACACGAGCTATACCCGTATTGCGAATTATCTTGAACGCCAGGCGCGGCAGCGTGGTTATCAACTGCTGATTGCCTGTTCGGAAGATCAGCCTGATAACGAAATGCGCTGCATTGAACATCTTTTACAGCGTCAGGTTGATGCGATCATTGTCTCCACCTCATTGCCGCCGGAACACCCGTTCTATCAACGCTGGGCCAATGATACCTTCCCAATTGTGGCGCTGGACCGCGCATTAGATCGTGAACATTTTACCAGTGTCGTGGGTGCCGATCAGGACGATGCCGAAATGCTGGCCGGAGAGTTGCGTAAGTTCCCGGCTGACACCGTGCTCTATCTGGGCGCGTTACCGGAGTTGTCCGTCAGCTTCCTGCGTGAGCAGGGTTTCCGTGCCGCCTGGAAAGACGATCCGCGTGAAGTGAATTTTCTGTATGCCAATAGCTATGAGCGTGACGCGGCGGCACAGCTATTTGAAAAATGGCTGGAGACGCACCCAATGCCGCAGGCGCTGTTTACCACCTCATTCGCCCTGCTGCAGGGAGTGATGGATGTGACACTGCGTCGTGATGGTAAGCTGCCTTCCGACCTGGCGATTGCAACTTTTGGCGACAATGAACTACTGGATTTCCTGCAGTGCTCGGTCCTGGCCGTGGCGCAGCGCCATCGTGATGTCGCTGAGCGCGTGCTGGAAATTGTCCTGGCGAGTTTGGATGAGCCGCGAAAACCAAAACCAGGTTTAACGCGTATCAAACGTAACCTTTATCGTCGGGGCGTATTAAGCCGTAGCTAGTCAATTTCTGAATTCTGCGCCAGAAGACAATTTTTCTGGCGCAACTTAACGATCTCCTCTCCACAATACCCTCATCATAATTAAGATTATTCCTTAGAATTTTCTCAACTTTACCGAAATAATCCGTATTTAAACGAAACAGAGTCGTTTTCAGGTTATTGAGACGTAACGACAGGTTAGATTTGTATTATTTTGTTACATGCTTGTCGTGAATTGCCGAATTAACAAACACTTTTTGTCGCCGCAGCGCGAATCTCTCAGCAGGCTTGTCGGTGCGCGGTGTTAGCAGCCATAAACAGGGACTGTATTCATGATGCAATATGTCCTAAAATGCCGCTCGCGTCGCAAACTGACACTTTATATTCCCTCCTGAGAATAATTGTTCGTTTTAAAACGGTGATGAGTTTTGGGATTTTTTTCTTACAAATATTCATGACGTTAATTTGCTTCGTTCGTTGGACAGAATTTAATCAACGCTGATATTAGCCGTAAACATTGGGTTTTTTACTCAGGTAAGCGTTGTGACTCGCTTGACAAGCTTTTCCTCCGCTCCGTAAACTCCTTTGAGTGGGAATTTGTGGGGCAAAGTGGTAATGAGGGGGGAGACTGGCATGTTCCGGGGAGCAACGTTAGTCAATCTCGACAGTAAAGGGCGCTTATCTGTGCCTACCCGTTACCGGGATCAACTGATCGAGAGCGCTACCGGTCAAATGGTTTGTACCATTGACATCCATCACCCGTGCCTGCTGCTTTACCCCCTGCCTGAATGGGAAATTATCGAGCAAAAATTATCGCGTCTGTCGAGCATGAACCCGGTAGAGCGCCGTGTGCAGCGTTTACTGTTGGGGCATGCCAGCGAATGTCAGATGGACAGTGCCGGGCGATTGCTGGTGGCGCCTGTCCTGCGGCAACATGCCGGGCTGACAAAAGAAGTGATGCTGGTTGGACAGTTCAACAAGTTTGAGCTGTGGGATGAAACGACCTGGTATCAACAGGTCAAGGAAGATATCGACGCTGAGCAGAGTGCGACCGGGACGTTGTCGGAGCGCCTGCAGGACTTGTCTCTATAAGATGATGGAAAATTTTAAACACACCACGGTGCTGCTGGACGAGGCCGTAAACGGTCTGAATATTCGCCCTGATGGCATCTACATTGATGGAACATTTGGTCGCGGTGGTCACTCGCGTCTCATTCTCTCGCAGCTTGGCGAAGAGGGACGTCTGCTGGCAATCGATCGCGATCCGCAGGCGATCGCCGTCGCCCAGACCATCAATGATCCTCGCTTCTCCATCATTCATGGACCTTTCTCCGCGCTGGCTGACTATGTTGGCGAGCGCGAACTGACCGGCAAGATCGACGGGATTCTTCTCGATCTTGGCGTCTCTTCACCGCAGCTTGACGACGCTGAGCGCGGTTTCTCTTTCATGCGTGACGGCCCGCTGGATATGCGCATGGATCCCACTCGCGGCCAGTCGGCTGCCGAATGGCTGCAAACCGCAGAAGAAGCCGATATCGCCTGGGTGCTGAAAACCTTTGGCGAAGAGCGTTTTGCCAAACGTATTGCCCGCGCCATCGTTGAGCGCAACCGCGAACAGCCCATGACCCGCACTAAAGAACTGGCGGAAGTGGTCGCGGCGGCAACGCCGGTGAAAGACAAATTCAAACATCCCGCGACCCGTACCTTCCAGGCGGTGCGCATCTGGGTGAACAGTGAACTGGAGGAGATAGAGCAGGCGCTAAAAAGCTCGCTCAGCGTGCTGGCCCCGGGTGGGCGGCTTTCTGTCATCAGTTTCCACTCGCTGGAAGACCGCATTGTGAAACGCTTTATGCGTGAGCAAAGCCGCGGTCCGCAGGTTCCGGCCGGATTACCGATGACGGAAGAGCAGCTCAAAAAACTGGGCGGTCGTGAGCTAAGAGCATTAGGCAAGTTGATGCCGGGTGAAGAAGAGGTTGCAGAGAATCCTCGTGCCCGTAGTTCAGTTCTGCGTATTGCAGAGAGGACGAACGCATGATCAGCAGAGTGACAGAGGCCCTCAGCAAAGTTAAGGGATCGATTGGAAGCAACGAGCGCCATGCTTTGCCTGGCGTGATCGGTGACGATCTTTTGCGATTTGGGAAGCTGCCACTCTGCCTGTTCATTTGCATCATTGTGACGGCGGTGACGGTGGTCACGACTGCACACCACACACGATTACTGACTGCGCAACGTGAACAACTGGTTCTGGAGCGCGATGCGCTGGATATTGAGTGGCGCAACCTGATCCTTGAGGAGAATGCGCTCGGCGATCATAGCCGGGTGGAACGGATCGCAACGGAGAAGCTGCAAATGCAGCATGTTGATCCCTCACAAGAAAATATCGTAGTGCAAAAATAAGGAAAAACGCGACGCATGAAAGCAGCGGCAAAAACGCTAAAACCAAAACGTCAGGAAGAACAGGCCAACTTTATCAGTTGGCGTTTTGCGTTGCTGTGCGGCTGCATTTTACTGGCTCTGGGGTTCCTGCTGGGCCGCGTTGCCTGGCTGCAGATTATTGCGCCGGACATGCTGGTCCGTCAGGGGGACATGCGTTCGCTGCGCGTACAGGAAGTGGCAACCTCGCGCGGTATGATCACCGACCGTTCGGGCCGTCCGCTGGCCGTCAGCGTACCGGTGAAAGCTATCTGGGCCGACCCGAAAGAGGTGCATGAAGCCGGGGGCATTACCGTTGGCGACCGCTGGCGAGCGCTCTCCACCGCCCTGAATATCCCCCTCGACCAACTGTCTGCCCGGATCAATGCCAACCCAAAAGGACGTTTTATCTATCTGGCGCGTCAGTTAAACCCGGATATGGCGGATTACATCAAAAAGCTGAAGCTGCCGGGCATTTATCTGCGCGAAGAGTCCCGTCGTTACTATCCTTCCGGCGAAGTGACCGCTCACCTCATTGGTTTTACCAACGTGGATAGCCAGGGGATTGAAGGCGTTGAGAAGAGTTTTGATAAATGGCTCACCGGTCAACCGGGCGAACGTATTGTGCGTAAAGACCGCTACGGTCGCGTCATTGAAGATATCTCTTCTACCGACAGCCAGGCGGCGCATAATCTTGCGCTGAGTATTGACGAACGCCTGCAGGCACTGGTGTATCGCGAACTGAACAATGCGGTGGCGTTTAACAAGGCGGAATCCGGGAGCGCGGTGCTGGTCGATGTGAATACCGGTGAAGTGCTGGCAATGGCGAACAGCCCGTCCTACAACCCGAACAACCTGAGCGGCACGCCAAAAGACGCGATGCGTAACCGTACCATTACCGACGTTTTTGAGCCGGGTTCTACCGTCAAACCGATGGTGGTGATGACCGCGCTCCAGCGTGGCGTGGTGCGGGAAAACAGCGTGCTCAATACCGTGCCCTACCGAATCAACGGCCACGAAATCAAAGACGTGGCGCGCTACAGCGAATTGACCCTGACCGGGGTTTTACAGAAGTCGAGTAACGTCGGTGTTTCTAAGCTGGCGTTAGCGATGCCGTCCTCAGCGTTAGTAGATACTTACTCACGTTTTGGGCTAGGAAAGGCGACCAATTTGGGGTTGGTCGGAGAACGCAGTGGCTTATATCCTCAAAAACAACGGTGGTCTGACATAGAGAGGGCCACCTTCTCTTTCGGCTACGGGCTAATGGTAACCCCGTTACAGTTAGCGCGAGTCTACGCAACGATTGGCAGCTATGGCGTTTATCGTCCGCTGTCGATTACCAAAGTTGATCCCCCGGTTCCCGGCGAGCGCATATTCCCGGAATCGACCGTACGTACCGTTGTGCACATGATGGAAAGCGTGGCGCTGCCTGGCGGCGGCGGGGTGAAGGCGGCGATTAAAGGTTATCGTATCGCCATTAAAACCGGTACCGCGAAGAAAGTCGGTCCGGATGGTCGCTATATCAACAAATACATTGCTTATACCGCAGGCGTTGCGCCTGCGAGTCAGCCGCGCTTCGCGCTGGTTGTTGTGATCAACGATCCGCAGGCGGGTAAATACTACGGCGGCGCCGTTTCCGCGCCGGTATTCGGTGCCATCATGGGCGGCGTTCTGCGCACCATGAACATCGAACCGGATGCGCTGGCAACGGGCGAAAAAAGTGAATTCGTAATTAATCAAGGCGAGGGAACAGGTGGCAGATCGTAATTTGCGCGACCTTCTTGCTCCGTGGGTATCAGGTTTACCTGCGCGAGAACTGCGAGAGATGACACTCGACAGCCGTGTGGCTGCGTCGGGCGATCTCTTTGTGGCAGTGGTGGGTCATCAGGCGGACGGGCGTCGATATATCCCGCAGGCGATAGCGCAAGGTGTGGCTGCCATTATTGCAGAGGCGAAAGACGAGGCAACCGACGGTGAAGTGCGTGAAATGCATGGCGTACCGGTTATCTATCTCAGCCAGCTTAACGAGCGTTTATCTGCGCTGGCGGGCCGCTTTTATCACGAGCCATCTGAAAACATGCGTCTGGTCGGCGTCACCGGTACGAACGGTAAAACCACCACGACCCAACTGCTGGCGCAGTGGAGCCAACTGCTCGGTGAAACCAGCGCAGTGATGGGCACGGTCGGTAACGGCCTGCTCGGTAAAGTGATCCCAACGGAAAATACCACTGGCTCGGCGGTAGACGTTCAGCAAGTGCTGGCGGGGCTGGTCGATCAGGGTGCAACCTTATGCGCGATGGAAGTCTCTTCCCACGGTCTGGTGCAGCATCGCGTCGCGGCGCTGAAATTTGCCGCCTCGGTGTTTACCAATTTAAGCCGTGACCATCTGGATTATCACGGCGACATGGAGCATTACCAAGCGGCGAAATGGCTGCTTTTCTCCACGCACCATTGTGGGCAGGCGATTATCAACGCGGATGATGAAGTCGGTCGCCGTTGGCTGGCGAATCTGCCGGATGCCGTGGCCGTCTCCATGGAAGATCATATCAACCCTAACTGTCATGGCCGTTGGCTGAAGGCCGTTGAGGTGAATTATCACGACAGCGGCGCGACCATTCGCTTTGCCTCAAGCTGGGGCGAGGGTGAGATTGAAAGCCGTCTGATGGGCGCGTTTAACGTCAGCAATCTGCTGCTGGCGCTGGCCACGCTGCTGGCGCTGGGCTATCCACTGGCTGACTTGCTGAAAACCGCCGCGCGTCTGCAACCGGTTTGCGGGCGTATGGAAGTCTTTAGCGCGCCGGGTAAAACCACCGTGGTTGTCGATTATGCCCATACCCCTGATGCGCTGGAAAAAGCGCTGCAGGCGGCGCGTCTGCACTGCACCGGGCAACTCTGGTGCGTCTTTGGCTGCGGCGGCGATCGCGACAAAGGGAAGCGCCCGCTGATGGGCGCGATTGCTGAAGAGTTCGCCGATGTTGTGGTCGTAACGGACGACAACCCGCGTACTGAAGAGCCTCGCGCCATTATCGACGACATTCTGGCAGGCATGCTGGATGCCGGTCGGGCAAAAGTGATGGAAGGCCGCGCCGAAGCGGTGACCAACGCCATTATGCAGGCGAAAGATAACGATGTAGTGCTGGTGGCGGGTAAAGGCCACGAGGATTACCAGATTGTCGGTACGCAGCGTCTCGACTATTCCGACCGTGTAACTGCGGCGCGCCTGCTGGGGGTGATCGCATGATTCGCGTAACGCTCAGCCAGCTCGCCGGTATTCTCGGCGGCGAACTGAAAGGGAACGATCTCTCCCTCGATGCCGTCACCACCGATACGCGTAATCTGACGCCGGGCTGCCTGTTTGTGGCGCTCAAAGGTGAACGTTTTGATGCTCACGATTTTGCCGAACAGGCAAAAGAGGGGGGGGCAGGCGCGCTGTTGGTCAGCCGTCCGCTGGCAGTTGATTTGCCGCAGGTGATTGTGCAAGACACCCGTATGGCCTTCGGTGAACTGGCTGCGTGGGTGCGCGCGCAGGTTCCGGTGCGCGTGGTGGCATTAACCGGTTCGTCCGGTAAAACCTCTGTGAAAGAGATGACAGCGGCGATTCTTAGCCAGTGTGGCAACACGCTCTATACCGCAGGCAATCTTAACAACGATATCGGCGTACCGATGACGCTGCTGCGCTTAACCGCGGATGATGACTACGCCGTGATTGAATTAGGCGCTAACCACCAGGGCGAAATTGCATGGACTGTCGGCCTGACGCGCCCGGAAGCGGCACTGGTCAACAACCTGGCGGCGGCGCATCTGGAAGGCTTCGGCTCGCTGGCGGGAGTGGCGAAGGCGAAAGGCGAAATCTTTACCGGTCTGCCTGAAAACGGCATTGCCATTATGAACGCCGATAACAATGACTGGCTGAACTGGCAAAGCATTATCGGCGATCGAAAAGTCTGGCGCTTTTCACCGAATGCCGCCAACAGTGATTTCACCGCCACTAATGTGCATGTGACGTCACACGGCACCGAATTTTTACTGCAGACACCTGGCGGAAGCATTGATGTACTGCTGCCGTTGCCTGGGCGTCACAATATCGCCAATGCACTGGCGGCGGCGGCGCTGTCGATGGCTGTCGGCGCGACGCTGGAGGCGATCAAAACCGGTCTGGTGAATTTAAAAGCGGTACCGGGGCGTCTGTTCCCTGTCCAGTTAGCGGAAAACCAACTGCTGCTCGATGATTCGTATAACGCCAACGTCGGGTCAATGACCGCCGCAGTACAGGTGCTGTCCGAAATGCCGGGTTACCGTGTGCTGGTTGTCGGTGATATGGCCGAACTGGGCGCAGAAAGCGAAGCCTGCCACGTGCAGGTCGGTGAGGCGGCGAAAGCGGCAGGCATCGACTGCGTATTGAGTTCAGGGAAACTGAGCAAGGCTATCAGCGACGCGAGTGGCGTCGGCGAACATTTTGCGGATAAACCCGCGCTGATCGCACGTCTGCAGACGCTGATTGCAGAGCAACAGATTATTACCATTTTGGTGAAGGGTTCACGTAGTGCCGCCATGGAAGAGGTCGTACGCGCATTACAGGAGAAAGGATCATGCTAGTTTGGCTGGCCGAACATTTGGTCAAATATTATTCCGGCTTTAACGTCTTTTCCTATCTGACGTTTCGCGCCATTGTCAGCCTGCTGACCGCGCTGTTCATCTCATTGTGGATGGGCCCGCGCATGATCGCCCGTCTGCAAAAACTCTCTTTCGGCCAGGTCGTACGCAACGATGGTCCGGAGTCCCACTTCAGCAAGCGCGGCACGCCGACGATGGGCGGGATCATGATCCTGACGGCGATCGTTATTTCCGTTCTGCTATGGGCCTATCCGTCAAACCCGTACGTCTGGTGCGTGTTGGTGGTGCTGATTGGTTACGGCATTATCGGCTTCGTCGATGACTATCGCAAAGTGGTTCGCAAAGATACCAAAGGCCTGATTGCACGCTGGAAATACTTCTGGATGTCGGTCATTGCGCTGGGCGTTGCTTTCGCTCTGTACCTCGCCGGGAAAGACACGCCGGCGACAGAACTGGTGGTGCCGTTCTTCAAAGACGTCATGCCGCAACTGGGGCTGTTCTACGTTTTGCTGGCGTATTTCGTGATTGTCGGCACCGGCAACGCGGTGAACCTGACTGACGGTCTGGATGGCCTGGCGATTATGCCAACCGTCTTCGTCGCGGGGGGATTCGCGCTGGTGGCGTGGGCGACCGGTAACATGAATTTTGCCAACTATCTGCATATTCCGTACTTACGTCATGCCGGCGAACTGGTGATCGTCTGTACGGCGATTGTTGGCGCGGGCTTAGGTTTCCTGTGGTTTAACACCTATCCGGCTCAGGTCTTCATGGGGGATGTCGGATCGCTGGCGCTGGGTGGTGCGCTTGGCATTATCGCCGTGCTGCTGCGCCAGGAGTTCCTGCTAGTGATCATGGGCGGGGTATTTGTGGTGGAGACCCTGTCGGTGATATTGCAGGTCGGTTCCTTCAAGCTGCGCGGTCAGCGTATCTTCCGCATGGCGCCGATTCATCACCACTATGAACTGAAAGGTTGGCCGGAACCGCGCGTGATTGTGCGCTTCTGGATTATTTCGCTGATGCTGGTCCTGATTGGCCTGGCAACGCTGAAGGTACGTTAATCATGGCTGATTACCAGGGTAAAAACGTCGTCATTATCGGTCTGGGATTAACCGGACTCTCTTGCGTGGACTTTTTCCTCGCTCGTGGCGTGACCCCTCGCGTGATGGATACCCGTGCGACACCACCGGGACTGGATAAGTTGCCGGAGGCGGTAGAGCGTCATGTCGGCAGTCTGAACGATGACTGGTTGCTGGCGGCGGATCTGATTGTGGCAAGCCCTGGTATCGCCCTTGCGCATCCGTCACTGAGCACAGCGGTTGATGCGGGCGTTGAGATTGTTGGCGATATCGAGTTGTTCTGCCGTGAAGCGCAGGCACCGATTGTGGCGATCACCGGTTCGAACGGGAAAAGCACCGTCACGACGCTGGTGGGTGAAATGGCGAAAGCGGCAGGTGTGAACGTTGGCGTTGGCGGCAACATTGGCCTGCCCGCCTTGATGCTGCTGGATGCAGAACGCGAATTGTATGTCCTTGAACTCTCCAGCTTCCAGCTGGAAACCACGTTCAGCCTGCAGGCGACCGCAGCCACCATTCTGAACGTGACCGAAGATCACATGGATCGGTATCCGTTTGGTTTGCAACAGTATCGCGCGGCAAAACTGCGCGTTTACGAGAATGCGAAAGTCTGTGTGGTCAATGCTGATGATGCGTTGACGATGCCGATTCGTGGCGCTGATGAGCGTTGCGTGAGCTTTGGCGTCAACATGGGCGATTACCACCTTAACCGTCAGCAGGGCGAAACCTGGCTGCGGGTGAAGGGGGAGAAAGTGTTGAACGTGAAAGAGATGAAGCTTTCCGGTCAGCATAACTACACTAACGCCCTGGCGGCGCTGGCGCTGGCGGATGCGGCAGGTTTACCGCGCGCCAGCAGCCTGAAAGCGCTGACGACGTTCACCGGTCTGGCGCATCGCTTCCAGTTAGCGCTGGACCATAACGGCGTGCGCTGGATTAACGACTCGAAAGCGACCAACGTCGGCAGCACCGAAGCGGCGCTGAATGGCCTGCATGTTGACGGTACGCTGCATCTGCTGCTGGGCGGCGATGGTAAATCGGCGGACTTCTCTTCGCTGAGTCGTTATCTGGAAGGCGATCGCGTGCGTTTGTACTGTTTCGGTCGCGATGGCGCGCAACTGGCGGCGCTGCGTCCGGAAATTGCGGAACAAACCGACACGATGGAAGAGGCGATGCGTCTGCTGGCGCCGCGTCTGCAGGCGGGCGATATGGTGCTGTTGTCTCCGGCCTGCGCCAGCCTCGATCAGTTTAAGAATTTTGAACAACGGGGCGATGTCTTTACCCGTCTGGCGAAGGAGTTGGGTTGATGCGTTTATTTCTCCCTCGCCTGAGACTGCCGCGCCTGCCGGGATCTGGAATCCTGGGATGGATTTTTGCGGCGCTTAAAGGCTGGGTGATGGGCTCGCGGGATAAGGATTCCGACAGTCTGATCATGTACGATCGCGTGCTGCTGTGGCTGACGTTAGGCCTCGCGGCGATTGGTTTTATCATGGTGACGTCGGCATCCATGCCGGTAGGTCAACGTCTGGCGGGCGATCCGTTCTTGTTTGCCAAGCGTGATGCACTCTATATCTTTCTGGCATTTTGTCTGGCGATGATCACGCTGCGTTTGCCCATGGAGTTCTGGCAGAAGTACAGCACAACGATGCTGATCGCCTCGATCATTATGCTGTTGATCGTGCTGGTGGTGGGGAGTTCGGTGAACGGGGCATCGCGTTGGATCGCATTAGGTCCGCTGCGTATTCAGCCTGCGGAATTTACCAAGCTGTCGCTGTTCTGCTATCTGGCGAACTACCTGGTGCGCAAGGTTGATGAAGTTCGTAATAACCTGCGCGGCTTCCTGAAGCCGATGGGCGTGATTCTGGTACTGGCGATCCTGCTGTTGGCGCAGCCTGACCTCGGTACGGTGGTGGTGCTGTTCGTGACCACGCTGGCGATGCTTTTTCTGGCTGGGGCGAAGTTGTGGCAGTTCATTGCCATTATCGGCATGGGGATTTCAGCGGTCGTGCTGCTGATTCTCGCCGAACCGTATCGTATTCGCCGCGTAACCTCGTTCTGGAATCCATGGGAAGATCCGTTTGGTAGCGGATACCAGCTTACCCAGTCACTGATGGCGTTCGGTCGCGGTGAGATGTGGGGACAGGGACTGGGCAACTCGGTACAGAAACTGGAGTATCTGCCGGAAGCACATACGGACTTTATCTTCGCCATCATTGGGGAAGAACTGGGTTATATCGGTGTGGTATTGGCGCTTTTAATGGTATTCTTCGTCGCTTTTCGCGCGATGTCGATTGGTCGCAAAGCGCTGGAGATCGACCACCGTTTTTCCGGATTTTTGGCCTGTTCCATCGGTATTTGGTTTAGTTTTCAGGCACTGGTGAACGTCGGCGCGGCGGCAGGCATGCTGCCAACCAAAGGTCTGACGCTGCCGCTCATCAGTTATGGTGGCTCGAGTTTGCTGATTATGTCGACGGCCATCATGTTTTTGTTGCGAATTGATTATGAAACGCGTCTGGAAAAAGCGCAGGCGTTTACACGAGGTTCACGATGAGTGGTCAAGCGAAGCGGTTAATGGTGATGGCGGGCGGTACCGGCGGACACGTGTTCCCGGGGCTGGCGGTCGCGCACCATTTAATGGCCCAGGGCTGGGAAGTTCGCTGGCTGGGTACCGCAGACCGTATGGAAGCGGATTTAGTCCCTAAGCATGGCATCGATATTGACTTCATCCGTATCTCCGGATTGCGCGGAAAAGGCGTGAAAGCGCTGTTGGCCGCCCCATTGCGTATTTTCAACGCATGGCGTCAGGCACGCGCAATCATGAAAAGTTTTAAGCCCGATGTGGTACTGGGGATGGGCGGGTATGTTTCCGGTCCCGGCGGTCTGGCCGCGTGGTCACTGGGCATTCCGGTCGTGCTGCACGAGCAAAATGGTATCGCCGGGTTAACGAATAAATGGCTGGCGAAAATTGCTACGAAGGTCATGCAGGCGTTTCCTGGTGCGTTTCCGAATGCGGAAGTGGTCGGGAACCCGGTACGTACCGACGTGCTGGCGCTGCCGCTGCCGCAGGATCGTCTGGCCAGACGCGATGGTCCGATTCGTGTGCTGGTGGTCGGGGGATCGCAGGGCGCTCGCGTGCTGAATCAAACCCTGCCGCAGGTTGCCGCCAGACTGGGTGATGCGGTGACTATCTGGCATCAGAGCGGGAAAGGCACGCAGCAGACCGTAGAACAGGCCTATGCCGACGCGGGACAGCCCCAGCATAAGGTGACGGAATTTATTGATGACATGGCGGCCGCCTACGCGTGGGCCGATGTGGTGGTCTGTCGTTCTGGCGCATTGACGGTCAGTGAAATTGCCGCCGCCGGTTTACCTGCGCTGTTTGTGCCGTTTCAACATAAAGATCGACAGCAGTACTGGAATGCGCTGCCGCTGGAAAAAGCGGGCGCAGCCAAAATTCTCGAGCAGCCGCAGTTTACTGTGGATGCCGTCGCCAGCACCCTGTCCGGGTGGTCGCGAGAAAGTTTGTTAACCATGGCAGAACGTGCCCGCGCTGCATCCATTCCGGATGCCACCGAGCGTGTCGCAAATGAAGTGAGCCGGGCTGCCCGGGCGTAATTGTAGCGGTGCCTTTTGCATCGCATGAATTGAGAAGTGAATGGCGTAAAGAATGAATACACAACAACTGGCAAAACTGCGTTCCATCGTGCCCGAAATGCGTCGCGTTCGGCACATTCACTTTGTCGGCATCGGTGGTGCCGGTATGGGCGGTATTGCCGAAGTTCTGGCCAATGAAGGGTATCAGATCAGTGGTTCCGATTTAGCGCCAAACCCGGTGACGCAGCAGTTGACGAACCTGGGAGCAACGATTTATTTCAACCATCGCCCGGAAAACGTGCGCGATGCGAGCGTAGTTGTGGTTTCCAGTGCCATCTCGGCCGATAACCCGGAGATTGTGGCGGCGCATGAAGCGCGCATCCCGGTGATCCGTCGCGCGGAGATGCTGGCGGAGCTGATGCGTTTTCGTCACGGCATCGCGATTGCCGGGACGCACGGTAAAACGACCACCACCGCGATGGTCTCCAGTATTTACGCGGAAGCGGGACTGGACCCGACCTTCGTTAATGGCGGTCTGGTGAAAGCGGCGGGCGTGCATGCGCGTCTGGGCCATAGCCGTTACTTAATTGCGGAAGCGGATGAGAGCGACGCGTCGTTCCTCCATCTGCAGCCGATGGTGGCGATTGTCACCAATATCGAAGCCGACCATATGGATACCTACCATGGCGATTTCGAGAATTTAAAGCAGACGTTTATTAACTTCCTGCATAACCTGCCGTTTTATGGTCGTGCGGTGATGTGTGTTGATGACCCGGTGATCCGCGAGCTACTGCCGCGCGTGGGCCGTCAGACTACCACTTACGGCTTTAGCGATGACGCTGACGTTCGTGTGCAAGATTATCAGCAGGTGGGTCCGCAGGGCCACTTCACTCTGTTGCGCCAGGGGATGCAAGACCTGCGCGTCACGCTGAATGCGCCAGGTCGCCATAACGCCCTGAACGCGGCGGCGGCCGTGGCGGTTGCGACGGAAGAAGGCATTGCAGACGAGGCGATCCTGCGCGCGCTGGAAAGCTTCCAGGGGACCGGGCGCCGCTTCGACTTCCTCGGTGAATATCCGCTCGAGCCGGTTAACGGTAAAGCCGGTACGGCAATGCTGGTGGATGATTACGGGCATCACCCGACGGAAGTGGATGCGACCATTAAAGCGGCGCGGGCGGGCTGGCCGGACAAAAATCTGGTGATGCTGTTTCAGCCGCACCGTTTTACGCGTACGCGTGATCTGTATGACGACTTTGCCAACGTGCTGACCCAGGTTGATGCGTTGCTGATGCTGGATGTCTACGCGGCGGGTGAAGCGCCGATTCCAGGAGCGGACAGCCGTTCGCTGTGCCGCACTATTCGTGGTCGCGGTAAAATCGACCCGATTCTGGTTTCCGATCCGGCGCAGGTCGCAGAAATGCTGGCGCCGGTATTAACCGGCAACGATTTGATTCTGGTGCAAGGGGCGGGAAATATCGGCAAAATCGCGCGTTCCTTAGCTGAAATCAAACTGAAGCCGCAAACTCAGGAGGACGAACAACATGGCTGATAAAATCGCGGTCCTGCTGGGCGGTACCTCTGCTGAACGTGATGTGTCGCTGAATTCCGGCGCGGCAGTGCTGGCCGGATTACGTGAAGGCGGCGTGGATGCGCATCCGGTCGATCCGAAAGAGGTCGACGTTACGCTGCTGAAGTCGATGGGCTTTCAGAAAGTCTTTATCGCCCTGCATGGTCGTGGTGGGGAAGACGGAACCTTACAGGGACTGCTGGAGCTGGTTGGCTTGCCTTATACCGGCAGCGGCGTGATGGCATCGGCGATCTCCATGGATAAACTGCGCAGCAAGCTGCTGTGGCAGGGCGCAGGATTACCTGTTGCGCCATGGGTCGCGCTGACGCGATCTCAGTTTGAAAAAGGTCTTGACGAAGAACAGGTTACGCAAATTTCTGCGCTGGGTTTACCGCTGATTGTGAAGCCCAGCCGTGAAGGGTCCAGCGTGGGAATGTCGAAAGTGTCAGAATATGACGCTTTACAGGATGCATTAACGCTGGCATTTCAGCATGATGAAGAAGTACTGATCGAGAAATGGCTCAGCGGTCCGGAATTTACGGTCGCGATACTGGGTGAAGAAATTTTACCCGCAATTCGTATCCAACCCGCCGGAACCTTCTATGATTATGAGGCGAAGTATCTGTCTGATGAGACACAGTATTTCTGCCCAGCAGGTCTGGAAAGCGAACAAGAGGCAATTTTGCAGGCATTAGTGCTGAAAGCATGGACAACCCTGGGATGTAAAGGCTGGGGGCGCATTGATGTCATGCTGGATAGCGATGGCCAGTTTTATCTGCTGGAAGCGAATACCTCTCCGGGTATGACCAGCCATAGCCTGGTACCGATGGCGGCGCGTCAGGCGGGGATGAGTTTCTCGCAGTTGGTGGTACGAATTCTGGAGTTGGCGGACTGATATGTCGCAGGCTGCGCTGAACTCGCGAAACAGTGATGAAGAGGTTTCTTCCTCACGTCGCAATAATGGAACGCGTCTTGCAGGTATTTTCTTCCTGCTGACGGTGCTGTGTACCGTGCTGGTCAGCGGCTGGGTGGTGTTGGGGTGGATGGAAGATGCGCAGCGTTTGCCGCTGTCAAAGCTGGTGTTAACCGGTGAGCGCCATTACACGAAGAATGATGATATTCGCCAGTCGATTCTGGCACTGGGCGCACCTGGCACCTTTATGACCCAGGATGTGAACATCATCCAGAGTCAGATTGAACGCTTGCCATGGATCAAGCAGGCCAGCGTCAGAAAGCAATGGCCTGATGAATTGAAGATTCATCTGGTTGAATATGTGCCGATTGCGCGTTGGAATGATCAGCATATGGTAGACGCCGAAGGAAATGCCTTCAGCGTGCCGGCCGATCGCACCAGCAAACAGGTTTTACCCATGTTATCTGGCCCGGAAGGCAGCGCGAGTGAAGTGTTGCAAGGGTATCGTGACATGTCACAGGTGCTGGCGAAGGACCGGTTTACCCTGAAAGAAGCGGCAATGACCGCTCGTCGTTCCTGGCAGTTGACGCTTAATAACGATATTAAGCTCAATCTTGGCAGGGGCGACACGATGAAACGTTTGGCTCGCTTTGTAGAACTGTATCCGGTTTTACAGCAGCAGGCGCAAACCGATGGCAAACGGATTAGCTACGTTGATTTGCGTTATGACTCAGGAGCAGCGGTAGGGTGGGTTCCCTTGCCTCCTGAGGAATCTAATCAGCAACAGAATCAGGTACAGGCAGAACAACAATGATCAAGGCGACGGACAGAAAACTGGTAGTTGGACTGGAGATTGGCACCGCGAAGGTCGCCGCTTTAGTAGGGGAAGTTCTGCCCGACGGTATGGTCAATATCATTGGCGTGGGCAGTTGCCCGTCACGGGGGATGGATAAAGGCGGGGTTAACGATCTTGAATCCGTCGTGAAATGCGTGCAACGCGCCATTGACCAGGCAGAGCTGATGGCAGATTGCCAAATCTCCTCGGTCTATCTGGCGCTTTCGGGCAAACATATTAGCTGTCAGAATGAAATTGGCATGGTGCCGATTTCAGAAGAAGAAGTGACGCAGGAAGACGTGGAAAACGTCGTGCATACCGCGAAGTCAGTGCGCGTTCGCGATGAACACCGTGTGTTGCACGTCATCCCGCAGGAATATGCGATTGACTATCAGGAAGGGATTAAAAATCCGGTCGGTCTTTCCGGGGTTCGTATGCAGGCAAAGGTGCATTTGATCACCTGCCACAACGATATGGCGAAGAACATTGTTAAAGCCGTGGAACGTTGTGGCCTGAAAGTTGACCAACTGATATTCGCCGGACTGGCGGCCAGTTATTCCGTATTGACGGAAGATGAACGCGAACTGGGCGTCTGCGTCGTCGATATTGGTGGTGGTACAATGGACATCGCCGTTTATACTGGCGGGGCTTTGCGCCACACCAAAGTGATCCCTTATGCCGGGAATGTAGTCACCAGCGACATTGCGTATGCTTTCGGTACGCCGCCGAGCGACGCCGAAGCGATTAAAGTTCGCCACGGTTGCGCGCTGGGATCCATCGTCGGGAAAGACGAAAGCGTTGAAGTGCCAAGCGTGGGCGGGCGTCCGCCGCGCAGTCTGCAACGACAGACGCTGGCTGAGGTGATTGAGCCGCGTTATACCGAACTGCTCAACCTGGTCAACGAAGAGATATTGCAATTACAGGAACAGCTTCGCCAGCAGGGTGTGAAACATCATCTGGCGGCGGGGATTGTACTGACCGGTGGCGCGGCGCAAATTGAAGGGCTTGCCGCCTGTGCCCAGCGCGTGTTCCATACGCAAGTGCGTATCGGCGCGCCGCTGAATATTACCGGTCTGACGGATTACGCTCAGGAACCGTATTACTCAACGGCGGTGGGGCTGCTTCACTACGGGAAAGAGTCCCATTTAAGTGGTGAAGCTGAAGTAGAGAAGCGTGTTACGGCTTCAGTTGGCTCTTGGATTAAACGTCTTAATAGCTGGCTGCGAAAAGAGTTTTAATTTTTTATGAGGCCGGCGAAAATTACGGCCTCAGGCGACAGGCACAACGGAGAGAGAAACTATGTTTGAACCTATGGAACTGACCAACGACGCGGTGATTAAAGTCATCGGCGTCGGTGGCGGCGGCGGTAACGCCGTTGAACACATGGTGCGCGAGCGCATTGAGGGTGTTGAATTCTTCGCGGTAAATACCGACGCTCAGGCGTTGCGAAAGACGGCGGTTGGCCAGACTATTCAGATCGGTAGCGGTATTACCAAAGGTCTGGGTGCGGGTGCGAACCCGGAAGTCGGTCGCAATGCAGCAGACGAAGATCGTGAAGCTCTGCGTGCAGCGCTTGACGGTGCAGACATGGTGTTTATCGCAGCAGGCATGGGCGGCGGTACCGGTACCGGTGCCGCGCCAGTGGTTGCTGAAGTGGCTAAAGATTTAGGGATCCTGACCGTTGCGGTCGTGACCAAACCTTTCAATTTTGAAGGCAAAAAGCGTATGGCTTTCGCGGAGCAGGGGATCACTGAGCTGTCCAAGCATGTGGACTCGCTGATCACCATCCCGAACGACAAACTGCTGAAAGTCCTGGGGCGTGGTATCTCCCTGCTCGACGCGTTTGGCGCGGCGAACGACGTGCTGAAAGGCGCAGTTCAGGGCATCGCGGAACTGATTACCCGTCCGGGCCTGATGAACGTCGACTTTGCTGACGTGCGCACCGTGATGTCAGAAATGGGCTACGCGATGATGGGTTCTGGCGTGGCAAGCGGTGAAGACCGTGCAGAAGAAGCCGCTGAAATGGCGATCTCTTCTCCGCTGCTGGAAGATATCGATCTGTCCGGCGCGCGTGGCGTACTGGTCAACATCACTGCGGGCTTCGACCTGCGTCTGGATGAGTTCGAAACCGTGGGTAACACCATCCGTGCCTTTGCATCGGATAACGCGACAGTGGTGATCGGTACCTCTCTGGACCCGGATATGAACGACGAGCTGCGCGTGACCGTTGTTGCTACCGGTATCGGTATGGACAAGCGTCCTGAAATCACCCTGGTCACCAACAAACAGGTGCAGCAGCCGGTGATGGATCGTTACCAGCAGCACGGCATGGCGCCGTTGACGCAAGAGCAGAAACCGGTCGCGAAAGTGGTGAACGACAATACGCCGCAAACCGCGAAAGAGCCGGATTATCTGGATATCCCTGCGTTCCTGCGTAAGCAAGCCGATTAAGAATAGGCTGGAATTTGGGATTCGAGGCTCTTTGTGCTAAACTGGCCCACCGAATGTATAGTACACTTCGGTTGGATAGGTAATTTGGCGAGATTATACGATGATCAAACAAAGGACACTTAAACGTATCGTTCAGGCGACTGGCGTCGGTTTACATACCGGCAAGAAAGTCACCCTGACATTACGCCCTGCGCCGGCCAACACCGGGGTCATCTATCGTCGCACCGACTTGAATCCACCGGTAGATTTCCCGGCCGATGCCAAATCTGTGCGTGATACCATGCTCTGTACGTGTCTGGTTAATGAGCATGATGTACGGATTTCAACCGTTGAGCACCTTAATGCTGCTCTGGCGGGTCTGGGTATCGATAACATTGTTATCGAAGTCGATGCTCCGGAAATCCCGATCATGGATGGCAGTGCTGCTCCGTTCGTCTACCTGCTACTTGATGCCGGTATTGAAGAACTGAACAGCGCCAAGAAATTTGTTCGCATCAAAGAGACCGTTCGGGTCGAAGATGGCGACAAGTGGGCCGAGTTCAGACCGTACAATGGTTTTACGTTGGATTTCACCATCGACTTTAACCACCCGGCGATCGACTCCAGCACTCAGCGTTATGCGATGAATTTCTCTGCTGATGCATTCATGCGTCAGATCAGCCGCGCGCGTACTTTCGGTTTCATGCGTGATATCGAATATCTGCAGTCCCGTGGCCTGTGCCTGGGCGGCAGCTTCGATTGTGCCATCGTTGTTGACGATTATCGCGTATTGAACGAAGACGGCCTGCGTTTTGAAGATGAATTCGTTCGTCACAAAATGCTCGACGCCATTGGCGACCTGTTTATGTGTGGTCACAACATTATCGGTGCATTTACCGCGTACAAATCCGGTCATGCGCTGAATAACAAACTGTTGCAGGCTGTCCTGGCAAAACAGGAAGCCTGGGAATATGTGACCTTCCAGGACGACGCAGAACTGCCGCTGGCTTTCAAAGCGCCTTCGACCGTACTGGCATAACGACACAGGTTGTCGCATAAATTCGACTGGTTAATCTGGCACTCTCTCCGGCCAGGTAAGCCAGTCGTTTTTTTTGGCTTTTGTCCGCCATGTCTCTCAGCCGAAACTGATTCGCTGTCGCGTTAATTGCCATACTGATGCCATAGGTCGAGCGAACGCTGCTTTCTTAGGCATTTTTACCCGCAACTTCTCATCAATACTGCTGTAGAGCCTGAGCATTAATGATAAGATTTGTGCGCAAAAAACGTTTTGAATAATTCGATTAGGATGGCAACAACGTGAGTGGAATACTGACGCGCTGGCGACAGTTAGGTAGACGCTACTTCTGGCCGCATCTCTTATTAGGGATGGTCGCGGCGAGTTTTGGCCTGCCCGCGCTCAGTAATGCAGCTGAACCGAATACGCCTGCGAAAGCGACCGCAAGCAGGCACGACCAAAACGTAAATGTTAATTTCAGTCAGTTTGCGTTGTTGGAAGCGAGCAATCGTCGCCCCAATTTCACCGTCGACTACTGGCATCAGCATGCTATTCGTACGGTCATCCGTCATCTTTCCTTCGCAATGGCCCCGCAGGCGCTGCCCGTTGCTGAAGAGCCGTTACCGCTTCAGGCACACCATTTAGCCTTACTGAACACGCTCAGCGCGATGCTGACGCAGGAAGGAACGCCTTCGGCAGGTGCACCGTGTGTAACGTATGCCCATTTCACACCTCAGGCCGTATTCACCGTCCCCGCCTGGATCAGTCAGGCGCAGGGGATCCGCGCCGGCCCTCAACGCCTCAGCTAAAAAACCCAATAAACTTCAATACATTATTATGACCCCACATCGCGGGGCGTTTGAGATTTCAATATGCTAATCAAATTATTAACGAAAGTATTCGGTAGCCGTAACGATCGTACGTTACGTCGTATGCGTAAAGCGGTTGCAGTGATCAATGCCATGGAACCGGAGATGGAAAAACTCTCCGATGACGAACTGAAAGCGAAAACCGGTGAATTCCGTGCGCGTCTGGAAAAAGGCGAAAGCGTGGAAAGTCTGATCCCGGAAGCGTTTGCCGTCGTGCGTGAAGCCAGTAAGCGTGTATTCGGCATGCGTCATTTCGACGTTCAGTTACTCGGTGGGATGGTACTTAACGATCGCTGCATCGCGGAAATGCGTACCGGTGAAGGTAAAACCCTGACTGCAACGCTGCCAGCTTACCTGAACGCGCTGAGCGGCAAAGGCGTTCACGTGGTTACCGTGAACGACTATCTGGCACAGCGTGACGCCGAAAACAACCGTCCGCTGTTCGAATTCCTCGGTATGACTGTCGGTATCAACCTGCCGGGTATGCCTGCGCCAGCCAAGCGCGAAGCCTACGCAGCGGACATTACTTACGGCACCAACAACGAATATGGCTTTGACTACCTGCGTGACAACATGGCGTTCAGTCCTGAAGAACGCGTACAGCGTAAATTGCACTATGCGCTGGTGGATGAGGTCGACTCCATCCTGATCGATGAAGCGCGTACGCCGCTGATCATTTCCGGCCCGGCTGAAGACAGCTCGGAAATGTACAAGAAAGTGAACAAAATCATCCCACATCTGGTTCGCCAGGAGAAAGAAGACTCCGACAGCTTCCAGGGTGAAGGTCACTTCTCTGTGGATGAAAAAGCGCGCCAGGTTAACCTGACCGAACGAGGTCTGGTACTGATTGAAGAACTGCTGGTGAAAGAAGGCATTATGGATGAAGGCGAGTCTCTGTACTCTCCGGGCAACATCATGCTGATGCACCACGTGACCGCTGCGCTGCGCGCGCACGCGCTGTTCACCCGCGACGTTGACTACATCGTAAAAGACGGCGAAGTTATCATCGTTGACGAACACACCGGTCGTACCATGCAGGGCCGTCGCTGGTCTGATGGTCTGCACCAGGCTGTTGAAGCGAAAGAGGGCGTGGATATCCAGAACGAGAACCAGACGCTGGCCTCGATCACCTTCCAGAACTACTTCCGTCTGTATGAAAAACTGGCCGGTATGACCGGTACGGCAGATACCGAAGCGTTCGAATTTAGCTCAATCTACAAACTGGATACCGTAGTAGTGCCGACCAACCGTCCGATGATCCGTAAGGATATGCCGGATCTGGTCTACATGACCGAAGCGGAAAAAATTCAGGCCATTATTGAAGATATTAAAGAGCGCACCGCCAATGGCCAGCCGGTACTGGTGGGGACTATCTCCATTGAGAAATCCGAAGTGGTTTCTAACGAACTGACTAAAGCGGGCATCAAGCACAACGTTCTGAACGCCAAATTCCACGCCAACGAAGCGGCTATCGTCGCGCAGGCGGGCTATCCGGCGGCGGTGACCATCGCCACCAACATGGCCGGTCGTGGTACCGATATTGTGCTGGGCGGTAGCTGGCAGGCCGAAGTGGCCGCGCTGGAAAACCCAACGCCAGAGCAGATTGCACAGATTAAAGCCGACTGGCAGGTTCGCCATGAAGCGGTGCTGGCGTCCGGTGGTCTGCACATCATCGGTACTGAGCGACATGAATCTCGTCGTATCGATAACCAGCTGCGCGGTCGTTCCGGTCGTCAGGGGGATGCGGGTTCTTCGCGTTTCTACCTGTCAATGGAAGATGCGTTGATGCGTATTTTTGCCTCTGACCGCGTCTCCGGGATGATGCGTAAACTGGGGATGAAACCGGGCGAGGCTATTGAGCACCCGTGGGTCACCAAAGCGATTGCTAACGCGCAGCGTAAAGTGGAAAGCCGCAACTTCGATATTCGTAAGCAACTGCTGGAATACGATGATGTTGCTAACGATCAGCGTCGCGCGATCTATACCCAGCGTAACGAACTGCTGGATGTGAGCGACGTTAGCGAAACCATCAACAGCATTCGCGAAGACGTGTTCAAAACGACCATTGATGCCTACATTCCTCCGCAGTCTCTGGAAGAAATGTGGGATGTCCCGGGTCTGCAGGAACGCCTGAAAAATGACTTCGATCTGGAGATGCCGATCGCAGAATGGCTGGATAAAGAGCCGGAGCTGCATGAAGAGACGCTGCGTGAACGTATTCTGGCGCAGGCCATCGAAGTGTATCAGCGCAAAGAAGAAGTGGTTGGCGCAGAGATGATGCGTCACTTCGAAAAAGGGGTCATGCTGCAAACGCTCGATTCCCTGTGGAAAGAGCACCTGGCAGCGATGGATTACCTGCGTCAGGGGATCCATCTGCGTGGTTATGCGCAGAAAGATCCGAAGCAGGAATATAAGCGCGAATCCTTCTCGATGTTTGCCTCTATGCTGGAATCACTGAAATACGAAGTGATCAGTACGCTGAGCAAAGTTCAGGTTCGCATGCCGGAAGAAGTTGAAGCTATGGAGCAGCAGCGTCGTGAAGAAGCGGAGCGTTTAGCACAGATGCAACAGCTCAGCCATCAGGACGACGACAGCGCCGCGGCGGCCGATCTGGCGGCACAAACGGGTGAGCGTAAAGTGGGTCGTAACGATCCGTGCCCGTGTGGTTCTGGTAAAAAATATAAACAGTGCCACGGCCGTCTGAGCTAAGGTCTGCATAATAACGATAAGGCGCAGGAAACTGCGCCTTGAGAGTGATGACGAACTTCATCACGATACCGGACAAGCAGAGCTCACCTCATTAAAAACTGGGAAAATCAATTCATTGATTTTCGGCTGATAACCACAAAGAAGGAAAAACCACGTTTTTTCCTTCTTTGTCAGCAGTCTGAAGGCGCAGGAAACTGCGCCTTTTTTATGGATACGACAATATGAAAAAACTGAACATCGCGGTCGGGATTATTCGTAATCCGTATAACGAAATCTTTATCACCCAGCGCGCAGCCGACGCGCACATGGCGAGCAAACTGGAATTTCCTGGCGGAAAGATTGAGGCCGGAGAGACGCCGGAGCAGGCGCTGAGCCGCGAGCTACAGGAAGAAGTGGGCATTACGCCGGTAGATGCCAGGCTTTTCGAGAAGCTGGAGTATCAGTTTCCGGACAGGCATATCACGCTGTGGTTCTGGCTGGTTGAAAGCTGGAAAGGCGAGCCGTGGGGGAAAGAGGGGCAACCTGGAAAATGGATGGACGCCGGGACGTTGCAGGCGGAGGATTTCCCTCCGGCGAATGAGCCCGTGATTGCGAAGTTAAAACAAAACCTGTAGGCCAGGCGATACCGCCATCCGGTAACGCACGGCGGGGGCGTATTGATCCCCACCCCCTCTCTGCTTACTCTTTTGTTTCGCTCCAGTCGTCACTGTCGGAAAGATCGCCGCTGCTGGCAATACGTTTCTCTTCAGCGGCCCATTCACCTAAATCGATCAACTGACAACGTTTGGAACAAAACGGGCGGAATGGACTGACTTCACCCCATACAACCGTTTTGCCGCAGGTGGGGCAATTAACGGTGATCGTCTCGGACATCTTAACTCCTTAACAGCAGGCCAGTTCGAAATCGAGGCGCTCAGGTACCACGCCATTGTCGTTATCGAGCGGCATAAAACGGATCGCAAAACGGCTCTTGTGGCCGGAAATTTGCGGATAAAGCTGTAAACCCAACGGCAACTGCAGGCGCAGTAAATCCGCATCGTCCCCGTTGTCCTGATAAAAACCGTTCAGGCTGGTTTGTTTACGGAACGGTGCCGAGTTGCGAATTAAATCAAGGATCAGAGTCAGCGCCTGATTCAGCGGGTTCAGACTGGCAAGCCAGCTATCGACCTGCGCATCGCGCTGTGCCTGCGGCATATGCAGCCAGATATGCAGCGTCGGTAAATCAAAGCTGCAACAACCGCCAGGAATACTCAGACGCTGGCGGACCAGGGCAATCAGCCGATCCTCACGCAAGAATTGTCCCATCCGCGGGGCGGAAATTAAAATACTGCCGGCCATTTTTAGCTGCTGGCGCAGAGCATCAATACGGCTCTGGTCGACGCCCGGGACTTCTGTCCATGCCTGAAGTTTACGCTGCTGGCGCTCAAGCTCTTTCAGTAATTCTGTACGCACTTCACCACGTTCGAATACGTCCAACAAATCTCCGGCATTGCGAAAGAAGTGCAGGGCATCTGAACTCTCTGCAATCGGTAAGCGTGCAGAGAGTTGTTGAATCAAAAACTCAATGCGCAACCACGTGCGCATCTTCTCATTGAGAGGGTGTTCAAAAAGGACCTGGGTGTGCATTACGGTTTTTCCTGTGAGACAAACTGCGACGCAAGCTGGAGATAACGTGCGTGCAGGCGGGCGACATCCGACATGATGGAGTCTGGTGCGCCATTATTATCAATAACATCGTCTGCCACGGCAAGGCGCGCTTCACGCGTCGCCTGGGCAGCGAGAATCTGTTCAACGTGTGCGCGCGTAACGTCATCGCGCTGCATGGTCCGGGAAAGCTGCGTCTCGGGGGTAACATCCACCACGAGCACGCGATTTGCCTGGCGATAAAGGCCGTTTTCAACCAGTAATGGCACCACCCACAGCACATAGGCAGACGTCGCCTGTTGCAACTGACGTCGGGTCTCCTGCTGGATGAGCGGATGAAGCAAGGCACTGAGCCAGGTCTTCTCTTGCGGATCAGCAAAAATCCGTTCGCGAAGCAGTCGACGATGCAGCGTGCCGTCTGCGGCAATCAGTTCAGGACCAAAATGTGCCGCAATCGCATCCAGCGCAGGCTTGCCCGGTTCGACCACCTGGCGGGCAATAATATCTGCGTCAATTATCTGAATTCCGAGGTCAGCAAAGGCATTCGCAACGGTGCTTTTACCACTGCCAATGCCGCCAGTTAAGGCTACTGTATACCTCATAAGTTCGGTTCCCGGGAATTCATTATGATAATCAATTGGTTGAAATTTGAACGTACACTGGCGGTGATGACTCAGGGCGTGCCCGCCATTCGCCAGGTAAATTTATGGGATTGTAGCGTAAAAAAAGTGAATTTCGCAGTCTTGCGCGGCATTGATTAGTGCGTATGATAGCGTCACTGGAGTTGCGCTCTCATACTAATAGCCCTTAACCCCAGGAATCCGCACATGCGTATTGAAGAAGATCTGAAGTTAGGTTTTAAAGACGTTCTTATCCGCCCTAAGCGTTCTACCCTTAAAAGTCGTTCCGATGTCGAGCTGGAACGTCAATTCACCTTTAAACATTCAGGTCAGACCTGGTCCGGCGTACCTATTATTGCTGCAAACATGGATACCGTCGGGACGTTTGCGATGGCAACGGCTCTTGCCTCTTTCGATGTGCTGACCGCCGTTCATAAGCATTACACCGTTGAAGACTGGACGGCCTTTGTGGGCACGGTGTCAGCCGATGTGCTCAAGCACGTCATGGTCTCTACCGGTACCTCCGATGCGGATTTCGCAAAGACCCAACAGATTCTGGCGCTGAATCCGGCACTGAATTTTGTTTGCATTGATGTCGCAAACGGCTACTCCGAACACTTTGTTCAGTTCGTGTCGAAAGCGCGTGAAGCCTGGCCGACCAAAACCATCTGCGCCGGTAACGTGGTGACGGGCGAAATGTGTGAGGAACTGGTTCTGTCTGGCGCGGATATCGTTAAAGTCGGGATTGGTCCGGGCTCTGTCTGCACCACCCGTGTGAAAACCGGTGTTGGTTATCCGCAACTGTCTGCGGTGATCGAATGTGCTGATGCGGCGCACGGTCTGGGCGGGATGATTGTCAGCGATGGCGGTTGTACCATGCCTGGCGATGTGGCGAAAGCATTCGGCGGCGGCGCAGATTTCGTGATGCTTGGCGGTATGCTAGCCGGTCACGAAGAGAGCGGCGGTAAAGTTGTTGAAGAAAACGGCGAAAAATTCATGCTGTTCTACGGCATGAGCTCTGAATCCGCCATGACCCGTCATGTCGGCGGCGTTGCGCAGTATCGCGCGGCGGAAGGCAAAACCGTCAAGCTGCCGCTGCGTGGCCCGGTGGAGAACACCGCACGTGATATTCTTGGCGGCCTGCGTTCAGCCTGTACCTACGTTGGTGCCTCTCGTCTGAAAGAGCTGACCAAACGTACGACGTTTATCCGGGTTCAGGAACAAGAAAACCGCGTTTTCAATAGCCTGTAACCTTCTCCAGGAACTGGCGCTGGATTGAGCGCCAGTTCTGCTGTCGACTTCCCTTCGTTATCCCACGCCACTCATCGCATCGCCCAGATGGAAAATCGGTAAGTACATCGCCACGACCAGTGTGCCGATGATAAGCCCGGTAATCACCAGCAGCGCCGGTTCCAGCAGTGCTGCCAGGTTGTCAGCCATCGCCTGGGTATGTTCATCATGATGACGGGCAAGGTTGCGCAGCATGATATCCAGCGAGCCAGAAGCTTCTCCGGTCCTGACCAGTTGCAGACATAATGGGCTAAATTCTTCCGCATTTTTGAGCGCCTGCCAGACGGGCACGCCGGTACTGATATCGTGCTGTATCTGTGCCAGACGCCGTGCCCAGTAGGGGCACTGAATCGTCTCTTTCACACTCTCAAGCGCGGGTAAAAATGCGATCCCCGCTGTCTGCGTTAGTGCGAGGATGGTAAAAATTTGGGTGAGCTTCTGACCCCTGATCAACTGGCCCATCACGGGCATGCGGAGTAATCCTCGCTGGCGCAGTATTTGCCAGCCAGACTTTCGACTCAGCAGGCTGTTGGTTGCAATTAATATGACGATCATCAGGGCAATCAGCCCACTCCAACGTTGACTCCAGTCGGCAAACGCGATGATCCCCTGAGTGAGAGCAGGTAGCGGCGTGTTAAAGGTCCGGTAAATGGCGGCAAATTCAGGCAGGACAAAATGGAGCATCGCCACCACTACCATGATCGCCATCGTTAAAATAATGATGGGATAGCGCAGCGCTTTTTTGACCTTATCGGTTAACTGTCTTTGCGCCTTCTGCTGCCGGGCGAGTTCAAAGCAGCATTCATCCAGTTTCCCGGTCAGCTCTCCGGTGCGTATCATCGCCTGATACAGCGGCGGAAACACGTCTGGCCACTGCGCCAGTGCGCTGGAGAGCGGCGTACCGTGTTCCAGTTCGTTTGCAAGGCTCCCTAACAGGGCTTGCCACTGTTTGTTCGGTTGCTGTCCGGCAAGCAGTTCCAGCCCTTCAGACAGCGTTAGTCCCGCTTTTAGCAGCGTCGCAAGTTGGTGAATCACTTCCGTGGATTTGTCATTGCGCCAGAGCGCACGCTTTACGCGTAACGGTTTTACGCGCAAAGGTATTATCTGATGCCGTTCCAGTTCCTGCATCAACAGGAGCCGGTTTTCCGCCCAACGGGTTCCCTCTCCGGGCAGGCCATCGTGATTCATTCCCTGCCAGTACCACAGCTTTTTAGTGATCATCCGGCATACCCAGAATGCGCACCAGTTCCTCGAACGTGGTCAGCCCTTGATCGACGGCGCGGCACCCGCTTTCAAAGAGTGTGCTCATTCCAGCCTGTTTTGCATGGGCTTCCAGCGTTGCGGCTGAGGCGTCGTTAGCAATCTGATGACGCAGTTCAGCAGTGATCGCAAGCAGTTCAAACAACGCCGCACGACCATAGAATCCGTGATAGCAATGTTCGCAGCCAACCGCCTGCCAACGGGGCAGGGGCGTTGGGTACCATGCGGGCGGTAAGCGAATGGGATCGTTACTCAGCCGTCGGCAGTGTGGACACAGTTTTCTGACCAGCCGCTGCGCAACCACTAAGGTTAATGCGGAAGAGAGCATCCAGCGCGCCACGCCCATCTGCTGTAAGCGTACCAGCGCTTCGCAGGTTGAGTTGGTATGCAGCGTGGAAAGCACCAGATGCCCGGTCTGTGCGGCCTTAATGGCAATTTCTGCGGTTTCGCCGTCGCGGATCTCACCCACCATGATGACATCCGGATCCTGGCGTAGCAGTGCCCGCAATACGCCCTGAAAGGTCAGCCCGGCACGCGGATGGATCTGCGTCTGATTGATACCGTCGAGGGGAATCTCCACAGGATCTTCAACGCTACACAGATTCACCTCCGGCGCGTTTCGCGTTTGCAGCGCGCTATAAAGGGTTACCGTTTTGCCGCTACCCGTGGGGCCAGTGACGAGGATCAACCCCTGAGGCTGTTGCAGGGCGTGGAGGAAGGCAGAAAGCTGCGTGTCGTGCATTCCCAGCGTGCAGGCATCCAGTGCCTGATTTACCTGATGCAGCAACCGTAGCACTACCTTTTCGCCATAACGACAGGGAAGGGTGGCGATACGAAACGAGACGGCAGCGCCGTTCAGCTCAATGGTAAATTGCCCGTCCTGAGGTAAGCGGTGTTCCGCGATATCCAGATGACTTAACACTTTCAAACGTGCTGTCAGGGCGATACCGGTCTCTTTGGTGATATCGGGTAAGCAATGCAGCACGCCGTCCACACGTAAGCGGAGACGGACGTGATGCTCTGCAGGCTCTATGTGGATATCCGAGGCCCGTTTCGCCAGCGCGCTCTGTAATGTTTTATCCAGTAAAACCGCTGCGCTGACGCTGCTTTCAGGAACCACGGACAGCAGCGCGGGTGAAGACTGATGCTGGTGTTGCTCCATTTGCTGGCGTGTCCAGCAGGCAATCTCAATGCGACGAGTCGTGGCGAAATGCAGGGCGTCCAGCAGTTCATGAGAAGGGGCATCTTCGACGGCAATGTGTACCGCATCGTTATTGGCATCAAGTAATATCCCCTGGTAGCGCTGGCACAGCGCGCTGAGTTGCGTCGTATTCATGGCGCTTCCTTAATGGCTATCGAAGCGAAAGACGTCTTCGCAGGCCTGTTTTAACGCGCTGTCATTCTGGATGTTGCAGTTACGCGTCCAGCCCGTAATGCCTTCTGCTTTGTCCCATCCAGGGGTCATGATGACGCTAAGCCCGTTCAGGCTTTCCTGGCCAGTAAGAGAAACCACCCCATTGTCGACGCTCATTCCTGAGACATAGCGCGTTGTTGTCGGAGAGGGAATCCCGTTGACGCCTGCGTCGCAGGTGTCTGAACCGCCATGCTCCAGGGCGCAGAGTTCGACGGCAGTGCGGTAGGGGACAAAGGTTTGCAGCATATCGGTCAGCGCCGCTTTGCGCAGATAGTTCTGATAGGCCGGAATGCCGATGGCGCTGAGGATGGCAATAATGCCGATCACCACCATCAGTTCAATAAGGGTAAATCCGCGTTGTTTATCCATTGTTCGCTCCTTGAGTGAGTGGACGTCACTTTGGCAAACGCCGGTACGCCAGGCGAGCAGCAAAAAATGAATCGGGAAGGCGGGTTCAGAGGAATGTTATCGGTTTGCAGTCGCAAGCAATGAGATTGCGAGGCACGACGAGGATTTTAGCGATTGAAAGGAATAAACAGGCCCGATAAGCAGCGCGTTATCAGGCCGTATAATAATTACGCGTTAGCGAAGCGCATGGACAGGTCCAGCGCCCGGAGATGCTTGGTTAGCGCGCCAACGGAGATAAAATCGACGCCGGTTTCGGCAAATTCCCGCAGCGTTTCGTTGGTTACGTTGCCGGACACTTCCAGTCGCGCCTGGCCGTTGGTCCGTTTAACCGCTTCACGCATCTGCTCCGTTTCAAAGTTGTCCAGCATGATGATGTCGGCACCGGCTTTCAGCGCGTCGTCCAGTTCATCAAGGTTTTCAACTTCGACTTCTACAGGCACATCCGGATGCAGCCAGAAGGCTTTTTCCACCGCCTGACGCACGGAGCCGGAAGCAATAATGTGGTTCTCTTTGATCAGGAAGGCATCCGAAAGCCCCAGACGATGATTCGCGCCGCCGCCGCAGAGCACGGCATATTTCAGCGCGGTACGCAGCCCGGGCAGGGTTTTACGCGTGTCCAGCAGTTGGGTGTTTGTGCCCGCCAGGATATCAACGTATTTACGCACTTCGCTGGCGACACCTGACAGGGTCTGCACGAAGTTCAGCGCGGTACGCTCGCCGGTCAGTAACACGCGAGAGGGACCGTCCAGCTCAAACAGCGGTTGATTCGCCTTGATGCTGTCGCCGTCTTCTACATGCCAGGTGATGCTGACATCGTCGCCAGCCAGTTGAATAAAGACCTCTTCAACCCAGCGTTTGCCACAAAAAACGCCGTCTTCACGGGTGATGACCGAGGCATGAGAACGGCTGTTCTCCGGTAAAAGTTGAGCCGTAATATCGTTGCTGGCATCCACTTCACCGCCTAAATCTTCGCGCAGCGCCTGGGCGACAACGTTTGGGATATCCAGGTTAATACGTTCCAACAGCGCGTCACGTCGGTAGTCAGGGTTATAGCGGCGAGGCGGCATGAGAAAACTCCAAATTGCTAACGAATCATAAGGTAGAAACATGCTACTCTGAAGCGGCTATAAGCACCACTCAAAAGGAGATTCAGCATGTTGTTAGACAAGGGCTGGCTGGCAGAAGCGCGACGCGTTCCTTCTCCGCACTACGATTGCCGCCCGGATGATGAAGCCCCTTCTTTGTTGGTGGTGCACAATATCAGCCTGCCGCCCGGCGAGTTTGGCGGTCCGTGGATTGACGCACTATTCACTGGAACAATTGATCCCAACGCCCATCCCTTTTTTGCCGAAATCGCGCATCTTCGCGTTTCCGCCCATTGTCTGATTCGCCGTGATGGCGAAATCGTTCAGTATGTTCCTTTTGATAAGCGAGCATGGCATGCCGGCGTGTCGAATTATCATGGGCGTGAACGCTGCAATGATTTTTCGATTGGCATTGAGTTGGAAGGGACCGATACGCTGGCCTATACCGATGTCCAGTACCAACAACTGGCTGCCATCACGCGTGCATTAATAAAGATTTACCCGGCCGTTGCCGAAAACATAACCGGACATTGTAATATTGCGCCTGAGCGTAAGACCGATCCCGGTCCGGCTTTTGACTGGGCAAGGTTTCGCGCCCTGGTCACCGCCTCGTCAGATAAGGAGATGACATGACGCTGTTTACGACATTACTGGTGCTGCTCGTCGAGCGCTTGTTTAAGCTGGGCGAACACTGGCAGTTCGATCACCGGTTAGAAGCTTTTTTCCGCCGGGTCAAACGTTTCTCGATGGCGCGTACGCTCGGGATGATGATCATCGCAATGGTGATCACGTTTCTGTTACTGCGCGCATTGGAGGGGCTGCTGTTTAATGTGCCGACGATCGTAGCGTGGATCCTGATTGGCCTGCTGTGTATTGGCGCGGGAAAAGTGCGAATGCACTATCACGCTTACCTTAACGCGGCGGCGCGCGATGATGCGCATGCCCGAACGGCGATGGCCAGCGAACTGACGATGATCCATGGCGTCCCGCCGGATTGCAATGAGCGTGAGTTTTTACGTGAACTACAAAACGCGCTGCTGTGGATTAACTTCCGTTTCTATATCGCGCCGCTGTTCTGGCTGATCGTCGGCGGTCCGTGTGGGCCGGTATTGCTGGTGGGCTATGCTTTCCTGCGCTCGTGGCAGTCCTGGCTGGCGCGTTACCAGACGCCGCATGAGCGCTTACAGTCCGGCATCGATGCCATTCTTCATGTTCTCGACTGGATCCCGGTGCGTCTGGCGGGCGTGGTGTATGCCCTGATCGGTCATGGAGAAAAAGCGCTGCCCGCATGGTTTGCCTCGCTGGCGGATTTGCGTACTTCGCAATATCAGGTGTTAACACGTCTGGCGCAGTTCTCGCTGGCGCGTGAGCCGCATACCGATAAGGTTGAAACGCCGAAAGCGGCGGTTTCCATGGCGAAGAAAACGTCGTTTGCCTTAGTGGTGGTCATTGCTGTACTGACCATTTATGGCACATTGATTTAACGTACCGGCAGGATGCCCGGTAAGTTGCGTGTTACCGGGCAACGATGTCAACGCGTATCTGCAGGCGGGATGCCGAAGTCTGGCATTCCGCGGTCATCCCAGCGAATCAGCTTCAGACGGGTATGGCGATTAGGATCGTAGAGCGGATCGCCTTCAATTTCGGTGTAGTTACGCGCGTGATACACCAGTACGTCATCACCTTCCGGCGTTTGGGTAAAGCTGTTGTGCCCGGGTCCATACTGACGATTTTCATTGCTGGTGGTAAACACCGGACGCGGGGATTTATGCCAGTTTGCCGGATTCAGCGGATCGGCGTGGATATCAATCCATAACAGTCCCATGCAGTAATTTTCATCCGTGGCGCTGGCGGAGTAGCTGATGAACAGCCTGTCACCGTGGGTTAATACTGCCGGACCTTCATTGACCCAAAAGCCCCGACACTCCCAGTCGTACTCCGGTTTGCTGAGCATCACCGGCTGACCTTTAATCGTCCAGGGATTTTCCAGCTCCGCCAGATAAATATTGGAGTTACCGGCGATATCTGGGGATTTTTGCGCCCACAGATACCACTGTTTTCCCTGATGGCGGAACGTTGTGGCATCAAGTGCAAAGGTATCAAACGGCGTTTTCACCTGACCCTTTTCGACCCAGTTGCCGGTGAGCGGATCGGTATCTGTGCACTCCAGCGCGTACATCCGATGCTGAAACATGCCCAGTTTGTCGAGCGCCTGGGTATGCGCGGCGGCAAAGTAGATGACCCATCTGCCGTCGAGGTGATGAATTTCCGGTGCCCAGATCAGCTCGCTCATCGGGCCGTGTTCGGGTTTGCGCCAGACGACAACGGGTGACGCTGTACGTAGTCCTTCCAGCGAGTCCGCCCGACGGATTTCCAGTCGGTCGTATTCTGGCATTGAGGCAATAAAGTAATAGTCGCTGCCGTCGCGCAGGATAAACGGATCGGCGCGTTGTTCAATAAACGGGTTAGGCCAGTTTTGCATCAGGCTTTCCTTACGTTTTCAGTGGCTTTCAGTTCCTGATAATCATTGAGTTCGCGGTAGTTAGCGCGGCGTTTTTCCAGATCGTCCTGAATCTGTTTCATCAGTTCACGGTCGACTTTCAACAGACGCACCACGCCGGCAGTAATCAGGTAGCCGACTCCCGGAATCACGGTAAAGAGCAGCACGATGCCGTTGATCGCGGAATCGCTTTGCGCTTTCGCCCCGGCATCATAGCCGTACCACGAGAGCAGGAAGCCAACCATCGCCCCGGCAATCGCCAGACCGAGTTTCAGGAAGAACAGATTGCCGGAAAAGCTAATGCCGGTAATGCGCTTGCCGGTTTTCCATTCGCCGTAGTCGTCAACGTCCGCCATCAGCGACCAGTGCAGCGGCGACGGGATTTGGTGCAAAATGTTGAGCAGGAAGTAGAGCACGACAATCATCATCGTGGCTTTGGGATCGAAGAAGTAAAACGCGCAGGAGAAAAGGGCCAGCGCGATGTTGGTCCAGAAGAAGACTTTCAGCTTGCACCAGCGGTCGGTCAGCACTTTCGCCAACACGCTACCGATCATCATGCCGACCACGCCGAGACTGATAAAGATCGTGGCGAAATGGGTGCTTTGTCCCATGACCCAGGTGACGTAGTACATGGTTGCCGCCATACGGATAAAGCCCGGGCAGACGTTGCACAGCGTCAGCAGCAGTATGCGTACCCACTGGTCATTCTTCCACACGTCTTTGAAGTCGTTTTTCATGTCATCGTGCGTGGGAACGGCAGGGCGCACGCGTTCACGAACGGTGGCAAAGCAGAACAGGAACATACACATGCCGATAATGGCCAGCACGGTCATCGCCAGTTGATAGCCCTTCGCTTTGTTATCGCCGCCAAACCAGTCGACCATTGGCAGCAGGGTGAGCGACAGCAGCAACGTCGCGATACCGACCAGCACAAAGCGGTAAGACTGACAGGCCACGCGTTCTTTCGGGTCGTTGGTAATTACGCCGCCCAGTGAGCAATAAGGAATGTTGATCGCCGTATAGGTAATCGACAGCAGGAAGTAAGTGACGAACGCATAGATAACCTTGCTGCTATAAGTCCATTCCGGGGTGGTGAACATCAGAATGCTGAACAGCGCGTAAGGGAAGGCAATCCAGAGTAACCATGGACGAAAACGGCCATATTTGCTTTGGGTCCGGTCAGCAATAGCGCCCATAATGGGGTCTGTAACGGCGTCGATAACGCGTACTGACAGTAATAACACCCCTACCAGGGCCGGAGCGAGACCAAAGATATCCGTATAAAAATAGTTCACAAACAGCATGATAGCGCCAAAGATGATGTTGCATCCGGCGTCGCCCATGCCATAACCAATCTTTTCTCTTACCGACAGCTTACCTGTATCCATTGAGATGTCTCCCCATCAAGGTGATGGAAAGAATTATTCGTCTGCAAGCCATTAATTGCGTTGCAGGATAGCGCCGCTAATATGGACGAAATGGCTGTTGGGGGAAAAGTGTGAGGCAGGTAACAACCCTCACCCAGGGCGGGTGAGGGGTCAAGGCATTAATGTGCTTTTGCCGTCTTCGCGGATTTCTGTTTGCACAGATAACCGATGCCAAGGACAATCAGCCATACCGGGATCAGGTAAACCGAAATCGCCATACCCGGCGTCATCAGCATAATTACCAGAACCGCCGCCATGAAGGCCAGACAGACCCAGTTACCCAACGGGTAGAGCAGCGCCGGGAAGCGGGTTTTCACCCCCTGTAGCTGCTTAGCGCGGCGGAATTTGATGTGCGCAAGACTGATCATCGCCCAGTTGATCACCAGTGCGGAGACCACCAACGCCATCAGCAGACCGAAGGCGGATTCTGGCGCCATGTAGTTGATCAATACGCACAACGCTGTCACCAGCGCCGAAACGATGATGGTATTCACCGGCACGCCGCGTTTGTCGATAGTGAGCAGGATTTTCGGGGCGTTACCCTGTTGCGCCAGACCAAACAGCATGCGGCTGTTACAGTAAACGCAGCTGTTGTACACCGACAGTGCCGCCGTCAGAACCACGATATTCAGCGCGTTAGCCACGAAGGTATCACCCAGCTCGTGGAAGATCAGAACAAATGGGCTGGTGTCAGCAGTGACACGCGTCCACGGCAGCAGGGAAAGCAGAACGGCCAGTGAACCCACATAGAAAATCAGAATACGATAGATAACCTGGTTGGTGGCTTTGGGAATGCTCTGCTCCGGGTTATCGGCTTCGGCAGCGGTGATACCGACCAGCTCAAGCCCGCCGAAAGAGAACATGATGATCGCCATCATCATGACCAGGCCGGTCATACCGTGAGGCAGGAAGCCGCCCTGTTCCCACAGGTTACGCACGGTCGCCTGTGGGCCGCCGTTGCCGCTGAACAGCAGCCAGCCGCCGAAGATGATCATCGCGACCACGGCGATGACTTTGATGATGGCAAACCAGAACTCCATCTCACCGAACACTTTTACGTTGGTCAGGTTGATGGCGTTGATCGCAATAAAGAAAACAGCTGCCGAAACCCACGTGGGGATCTCCGGCCACCAGAACTGAATGTACTTGCCGACGGCGGTCAGTTCCGCCATTGCAACCAGCACATACAGCACCCAATAGTTCCAGCCCGACGCAAATCCCGCAAAACTTCCCCAGTACTTGTAGGCAAAGTGACTGAACGAACCGGCGACCGGCTCCTCAACCACCATTTCACCTAACTGACGCATAATAAGGAAGGCAATAAAACCGGCTATCGCATAACCCAGAATAATACCGGGGCCCGCGGACTGAATTACGGAGGCGCTTCCCAGAAACAGGCCTGTTCCTATCGCGCCGCCCAGCGCGATAAGCTGGATATGGCGGTTCTTAAGGCCGCGCTTTAGCTGCTCGCCGTGCTGCTGACTGTCCATCATGAAACCTCGTGTGTGGTTTACCCTTCAGCACTCGGCCGCATGACGGCGACCGGGCAATTTGAGTAATTATTATTTGTCCTACGCAGTGATGCGTGTAAGTTTGCAATTCCGTCTGTTGTATTATTATGTTTACAGCAATGATTTTTGAAATGTCGCCGAAACTCTTTTGTCCGGATCAGAATAATGGTATGCGGAAGGGAATGCACCTGCTTTGTGAATGGATGATGACGAGTTGAATAAAAAGAGAGCAGTTGTTTGTCCCTCCTCTTACTCCCTGATAACACTTCCGTTAGATATAAAATGATTACTTATATCTAAATAATGCATAAAAACGCATTTGAATCGGTTCAACCAGGATTTTTCTTCGTTTCAATAAGGTTAAAACTACCTCATGGGTGGTAAATTTAACATTTGTGCATAGTTACATGTTTGAAACGTTATTTCTGTGATGTTGTTAAAATGTGCCTGGTTTACTGATTTCAATCAAAACCTGTATGGACATAAGGTGAATACTTTGTTACTTTAGCGTCACAGATATGAAATTGGTAAGACCAATTGACTTCGGGCAAATGGCTTAAGACAGGACATCATGGCCTACAGCAAAATCCGCCAACCAAAATTATCCGATGTGATTGAGCAACAGCTGGAGTTTTTGATTCTTGAGGGCACACTTCGCCCGGGCGAAAAACTCCCACCGGAACGCGAACTGGCGAAACAGTTCGACGTCTCCCGTCCCTCCTTGCGTGAGGCGATTCAACGTCTCGAAGCGAAGGGATTGCTGCTTCGTCGCCAGGGCGGCGGCACTTTTGTTCAGAGTAGCCTGTGGCAGAGCTTTAGCGATCCACTGGTAGAACTGCTCTCCGACCATCCTGAATCCCAGTTTGACCTGCTTGAGACGCGCCATGCGCTGGAAGGCATTGCTGCATATTACGCAGCGCTGCGCAGTACGGATGAAGATAAAACGCGCATTCGTGAACTGCATCATGCCATTGAGCTGGCGCAAGAGTCGGGTGACCGCGATGCCGAGTCCGATGCGGTCCTCCAGTATCAAATTGCTGTCACCGAAGCGGCGCACAATGTGGTGTTACTTCATCTGCTAAGGTGTATGGAACCCATGCTGGCCCAGAACGTACGTCAGAACTTCGAGTTGCTCTATTCGCGTCGCGAGATGCTTCCGCTGGTGAGTGGGCACCGCACCCGTATTTTCGAAGCGATTATTGCCGGTAAGCCAGAAGAGGCGCGTGAAGCATCACATCGCCATCTGGCGTTTATCGAAGAGATTCTGCTCGACCGCAGCCGTGAGGAGAGCCGTCGTGAACGTGCCTTACGTCGTCTGGAGCAGCGAAAGAATTAGTGATTTTTCTGGTAGCTCGTTAGCCAGAAGATGTTGTAAATCAAGCGCTAATGAATGAAAAGCGCGGCAACTAAACGCAGAACCTGTCTTATTAAACTTTCTGGCGAAAGTTTAATGGGACAGGTTCCAGATAACTCAACGTATTAGATAGATAAGGAATACCCCCATGTCAGAACGTTTCCCAAATGACGTGGATCCGATCGAAACTCGCGACTGGCTACAGGCGATCGAATCGGTCATCCGTGAAGAAGGTGTTGAGCGCGCTCAGTATCTGATTGACCAGCTTCTTTCTGAAGCCCGCAAAGGCGGCGTGAAAGTAGCGGCAGGTACAGGGGCCAGCAATTACATCAACACTATTGCCGTTGAAGATGAGCCGGAATATCCGGGCAATCTGGAGCTGGAGCGTCGTATTCGTTCTGCTATCCGTTGGAACGCCATCATGACCGTGCTGCGTGCGTCTAAAAAAGACCTCGAGCTGGGCGGCCACATGGCATCTTTCCAGTCCTCTGCGACGGTGTACGATGTTTGCTTCAACCACTTCTTCCGTGCCCGCAATGAGCAGGATGGCGGCGATCTGGTGTACTTCCAGGGTCACATCTCCCCGGGCATTTACGCACGCGCATTCCTGGAAGGCCGTCTGACTGAAGAGCAGATGGACAACTTCCGTCAGGAAGTTCATGGCAATGGCCTGTCTTCCTACCCGCACCCGAAACTGATGCCAGAATTCTGGCAGTTCCCGACCGTTTCTATGGGTCTGGGTCCAATCGGTGCGATCTACCAGGCTAAATTCCTGAAATATCTGGAACACCGTGGCCTGAAAGACACCTCTAAACAAACCGTTTACGCCTTCCTGGGCGACGGTGAAATGGACGAACCGGAATCCAAAGGCGCGATCACTATCGCGACCCGTGAAAAACTGGACAACCTGGTCTTCGTCATCAACTGTAACCTGCAGCGTCTGGACGGCCCGGTCACCGGTAACGGCAAAATCGTTAACGAACTGGAAGGCATCTTCGACGGCGCTGGCTGGAACGTGATCAAAGTGATGTGGGGCGGTCGTTGGGATGAGCTGCTGCGTAAAGATACCAGCGGTAAACTGATCCAACTGATGAACGAAACCGTTGACGGCGACTACCAGACCTTCAAATCCAAAGATGGCGCGTACGTTCGTGAGCACTTCTTCGGTAAATACCCGGAAACCGCAGCACTGGTTGCAGACTGGACTGATGAGCAGATCTGGGCGCTGAACCGTGGTGGTCACGATCCGAAGAAAGTTTACGCAGCACTGAAAAAAGCGCAGGAAACTAAAGGCAAAGCCACCGTAATCCTGGCCCATACCATCAAAGGTTATGGCATGGGTGACACCGCTGAAGGTAAAAACATCGCGCACCAGGTGAAGAAAATGAACATGGACGGCGTGCGTTATATCCGCGACCGTTTCAATGTTCCTGTCACTGATGAGCAGGTTGAAAAACTGTCTTACATTACCTTCCCGGAAGGTTCTGAAGAGCACAAATACCTGCACGAACGCCGCCAGGCGTTGCACGGCTACCTGCCGAGCCGCCAGCCGAACTTCACTGAGAAGCTGGAACTGCCGACCCTGGAAGACTTCGGCGCGCTGCTGGAAGAGCAGAACAAAGAAATCTCCACCACTATCGCTTTCGTTCGTGCCCTGAACGTGATGCTGAAGAACAAATCGATCAAAGATCGTCTGGTTCCGATCATCGCCGACGAAGCGCGTACTTTCGGTATGGAAGGTCTGTTCCGTCAGATCGGTATTTACAGCCCGAACGGCCAGCAGTACACCCCACAGGACCGTGAGCAGGTTGCGTACTACAAAGAAGACGAGAAAGGTCAGATTCTGCAGGAAGGGATCAACGAGCTGGGCGCAGGGTCTTCCTGGTTGGCTGCGGCAACCTCTTACAGCACCAACGACCTGCCGATGATTCCGTTCTACATCTACTACTCCATGTTCGGGTTCCAGCGTATTGGCGACCTGTGCTGGGCAGCAGGTGACCAGCAGGCGCGTGGCTTCCTGATTGGCGGGACGTCTGGTCGTACAACGCTGAACGGTGAAGGTCTGCAACACGAAGATGGCCACAGCCATATTCAGTCTCTGACTATCCCGAACTGTATCTCTTACGATCCGTCTTACGCATACGAAGTTGCGGTCATCATGCACGATGGTCTGGAGCGTATGTACGGTGAGAAACAAGAGAACGTTTACTACTACATCACCACACTGAACGAAAACTACCACATGCCAGCCATGCCGGAAGGTGCTGAGGAAGGTATCCGTAAAGGTATCTACAAACTCGAAACCCTGGAAGGTAGCAAAGGTAAAGTTCAGCTGCTGGGCTCCGGTTCTATCCTGCGTCACGTTCGTGAAGCAGCGCAGATCCTGGCGAAAGACTACGGCGTGGGCTCTGATGTGTACAGCGTCACCTCCTTCACTGAACTGGCACGTGATGGTCAGGACTGTGAACGCTGGAACATGCTGCACCCAATGGAAACTCCGCGCGTACCGTACATCGCTCAGGTGATGAACGACGCTCCGGCTGTAGCATCTACTGACTATATGAAACTGTTTGCCGAACAGGTTCGTACTTATGTACCGGCTGATGATTATCGCGTACTGGGTACCGACGGTTTCGGTCGCTCTGACAGCCGTGAAAACCTGCGTCACCACTTCGAAGTGGATGCTTCCTACGTGGTGGTAGCGGCACTGGGCGAACTGGCTAAACGTGGCGAAATCGATAAGAAAGTGGTTGCGGATGCAATTACCAAATTCAACATCGATGCAGAAAAAGTTAACCCGCGTCTGGCGTAAGAGGTAAAAGAATAATGGCTATCGAAATCAAAGTACCGGACATCGGGGCAGATGAAGTTGAAATCACCGAGATCCTGGTCAAAGTGGGCGACAAGGTTGAAGCCGAACAGTCGCTGATCACCGTAGAAGGCGATAAAGCCTCTATGGAAGTCCCGTCTCCGCAGGCTGGCGTTGTTAAAGAGATTAAAGTCTCTGTTGGCGACAAAACTGAGACTGGCAAACTGATCATGATTTTCGATTCCGCTGACGGTGCAGCAGCCGCTGCACCTGCTCCGGCAGAAGAGAAGAAAGAAGCGGCGAGTGCGCCTGCAGCACCTGCTGCTGCAGCAGCGAAAGAAGTCCATGTCCCAGACATCGGCGGTGACGAAGTTGAAGTGACTGAGATCATGGTTAAAGTGGGCGACACCATCGCTGCTGAACAGTCCCTGATCACCGTAGAAGGCGACAAAGCGTCTATGGAAGTGCCGGCTCCGTTCGCGGGCGTCGTGAAAGAGATCAAAATCAGCACCGGCGATAAAGTGTCTACCGGCTCTCTGATTATGGTCTTCGACGTGGCGGGCGCTGCGCCTGCTGCCGCTCCCGCTCAGGCCGCTGCACCAGCAGTCGCTGCGGCTCCTGCAGCCACGGGCGTGAAAGACGTTAACGTACCGGACATCGGCGGTGACGAAGTTGAAGTGACCGAAGTGATGGTGAAAGTGGGCGATAAAGTGGCCGCTGAGCAATCACTGATCACCGTAGAAGGCGATAAAGCTTCTATGGAAGTCCCGGCACCGTTCGCGGGTACCGTTAAAGAAATCAAAATCAGCACCGGCGATAAAGTGAAAACCGGCTCTCTGATTATGGTCTTCGAAGTGGAAGGCGCAGCACCTGCTGCTGCCGCGCCACAGCAGGCTGCCGCACCGGCTCCGGCCGCCGCACCTGCGCCAGCTGCCGCTGCTCCAGCAGCGAAAGCCGAAGGCAAATCTGAGTTTGCTGAGAACGACGCTTACGTTCATGCGACCCCGCTGATTCGCCGTCTGGCGCGCGAGTTCGGCGTGAATCTGGCGAAAGTGAAGGGCACAGGCCGTAAAGGTCGTATCCTGCGCGAAGACGTTCAGACTTACGTGAAAGACGCTGTCAAGCGTGCGGAAGCCGCTCCGGCAGTCGCTGCTGGTGGCGGTATTCCGGGCATGCTGCCGTGGCCGAAAGTCGACTTCAGCAAGTTTGGCGAAATCGAAGAAGTGGAACTGGGCCGTATCCAGAAAATTTCTGGTGCTAACCTGAGCCGTAACTGGGTGATGATCCCGCACGTTACCCACTTCGACAAAACCGATATCACCGACCTGGAAGCGTTCCGTAAACAGCAGAACGCTGAAGCTGAGAAGCGTAAACTGGACGTGAAATTCACCCCAGTGGTCTTCATCATGAAGGCGGTTGCTGCGGCGCTTGAGCAGATGCCTCGCTTTAACAGTTCGCTGTCTGAAGACGGTCAGCGCCTGACGCTGAAAAAATACATCAACATCGGTGTGGCGGTTGATACGCCAAATGGTCTGGTGGTTCCGGTCTTTAAAGACGTGAACAAGAAGAGCGTTACCGAGCTGTCTCGTGAACTGACCGTGATCTCTAAGAAAGCGCGTGACGGTAAGCTGACGGCTGGCGAAATGCAGGGCGGTTGCTTCACCATCTCCAGCATTGGCGGCCTGGGTACTACCCACTTTGCACCGATTGTGAACGCGCCTGAAGTCGCGATCCTCGGGGTATCCAAGTCGGCGATGGAGCCGGTGTGGAACGGTAAAGAGTTTGTACCGCGTCTGATGATGCCGATCTCTCTGTCCTTCGACCACCGCGTGATTGACGGTGCTGATGGTGCGCGTTTCATTACCATCATTAACAATATGCTGTCTGACATTCGCCGCCTGGTGATGTAAGCAAAAAAGCCGGCCCGACGGCCGGCTTTTTTCTGGTAATCTCATGATGGTTTTGGGGTTATTAGTGCTAAAGATAAATCGTTGCCGTTTTGTTGTTTCAAAATTGTTAACAATTTTGTAAAATACGGACGGATAGAACGACCCGGTGGACGATGGGCGACAAGACCAGGGATCCCCGGAAATAAATTAAGAGGTCATGATGAGTACTGAAATCAAAACTCAGGTCGTGGTACTTGGGGCAGGCCCCGCAGGTTACTCTGCAGCCTTCCGTTGCGCTGATTTAGGTCTGGAAACCGTAATCGTAGAACGTTACAGCACCCTCGGCGGTGTTTGTCTGAACGTCGGCTGTATCCCTTCTAAAGCACTGCTGCACGTAGCCAAAGTTATCGAAGAAGCCAAAGCGCTGGCGGAACACGGTATCGTCTTCGGCGAGCCGAAAACCGATATCGACAAGATTCGTACCTGGAAAGAAAAAGTAATCACTCAGCTGACCGGCGGTCTGGCGGGTATGGCGAAAGGCCGTAAAGTGAAAGTGGTTACCGGTCTGGGTAAATTCACCGGGGCGAACACCCTGGAAGTAGAAGGTGAGAACGGTAAAACTGTGATCAACTTCGACAACGCGATCATCGCGGCGGGTTCCCGTCCGATTCAGTTGCCGTTCATTCCGCATGAAGATCCGCGCGTGTGGGATTCCACCGACGCCCTGGAACTGAAATCCGTACCGAAGCGTCTGCTGGTCATGGGTGGCGGTATCATCGGTCTGGAAATGGGTACCGTGTACCATGCGCTGGGTTCAGAGATTGACGTGGTTGAAATGTTCGACCAGGTTATCCCGGCGGCTGACAAAGACATTGTTAAAGTCTTCACCAAACGCATCGGTAAGAAATTCAACCTGATGCTGGAAACCAAAGTGACTGCCGTTGAAGCGAAAGAAGACGGTATTTACGTTTCCATGGAAGGCAAAAAAGCCCCTGCTGAAGCGCAGCGTTATGACGCCGTGCTGGTGGCAATCGGTCGTGTGCCGAACGGTAAAAACCTCGACGCTGGCAAAGCGGGCGTGGAAGTGGACGACCGTGGCTTCATCCGCGTTGACAAACAGTTGCGCACCAACGTGCCGCACATCTTTGCTATCGGCGATATCGTCGGTCAGCCGATGCTGGCGCACAAAGGTGTTCACGAAGGTCACGTTGCCGCTGAAGTTATCGCCGGCATGAAGCACTACTTCGATCCGAAAGTGATCCCATCCATTGCCTACACTGAACCAGAAGTGGCGTGGGTTGGTCTGACAGAGAAAGAAGCGAAAGAAAAAGGCATTAGCTACGAAACCGCCACCTTCCCGTGGGCTGCTTCTGGCCGTGCTATCGCTTCCGACTGCGCAGACGGTATGACCAAACTGATTTTCGACAAAGAAACTCACCGTGTCATCGGTGGTGCGATTGTCGGTACCAATGGCGGCGAGCTGCTGGGTGAAATCGGTCTGGCGATCGAAATGGGCTGTGACGCAGAAGACATCGCGCTGACTATCCACGCGCACCCGACTCTGCACGAGTCCGTGGGCCTGGCGGCAGAAGTGTTCGAAGGTAGCATCACTGACCTGCCGAACGCGAAAGCGAAGAAGAAGAGGTAATCTTCAGCCTTCCGGCAACGAAAAAAGCGGCATAAATGCCGCTTTTTTTATGTCTGTTACTCCACCGGCTTCCATGGATCGTGGGGCGTAAATTTCTCTATCGCGATGGCTTTTAGCCCGCTATCTTCCCCTAAATCCGTCTGATACACCCGGTCATCCTGACTTACCATAAAGCTCATCACACCCGTTTCGCCCCATGTAACCGGCCAGGCGAGCAGCGCAAATCCTTTCGCATTATCGCTGGCAATAATGCGGAAATAGTAGCCGTGATACCCTTCGCCTGGCGAATCAGGACTGAAGGCCGGTCCTAACGGACTGGGCGTTTCACCGGGTTTGACAGGCCAGTACAGACCGTCCTGTTGACCGGCATGGCTGATAATTCGGGTGGCAAAAGCCTGTTTTCGCTGCCAGTAGTCATACTGGGCGTCGACATAGGCACGCATGGCCTGTATCGCCGAGAGTTCATTGCGACCCACCGTTCGCGTGAGGATCTCATCCTGCGCGGCAGACATATCAAAATGCCAGCCCTTACTTGCCTTCACGATGGGGATGGGCAACTGCCAGTTTTCCTGACCGACGTTCAGGTGGGCCACGTTACCTTGTTGCACAATCTGATGGCTAACCTTCCAGTCGCGGTTAAAGCGGGCGATAGCTTCCGGGTCCGCGCCTTCCGGAGGTAAAAACTGCCGCCAGTCATCACCTAACAGAGCAGTCAGCTGCGTGTCGTTATTCCCGGCAATCGCACGGGCAAAGGCGTTAGCCGCCTCGTCTGGCGTGGCAAACATCTGCTGGGCGTAGCTCATTAACGGCAGCGAGAGCAGCAGGGTGCTTAACAGTACTTTTTTCATTATCGGCTCCCGTTAGCGACGGCGAAATTCATGGTGTTCAGAAGCGCGTTCGCGCGCGTGAGCACGTTGTTCAGTGCTGACATTACTCAGACGACGGCTTTCCTGACCGCGCTGTTGCTGCGATTGCCAGTTCGGCGAGCGACTGTCATTGCCGCTAAAGGCATTCGCCCGGTTTTGCTGGAATGCTGGCTGACGCTGCTGTGGCGTGGAAGATTCGACACGCTGACGTACCGTATCCCGCTGCGGTTGTGAAACCGGGCGCTGCTGAGTGGCCTGACGGCGTGCGTTATTGCTGGTGTCGTCATAGCCGCGATAGTTATTGCGCTGGGCAACCTGATTCAGCTGTTGAGACGCCGCTTTACGCTGGGCATCACGCGTTGCGACCGTTGGTTGCTGGGGGAGTGCTTTGGTGGCATCCGGATGACGCTGTTGCAGTTGCGCCATCGCCGCCTGACGCTGGCTCTCCCGGGAGGCGGTCGCAGCGGGCTGTTGTGTGGCGCTGAGACCGCCGCTGACGTTGGTCGGGTGGAAACGCTGCGCAGTCGCCTCATTCTGATACGGAACCCCACCCCGCCAGGCCGGGTTGTGCTGCCAGGTCATGTTCTGCGTTTTCAGATTCTGCCCGGAAATACGGTTGAAGTTATCGACGTTAATATTGATGTTATCGCCATTGTGCTGATAGCCATTACCGCCATGGTGATCGTCATCGTGGTGATGATCATCGTCGTCCCAGTCGATATTGCTGAACAGCGCATAGGTGGTGGCGACACCAAGGCTGTAGCCGAATCCCTTAACAAAACTGCCGGCAAACTGTTCACCTGGCGTAGGCGGCAAATACACTGGCGGATACGCGGTGTTGGGCCAGGCGCCATAAACCGTGGAGGGGTTATAGCTGGGGACGTACACCACCTGCGGATCCGCCGGTTCAATTTTTATCACCGTGGAGGCCGGGGCGGCGGAAACAGCGCCGGACTTTGATGTGGAGGCGGTGGTTGAGGGCGTTGCTGCGACGCTCTTTTTCGGCGTGCTGGTTACCGTCTGCTGCGGGGTGGATTTCAGCGAGCCGGTTTGCTGGGCCAGTAAGCGCAGGCGCTGCACTGAATCCATCACATCCTGCGGTTGCGCCAGAAACGCATCACCGAGGTTTTGCACCCACTCTGTGTTTTCCCCCATCAGCGTCATGAGTTGCGGAAATGCGACCAGCGACTTCACGCTGGGATCCCACGGCTGGTTTGTGACAGCCTGAATGGCGGCATCGCCTTGTTGTGTCGGATTATCGCGCGACCATTGTACTGCCTGGACGACATTAGCCGGATAGGTCGAGGCCATCAGCACCTGAGAAAGCAGCGGGTCCGGATAGAGGGCGATCGGCGCGACCCATTGATCGATTTGCGCCGTAGTAAAGCTCGTTTTCGCGACCGGAGAGGCTTCGGCAGGCGCGGGCGGTTGCGCGGCGGCGGGCGTCGAGGGCTGAGCCGGGGCTTCCGGTGTGCGGCTTTTGACATACAGCACGCCTGAAGCAGCAAATAGCCCGGCGCTACAGATCAACGCAAGCACGTGGGGTTTAAAGGGCAACGTCATATTCTTACTCCCGATTTACCTTGAAATCGTCATGGTCGAAGTGCTGCCACCCGCAGGTGCAGTGTTGCGCGAGTATAAAGAGACGATAGTTTAATTTTTGACTAATCTTGGGATCGGTAAAGCAGAGTGATTATAAGAATGCGAAATAATGTGACGATTCGTAACAGCGATTAATTCCCCGCGTCTGAAATCGAAAAGGGCATTAGACCATCCTTAACGATTCAGCCACTTTTTTATGTTGCTTTTTTGTAAACAGATTAACACCTCACTAAAATCCTGTTATTCTGCCCATTGCGGTACCGGGCATTTACCCTACAAACTGCTGTCTCACAGGAGCGTGAAGAGAATCGCCCATCGATAAAGCGCCGCACTATGACAATGAGAGCGAGGAGAACCGTCGTGCTAGAAGAATACCGTAAGCACGTAGCAGAACGTGCCGCCGAGGGGATTGTGCCCAAACCCTTAGATGCAACCCAAATGGCCGCGCTCGTCGAGCTGCTGAAAGCACCGCCTGCGGGCGAAGAAGAATTCCTGTTAGACCTGTTGATCAACCGTGTTCCCCCGGGCGTCGATGAAGCCGCCTATGTCAAAGCCGGTTTCCTCGCTGCCGTCGCGAAAGGCGAAACGACTTCCCCACTGATTACGCCTGAAAAAGCGATTGAACTGCTCGGCACTATGCAGGGTGGTTACAACATTCATCCGCTGATTGACGCCCTGGACGATGCTAAACTGGCGCCGATTGCCGCCAAAGCGCTCTCCCATACGCTGCTGATGTTCGATAACTTCTATGACGTAGAAGAAAAAGCCAAAGCAGGGAACGAATATGCGAAGCAGGTGATGCAGTCCTGGGCGGAGGCCGAATGGTTCCTGAGCCGTCCGCCGCTGGCTGAAAAAATGACCGTCACTGTTTTCAAAGTTACCGGTGAAACTAACACTGATGACCTGTCTCCGGCACCTGATGCCTGGTCTCGTCCGGATATCCCGCTGCACGCGTTAGCGATGCTGAAAAACGCCCGTGAAGGCATTGAGCCGGATCAGCCGGGTGTCGTTGGCCCGATCAAACAGATCGAAGCCCTGGCGAGCAAAGGCTACCCGCTGGCTTACGTTGGTGACGTCGTCGGGACGGGTTCTTCACGTAAATCCGCCACCAACTCCGTGCTGTGGTTCATGGGCGATGACATTCCTCATGTGCCGAACAAGCGTGGCGGCGGCCTGTGCCTTGGCGGTAAAATCGCGCCTATCTTCTTCAACACCATGGAAGATGCAGGCGCACTGCCGATCGAAGTGGATGTGTCAAACCTGAATATGGGTGATGTGATTGACGTTTACCCGTTCAAGGGTGAAGTACGTAACCATGAAACCGGTGAACTGCTGGCCAGCTTTGAACTGAAAACTGACGTGCTGGTTGATGAAGTCCGTGCGGGCGGTCGTATTCCGCTGATCATCGGCCGCGGTCTGACCACCAAAGCGCGTGAAGCGCTGGGTCTGCCTCACAGCGATGTGTTCCGTCAGGCGAAAGACGTGGCGGAAAGCAGCCGTGGTTATTCACTGGCACAGAAAATGGTTGGCCGTGCGTGCGGCGTCGCCGGTATCCGTCCGGGCGCGTACTGCGAACCGAAGATGACCTCTGTGGGTTCTCAGGACACCACCGGCCCAATGACCCGTGACGAACTGAAGGACCTGGCGTGCCTGGGCTTCTCTTCCGATCTGGTGATGCAGTCTTTCTGTCACACCGCCGCTTATCCGAAGCCGGTTGACGTCACCACGCATCACACGCTGCCTGACTTTATTATGAACCGTGGCGGTGTTTCGTTGCGTCCGGGCGATGGCGTGATCCACTCCTGGCTGAACCGTATGCTGCTGCCGGATACCGTCGGCACCGGTGGTGACTCCCACACCCGTTTCCCAATTGGTATCTCCTTCCCGGCGGGCTCGGGTCTGGTGGCGTTTGCTGCGGCGACCGGCGTCATGCCGCTGGATATGCCGGAATCAGTGCTGGTGCGCTTCAAAGGCAAAATGCAGCCGGGTATTACCCTGCGCGATCTGGTACACGCTATTCCGCTGTATGCGATCAAACAGGGTTTGCTGACCGTTGAGAAGAAAGGCAAGAAGAACATCTTCTCTGGTCGTATTCTCGAAATCGAAGGTCTGCCGGATCTGAAAGTCGAGCAGGCGTTTGAGCTGACCGATGCCTCCGCCGAGCGTTCTGCGGCAGGGTGCACCATCAAGCTGAACAAAGAACCGATCGTGGAGTACCTGACCTCCAACATCGTGCTGCTGAAGTGGATGATCGCGGAAGGCTACGGTGACCGTCGTACGCTGGAACGTCGTATTCAGGGTATGGAAAAATGGCTGGCGGAACCTGAACTGCTGGAAGGCGATGCGGATGCAGAATATGCCGCGGTGATCGATATCGATCTGGCCGATATCAAAGAGCCTATCCTGTGTGCACCGAACGATCCGGACGATGCGCGTCTGCTCTCTGATGTTCAGGGCGATAAAATCGACGAAGTGTTTATCGGTTCCTGCATGACCAACATCGGTCACTTCCGTGCGGCCGGCAAGCTGCTGGATGCGCACAAAGGCCAGTTGCCGACGCGTCTGTGGGTGGCGCCGCCAACCCGTATGGATGCGGCACAGCTGACTGAAGAGGGCTACTACAGCGTCTTTGGTAAAAGCGGTGCGCGTATTGAAATCCCGGGCTGTTCACTGTGCATGGGTAACCAGGCGCGTGTCGCTGACGGTGCGACGGTGGTATCGACCTCCACGCGTAACTTCCCGAACCGTTTAGGTACCGGTGCGAACGTCTACCTGGCGTCTGCGGAACTGGCGGCGGTTGCGGCACTGATTGGTAAATTGCCGACGCCTGAAGAGTACCAGACCTATGTGGCGCAGGTGGATAAAACGGCAGTCGACACCTATCGTTATCTGAACTTCGACCAGCTCTCTCAGTACACCGAGAAAGCAGACGGTGTGATTTTCCAGACAGCGGTGTAATGCGCTAACGCATTTCGCGTAAAAACGCATCAATGCCCGGTGAAGCGTGCTTCTCCGGGCATTTTTATTTCCATTCCTTATGCGCGATCCGCTTTTTTTCTGCGTCCAGGCTGCGATAATTAAGACAAGGCGCAATGCGGTAATGGCGCATTGCCGGGAGCAGAGGACTACATTATGGATTACGAATTTCTGCGCGATGTTACCGGGCGGGTTTTGGTACGCATGTCCATGGGTCACGAAGTGGTCGGGCACTGGTTTAATGAAGAAGTGAAAGAAAACCTGGCCCTGCTGGACGAAGTGGAACAGGCGGCTCACGCGGTGAAAGGCAGCGAACGTTCCTGGCAACGGGCGGGGCACGAATATACGCTCTGGATGGATGGCGAAGAGGTGATGATCCGCGCCAATCAGCTGGAGTTTACCGGCGACGAAATGGAAGAAGGGATGAATTACTACGATGAAGAGAGCCTGTCGCTGTGCGGCGTCGAGGATTTCCTGCAGGTGGTAAATGCCTACCGGGAATTTCTGCGTCAATCCTGAATTCTTTCAATCATCATTGAAGCCGGGCGTCTGCGTCCGGCTTTTTTTTGCCGAAAAATGATTGTTTGATTTTTATTAATCATTTTAAGACTGTGATCTGGCCCATTTGTGATCTAAAATTGATTAAATATAATCTTTGTGATTTTATTTAATCACAATACAACAACAGGCGGGAAGACCATGAACATCAAGAAGGCAATAGAACGCGTACCCGGCGGCATGATGGTCGTGCCATTGGTTATCGGTGCCATTATCAATACCTTTGCCCCGCAGGCGCTGGAGATCGGCGGATTTACTACCGCGCTGTTTAAAAACGGCGCCGCGCCGCTAATCGGTGCATTCCTGTTGTGCATGGGCGCAGGGATCAGCGTGAAGGCGGCACCTCAGGCTTTATTGCAGGGCGGTACGATCACCCTGACCAAACTGCTGATCGCCATTGCGATCGGTCTCGGTGTTGAGCACCTGTTCGGGGCGGAAGGGATCTTTGGCTTAAGCGGACTGGCGATTATTGCTGCCATGAGCAACTCGAATGGGGGGCTGTACGCGGCGTTAGTCGGCGAGTTCGGTAACGAGCGTGACGTCGGCGCAATCTCTATTCTGTCTCTTAATGACGGCCCATTCTTTACGATGATCGCGCTGGGTGCTGCGGGAATGGCCAACATTCCGATCATGGCGCTGGTGGCGGTACTGGTCCCGCTGGTGGTTGGCATGATCCTCGGCAACCTCGATCACAACATGCGTGACTTCCTGACCAAAGGCGGACCGCTGTTGATTCCGTTCTTTGCCTTTGCGCTGGGGGCTGGCATCAACCTCGAAATGCTGTTGCAGGGCGGTCTGGCGGGCATCCTGCTCGGTGTGTTGACCACGTTCGTCGGCGGCTTCTTTAACATCCGCGCAGACCGTCTGGTGGGCGGTACCGGGATTGCCGGAGCGGCGGCCTCCAGTACCGCCGGTAATGCCGTCGCAACGCCGCTGGCGATAGCCCAGGCTGACCCTTCGCTGGCGGACGTTGCTGCTGCTGCCGCGCCATTGATTGCTGCCTCCGTGATCACCACCGCTATCCTGACGCCTATTCTTACCTCGTGGGTTGCCAAAAAACAGGCCCGTCAGGTTGCTCAGGAGAATAAAGCATGAAAATGATCGTTATCGCCGATGACTTTACGGGCTCTAACGATACCGGCGTGCAACTGGCGAAAAAAGGCGCACGCACGGAGGTGATGCTCACCCCGACGCAGAAGCCTTCCCGTCGTGCTGATGTGCTGGTGATCAACACAGAGAGCCGGGCAATCCCGGCGGCGCAAGCCGCGCAGGCGGTACAGCAAGCGTTAGCCCCCTGGTGTGAAGGGGTAACCGCGCCGCTGGTGTATAAAAAAATTGATTCTACGTTTCGTGGCAACGTCGGCGCAGAGGTGACGGCGGCGATGCGCGCTGCTAACCGGACGCTGGCCGTGATTGCTGCGGCGATCCCTGCCGCAGGGCGCACAACACGTGATGGACTGTGCCTGGTCAACGGAACGCCATTACTGGAGACCGAGTTTGCCAGCGATCCCAAAACGCCGATTATCTCTTCGCGTATTGCGGAACTGGTCACGTTGCAAAGTGACATTCCGGTGCATGAAGTGTCGCTCGACGATGTCCGCCGTGGACGACTGAGCGCGCTGTTAGTCGCTTTCGCAGCAGAAGGCGAGTGCATGGTGGTGGTGGATGCGGTTGAGGACCGTGATTTGTCGCTGATTGCACATGCCATCTGTGAGCAGGAGGCTCTGCCGTTACTGGTCGGCGCCGCCGGGCTCGCCAACGCTTTGCCGGTCAGTATGTTTATGCAAGAAAAGCAGGAACTTCCGGTGCTGGTCGTCGCGGGGTCGATGAGTGAAGCCACGCGACGTCAGGTAAACAAGGCGCTGTGTCAGGACCGGGCAAAAGTTGTCGATATCAATGTCTCCCGGCTGGCCTCTGCCGATTTCGAGCTGGAAATAGCGTCGGTGGTGGAGCAGGCCTGCGCGTTACTGAGCCGTCAGCACCATACGATTTTACGTACCAGTCGGTGTGCGGACGACCGACAGATGATCGACACGCTGTGTGCCAGCGTCGGGATGAGTCGTCAGGCGCTCGGCGAACGGTTAAGCCAGCGTCTTGGAGTCATCACTTTACACATTATTGAGCAGGCGCGTATTGGCGGCCTGTTCCTGACCGGAGGGGATATCGCGACCGCCGTTGCCAGTGCGCTGGGGGCGGAAGGCTATCGCATTCAGAGCGAGGTGGCGCCGTGCATTCCGTGCGGAACCTTCGTGAACAGTGAGATTGACGATCTGCCGGTGATCACCAAAGCGGGAGGATTCGGCTCCGACAGTACCCTTTGTGATGCGCTTTATTTTATTGAGGAGATGTACAGTGGTAACTAAAACCGTCGCGATTACGATGGGCGACCCTGCGGGGATTGGCCCGGAAATTATTGTTAAAGCGCTCAGTGAAGATGAACTTAGCGGCGCGCCGCTGGTGGTGGTGGGATGCCTACAAACCCTGAAGCGGTTGCAGGCCAACGGTCTGGCGGAGGGTGTGACGTTTCGCGCCATTACGCAGGTGGCGGATGCCCGCTTCGCACCAGGCGTGATTCATGTGATTGATGAACCGCTGGCGCACCCGGAGGCGCTGGAGCCGGGTAAAGTGCAGGCACAGGCGGGCGATCTGGCTTATCGCTGCGTAAAACGGGCAACGGAACTGGCGATGAAAGGTGACGTCCATGCCATCGCCACCGCGCCGTTGAACAAAGAAGCCCTGCATCTTGGCGGACACCATTTCCCCGGACACACCGAGCTGCTGGCGACGCTGACGGAAAGTCGCGACTACGCGATGGTGCTTTACACCGATAAGCTGAAAGTCATTCACGTTTCCACCCACATCGCCCTGCGTAAGTTCCTCGATACCCTGAACGGTCAGCGCGTGGAGACCGTCATTGGTATCGCCGATACCTTCCTGAAGCGCGTTGGTTATGCGCAGCCGCGTATAGCCGTGGCAGGGGTGAACCCGCATGCCGGTGAGAACGGGCTGTTTGGCGATGAGGAGATTCGTATTGTCGGTCCGGCGATTGAGAACATGAAAACAAAGGGGATGGATGTTTACGGTCCCTGCCCGCCGGACACTGTGTTTTTGCAGGCGTATGAAGGTCACTATGACATGGTGGTGGCGATGTACCACGATCAGGGCCATATCCCGCTGAAGCTGCTTGGCTTTTATGACGGCGTCAACATCACCGCTGGTTTACCGTTTATTCGCACCTCAGCCGATCACGGAACGGCATTTGATATCGCCTGGACGGGAAAAGCAAAATCTGAGAGCATGGCCGTATCGATTAAACTGGCAATGCAACTGGCATAATTTCCTGTTATGAAAGGACAACACCGTCTGGATCAGATTGTGGCGTATTTGAAAAATCATACGCTGGTGACCGTGGAACAACTGGTGGATGCTGTTGACGCCTCTCCGGCAACGATCCGCCGCGATCTGATCAAACTGGATGAACAAGGGGTGATCAGTCGCAGCCATGGCGGTGTGGCGCTACGGCGCTTTGAAGCGGTGCAACCGACCACCAACGAGAAGCAACTGCGATCGCCCGCCGAAAAACGGGCGATTGCGCGTTATGCGGCCTCGATGGTACATGCGGGAGATGCCGTGGTGCTCGATGCCGGCACCACGATGCTGGAGCTGGCAAAATGTTTAACCCACCTTCCTCTCAGAGTTATCACTGTTGATCTGCACATCGCCCTGTTTTTATCCGAGTTCCGCCAGATAGAGGTGACCATTGTCGGTGGACGAATTGATGACAGCAGCCAGTCATGTATCGGCGAGTTTGGCCGCAAAATGCTGCGCAGCGTCTATCCCGATATTGCGTTTATGAGCTGTAATACCTGGAGTATGGAAAAGGGCGTGACCACGCCGACAGAGGACAAAGCAGGACTGAAGCAGGAAATTATCGCCAATGCGCAACGGAAAGTGCTACTGGCCGACAGCAGCAAATATGGCGCGCACTCGCTGTTTAACGTTGCTTCTCTCAGTCGCTTTACCGACGTCATTACCGATGTTAATTTACCGCCTGCCGTGCAGGCCGAACTGAAAGCGCAATCCGTCGCCCTGACGCTGGTACAGCCTGAGTAACTAACGTTGGGATAACCCCAGGAGATGAGTGATGGGTAATGAAATACCACTGAAATATTATGACATTGTGGATGAGTATTCGACGGAGTGTGCGAAACCCGTAGACGATTCAGAACGCGAGCCTCTGGCGCGCTATTTTCAGTTACTGATTACGCGTTTGATGAATAACGAAGAGATCAGCGAAGAGGCGCAGAAAGAGATGGCCAGCGAAGCGGGCATTGACGCGCAACGCATCGATGAGATCGCGGAATTCCTCAATCAATGGGGAAATGAATAGTCCCTGCTCAGGAGCGCCAGCGCGCTCCTGAGGATTTTGCTTACACGCCCGGTATATTGCGTGCGTAATAAATCTCACGCATCTCTTTCCACAGTGCAGCGGTAATCTCTTTGCGCTCTGCTTCCGTTAAGTCTTCCGGTCTGGTGTGGAACATGTAGTGCTTAAGGTCGAACTCTTTAAGCAGCATTTTGGTATGGAAGATATTTTCCTGATACACGTTCACATCCACCATGTCATACAACGACTTCATATCCTCGGACATAAAGTTCTGGATGGAGTTAATCTCATGATCGATAAAGTGCTTCATCCCGTTGATATCACGGGTAAAGCCACGCACGCGATAATCGATGGTCACGATGTCGGATTCAAGCTGGTGGATCAGGTAATTCAGCGCCTTCAATGGGGAAATCACACCGCAGGTTGAAACCTCAATATCGGCGCGGAAGGTGCATAATCCGCCTTCCGGGTGGCTTTCCGGATAGGTATGCACGCAAATATGGCTCTTATCAAGATGGGCGACCACCGTTTCCGGCAGCGGGCCGGGATGCTCGGTTTTATCAATTAGCTGTGGATCGACAGGTTCTTCGCTCACCAGAATGGTGACGCTGGCACCCTGAGGTTCGTAATCCTGACGGGCGATATTCAGGATATTGGCGCCGATGATGGAACAGGTTTCTGACAGAATTTCGGTCAGGCGGTTGGCGTTGTAGAGTTCGTCGATATAGGCGATGTATCCGTCGCGCTCTTCGGCGGTTTTGGCATAGCAGATATCGTAAATACAAAAACTCAGACTTTTAGTCAGGTTGTTAAAGCCATGCAGTTTCAGTTTTTTCAATTTCTTATCTTCTCCTTAGGACGATGCTGTCGCCAGCGTGTCTTGCAGATACTGAGGTAAGGCAAACGCTGCCGTGTGGATTGCCGGGTTGTAATAGCGACACTTAAGGCCGGAGGTGTGAAAACGGGCCTGAATGATTTCAGTCGACAGGTGGCGCAACGCTTCATTATCGGTCGCCCACGCGAAGGTCATTATGCCGCCGTAGTAGGTGGGGATCGCCGCCTGGTAGAAGCCGACGTCGGCGAAGTAATGGCTGAGTTTGCGGTGGCTGTCGAGGGCTTCATCCTGTTGCAGGAAGCAGACGCCGTTCTGGGCGACAAAGATCCCCCCTGGATTCAGGCAACGTTTGCAGCCTTCGTAGAATGCCGAGGTGAACAGACTCTCGCCGGGACCGATCGGATCGGTGCAGTCGGAGATGATCACATCAAACGTGTTCTGCGTCTGGTTGACGTAATTCACGCCATCGTCGATCACCAGCGTAAAGCGCGGATCATCATAGCTACCGGCGTTGTGGTTAGGCAGATACTGGTGGCAGAACGAGACAACGCCTGCATCGATTTCTACCATCGTGATGGTTTCAACGTTTTTGTGCCGGGTGACTTCGCGCAGCATCGCACCGTCGCCACCGCCGATAATCAACACGTGCTTCGCGTGACCGTGCGCCATCAACGGAACGTGCGTCATCATCTCATGATAGATAAACTCATCGCGCTCGGTGGTCTGCACCACGCCGTCCAGCGCCATTACGCGGCCGAAGGCGGCGTTTTCAAAGATGATGAGATCCTGATGCTCGGTCTTCTCGTGATAAAGAACGTTATCGACGGCAAAGTACTGCCCGAACTGGTCGTGTAGCGTTTCATGCCACTGTGGTTTTTCGGCCATGGGTGATGCCTCCTTTGTTAACACCCGTAAAAAAAGGGCGCAACATCATAGCTAACAATGACCGTTGATGCACGGTCATTATTTCAGCAATATGGACGGGAGGTTATTTGACGTAAGCCAGCAGGCTCAGGGAGTCGCGCGCCAGCGCTTTGCATTTTTTGGCGACAGGGATACCGATACCGCTGAGATCGCGATAGCTGTCTTCGCCGAGGGATTTCATATCGAAGGTGTCGTAATTGCTGAGGTCCCACTGGTTTTGCTGAGCAAAGAAGACCAGTGCGCGACGAATCTGCCCGTTGGGTAAATTCTGGTAGCCGCAGTCATTTTTCAGAAAGACAAAAACGGCCGTCAAATCGGCCATATCTTCGGCTTCAGATTCACTGAGCGCATAGCTGTTTGCGCATACGGCCATCAGGCTGCCGAACAACACGGTTCTGAAAAACGTCTTCATTGCTTCTACCACTGCATCACGGAAAGTCAACGTTAGCATACTGGAGGCGAAGCGACGACTTTTATTCTCTATTAAGTGATATCCCTGGCTTGACCTTGCCGTAAGGGGAGGGTCTATGCTCAGAGATTAGCGTTATTTCGCCTGCAGCAAAATAAGGAAATAATTATGCAACGTCGTGATTTCTTAAAATATTCTGTGGCGTTGGGGCTATCGTCAGCCTTACCGCTCTGGAGCCGCACCGTCTTTGCCGCCCAACGCCCCACGTTACCCATTCCCGAGCTTCTCACCGCCGACGCGCGTAACCATATCTCGCTGATGGCGAAAGCTGGCCTGTCGACTTTTGCCGGAAAAACGGCAACCACCTGGGGCTATAACGGCAATCTGCTCGGGCCTGCGCTGAAGCTGCAAAAAGGCAAAGCGGTGACGGTGGATATCCACAACCAGCTTCAGGAAGAGACCACGTTGCACTGGCATGGGCTCGAGGTGCCAGGTGAGGTGGATGGCGGGCCGCAGGGGATTATCCCGGCGGGCGGAAAACGTACCGTCACGTTTACGCCGGATCAGCGGGCGGCGACCTGCTGGTTTCATCCTCATCAGCACGGGAAGACCGGGCGTCAGGTGGCAATGGGCTTAGCGGGTCTGGTTCTGATTGAGGATGAAGAGCTTCATAAGCTGCTGCTCCCGCAACAGTGGGGGATCGATGATGTGCCAGTCATCGTGCAGGACAAACGGTTTAACGCCGACGGGCAGATTGATTATCAGCTTGATGTGATGACGGCTGCCGTAGGCTGGTTTGGCGATACGCTGCTGACCAACGGCGCCATTTATCCTCAACATGCTGCGCCGCGCGGCTGGTTGCGTCTGCGTTTACTTAACGGTTGTAACGCCCGTTCACTCAATTTTGCCGCCAGCGATAAGCGTCCGTTGTACGTCATCGCCAGTGACGGCGGACTGCTGACGGAACCGGTTAGCGTCAACGAACTGCCCATGCTGATGGGCGAGCGTTTTGAAGTGCTGGTGGACGTCAGCGATGGTAAACCGTTTGATCTGGTTACCCTGCCGGTCAGCCAGATGGGGATGGCGATTGCACCGTTTGATAAGCCGCATCCAGTCATGCGTATTCAGCCGGTTGCCGTGAATGCCTCCGGTACGCTGCCGGACACCCTGAGTTCAATGCCTGCTCTGCCTTCCGTTGACGGGCTGACGGTGCGTAATCTGCAACTGTCGATGGATCCGATGCTCGACATGATGGGGATGCAGATGCTGATGAAAAAGTACGGCAACCAGGCGATGAGCGGAATGGCGCACGGACAGATGCAGGGACATAGTGACCACATGCAGCACGGTGATATGGGCCATATGAACCACGGTGGGTCATTCGATTTCCACAACGCCAATAAGATCAACGGCGTGGCTTTTGATATGAACAAACCGATGTTCGCGGCGAGCAAAGGGAAGGTTGAACGCTGGGTGATTTCCGGAGTGGGCGACATGATGCTGCATCCGTTCCATATTCACGGCACGCAGTTCCGCATCCTGTCTGAGAACGGCCAGACGCCAGCGGCACATCGTACAGGCTGGAAAGATACCGTTCGGGTGGAAGGCGGCGTCAGCGAGGTGTTAGTGAAATTTGATCACGCAGCGCCCGAAGAGCATGCCTATATGGCACATTGTCATTTGCTGGAACATGAAGATACCGGAATGATGCTTGGGTTTACCGTATAGCAAACACATTTGCTTTCGTTATTGATGCAGCAAGGTGGTTGTAATATCCGACACCTTGCCGCATCTTGTTAGCTCTGCTGCTTTTTTTGCACGATATCGTTTTTCACTTTCATGATAAGAATACTTCCCGCCAGCACGAACGTGATGAGGTTGGGAATGATCACTGGCAGCGCGTCCGATAAAATTCCGTACAGCAACCATAAAAAAATTCCGAAGACAAAAACGGAATACATCAGCAACGAGATATCTTTCGTCGATTTTGTTTTTAGCACTAAAACGACCTGTGGGATAAAAGAGATCGTCGTGCAACCACCACCAATAAAACCGATGAGATTTATATAATCCATTTAATTATTTCCATGAATATGTTTTTCATATTTCCAGGCTACATGCACATAACCGCATTTGTTCACCATGTTCTGAAACCTGAATCTTTAAAAGTATGTATTTTTTGAAATTAATTTTTAGAAAAAATCATTTGGTTAATCTATGAGTTATGCAAGTAAGCACGAATATGCTTTTGCTGGTAGTTATTACACCAGTTTCTGGTGGAATACAACCTTTCGTGTGTTTAATACAGGGCTATTACTGTTATGTGATGCTCAGCACGCTATGTTGATGTTATACCAATTACTCTCAGCTCCGAAAACATATTGGACCAAATATGTTTGATGATATCACATCTTTTATTTATTAGCCTGACGAAAAAGACGTACATATAATTTTTATGAATTATTGTATCTAAGGAGTTAGTATGATATTGAGTGATGAAAGTATCACTGAAAGTAATAAAAGCGTGGAGATTAGGCCTTTCGGATTTAGAGATAAAATAGGGTATTTGTGCGGTGATCTGGGCAACTGTTTTATCCTTGGCCTGGTGAACAGTTTTCTAATGATTTATTACACAAATGTGCTCGGCATTTCTGGCGTTATCGTAGGTTCTCTCTATTTTGTGACAAAACTCTGCGATGCTTTTATCGATATCGCCGTAGGTCGCTTATGCGATACCTCTAAGCTAACGGCTACCGGGCGCTTTAGCCCTTGGGTACGGCGTATGAAATATCCCTTCTGCGCCATAGCCGTTGTTTTGTTTCTGCCATTTGTCCATGATTTTTCCGCTACGGCGAAAATTATCTATATCTGTTGTTCTTATTTTATTTATGGTTCGTTGCTATCAACCGTTAACATCCCTTACGGCGCGATGTCTGCAGCCATCAGTTCAAACCCGGACGATCGTGTTTCGCTCTCTACCTATCGGAGCATCGGTTCTGCTGTGGGTGGCGGCGCAACGGGGTTCTTTATTCCGATTCTGATGTATAAAACGCTTGTGGACGGGAGCCAGGTGATTTCCGGACAGCATTTTTTGTGGATCGCACTTGGCTGCGCAACGCTGGCTTTCATCTTTTTAACGTTAACCTGCCAACTGACTACTGAACGCGTGCGGGTTGAAAAAAAAGAGCGTGTGCCGGTTTCTGTTTTGCTGAAGGGATTATTACGAAATAATGCTTTGATCGTTCTCGTGATTGTGGATTTACTTATTGTTATTAATCAGGGGCTTTCAGGAACCAACATGACCTATCTGTTTAATGACTATTTTCATAATAAGGAAGCGATGTCTGTTGCACTATTATTTACCTTTGGCTCTTTGATTCTGCTGGCGCCGTCGGCCTCCTGGCTGACAAAACGTTTTGGGAAAAAAGAGGCCAGCGTAGGCGCTCTACTCTTTTCGGTAGTGATGTATGTGGTGATGTATTTCTGTCATATCACTGATGCGAAAATTTATCTGATGCTCCTTTTCCTTGCGACGCTCGGTGCAGGGTTATTTAACCTGATGATCTGGGCATTTATGACTGATGTCTGCGACTATCACCAGTATGTTACCGGTGACCGTGAGGATGGTACCGTTTATGGTGTTAACTTCTTTGCCCGCAAAATAGGGCAGGCATGTGCAGGCGCTATCGGTGGGTTTATGCTGGCAATCATTGGTTATCAGTCTTCGTCTACGGGAGGGGGCGTTCAGAATAGTGCTGTGCAGGAAAATATTTATATGATGGCGAACCTCTTACCGGCCTTATGCCTGTTTTTGGCGGCAATAATTTTGATTTGTCTCTATCCACTGAATCGAAAAAAAACGCTAGAAATGGAAGCCACGCTGAATAAATGTAATGGCATTAGTAAATAACTCATTAATGAGAGAAGGGTTGAATTCATGCCTGTACAACTTGATGTGAAAGATTTTGGCACTATTGGTAACGGTGTGATTAAAGATACGCAGGCGATTCAGAAAGCGATTAACGCTGGCGCTGCACAAAATGTTCCTGTGGTGATTTCTCCAGGGACTTACCTGGTCGGTTCGTTATTCCTGAAGGAAGGCAGCCAACTCCATTTCGCGCAGGGGGCGACTCTGCTGGGGTCGACGGACCTTGCTGACTATCCGGAGATCCCGACGCGTGTGGCGGGCGTTGAAATGATGTGGCCTGCGGCGATAGTGAATGCCATTGAGGTCAATAACATTGCTATCTCGGGCCATGGCAGAATCGATGGTCAGGGCGAACACTGGTGGGATCTCTACTGTGGCGCAGATAAAGTGAGCGGACTGCGCGTCGATTATGATAACCAAGGATTGCGCTGGATTGCTGACTATCTCGTTAAGCGCCCGCGCGCCTGCCTGATTTACAAAGCCGAAAACGTCGCGATTACCGATTTAACCTTTGAGCGCGCCGGGTTCTGGAATTTACAGATAACCTATGCCAATAACGTGGTCGTCAGCGGGGTAACGATTCGGGATAACCACGGGCCGAGCACGGACGGCATTGATATTGACTCCTCCCGCCATGTCCGTATCACACAATGCGATGTGTCATGCGGCGATGATTGCATCGTGATCAAGTCGGGTCGTGATGGCGATGGATATCGGGTTGGACGGATTGCCGAGCATATTGAAATCGACCACTGCATTATTCGCTCGGGCTACGGTGTGACGCTGGGTAGTGAAGTCAGCGGTGGAATACGCAACGTCTATGTGCATGATATTACCTTCGAAAACTCTGACTGCGGGCTGCGCATGAAGTCGTCGAAAGAGCGGGGCGGATTTGTTGAAGATGTGATCGTGGAAAACCTGCGGATGCGTAATGTGCAATTTCCGTTCTCCTGGATTATGGACTGGCACAACGCCTATAACCGCAAACGGTTTGACAATATTACGGAGTTGCCCGACGCCTGGCAGGCAGTGGCGAGGCAGATCCCGGAACATTTACAGATGACCAAAGTGCGTAATATCCGCGTCAGCCATGTTGATGCCACACTGGAGGCGGATTATCGCTTACCGGCGCGTGCGTTTGATCTGGTGGCATTTGCACAAAAACCGATGGAAGCTATTCGCTTCAGCCACTGCCGGATCGAGGCGAAAGAGTTTGGGCGTATCGTGGCGGTAAACGATCTGCGCTTTGATGATGTGGTGGTCTCAGTTGCGGGGGAAAATAACAGCGTGAATGATACGTTTGATAATCGCTGACATAAAAAAGACAGCGTGAGATTTCCACGCTGTCTCTGCTGCAAAACGACTGTTTTACTTCGCGTCGTCCGGCAACGCATACGCGACAATATAGTCGCCCATCTTCGTACCAAACGAGCCGTGGCCTCCGGCTGAAATCACAACATACTGTTTGCCGTTGACTTCATAGGTCATCGGCGTGGCTTGTCCACCGGCCGGTAGACGTCCCTGCCACAGTTTCTCACCGTTGCTCATGTTATAGGCGCGCAGGTAGTTGTCCGCCGTGGCGGCAATAAACAGCACGTTGCCTGCCGTTGAGATAGGACCGCCCAGCATCGGCATACCCATATTGAACGGTACCGGAACTGGCATCGGGAACGGCATGCTGTCCTGCGGTGTGCCAATGCGTTTTTTCCAGACCACGTCGTTGGTCTTCAGATCCAACGCGGAGATATAACCCCAGGCTGGCTGTTTACACGGCAGACCAAATGGCGACAGGAACGGGTTCAGCGTGACGCCGTACGGCACGCCATACTGTGGCTGAATACCGGATTCGGTACCTGTGCCTTGCGCGTCTTTCGGCTGTTCCATCGGATTACCCGGACCACGCGGGATCAGCTTAGAGACGAACGGCAGCGCCATCGGGTTGGCAATCGCCACCTGACGGTTGGGGTCGACCGAAATACCGCCCCATTCGAACATCCCGAGGTTACCCGGGAACACCAGCGTGCCCTGCTCAGACGGCGGGGTAAAGATGCCCTCATAGCGCATCTGGTGAAACATCACGCGGCACACCAGTTGGTCGAACATGGTGGCGCCCCACATATCCGCCCCGGTCAGATCTTTTTTCGGGCGGAAACTCAGTTCAGAGAACGGCTGCGTTTTGCTGACGTAATCGCCTTTCGCGGCACCCTGCGGAACCGGTTTTTCCGGTGCCGGAACGACCAGTTCGCCATTACGGCGGTCGAGGACAAAGATATTACCGGTTTTCGCTGGCGCGTAGATGACCGGGACTTTCTCACCGTTGACCGTGATATCCGCCAGCGTCGGCTGGGACGGCATGTCCATATCCCACAGATCGTGGTGAACGGTCTGGTAGCTCCAGGCAAGTTTACCGGTGGTGGCATTCAGCGCCACGATTGAACTGGCATAGCGTTCCTGCTCCGGCGTACGGTTGCCACCCCAGATATCCGGCGTGGTCACTCCCATCGGCAGATAGACCAGATCCAGCTTCGCGTCGTAGGCCGCCGGTGCCCATGAGTTAGGTGAGTTAAAGGTAAACGCATGTTCGTCAGACGGGATCGCATTCGGGTCTTTCGCACCCGGATCGAAGGCCCACAGCAGTTTGCCGTTATTGACGTCAAAACCACGGATCACGCCCGAGGTTTCGCGGGTGGAAAAGTTATCCGTTACCGAACCGGCAATCACAATCGTTTTATCGGTGATGATCGGCGGCGATGTTGGCTCATACAGCCCCGGCGTGGTGTCCGGCATATTGGTCTGCAGATTCAGAATACCTTTGTTGGCAAAGGTTTCGCACAGCTTGCCGGTTTCCGCATTCACCGCAAACAGACGACCATCGTTTACTGGCAGGATGATGCGGCGCGGACAATCGGCAACCACTTCCGGTGAGGCATTATCAGCTTTCGCTTCATGGTACGACACGCCGCGACAGGTCACGTGCTGGAAGCTGGTGTTGGTATTGAGTTGCGGATCGAAATGCCACTTCTCTTTACCGGTAGCGGCATCAAGCGCGAACAGACGCTGGTGTGCAGTACAAAGATACAGCGTATCGCCGACTTTAATTGGCGTCACTTCATTGGTGATCTCACCAGGATCGTTAGGCTGCTTCAGGTCACCGGTGCGAAACACCCACGCTTCTTTCAGGTTATGGACGTTGTCGGCGTTGATCTGTTTGAGCGGCGAGAAGCGTTGGCCTTCCTGATTACGACCATACGCGGGCCAGTCGTTGTCGGAGATCGTGGAGATGGCTTCAGCCGGCGTCGCGTCGGCGCTCAGCGTGCCATTAATTTCCTGTGGGTCATTGAAGCCCGCCCAGGTCAGGATGCCGCCGCTGATCAGCAGGGCCACCACCAGAGCGGCGACGGCACCCCGGGAAGGAACAATCAGTCGCTGCCAGACAAACGGTAAAATCAGCCAGATGCCGAAGAAGACCAGAATGTCGCTGCGCGGCGTGAGTGCCCAAAAGTCGAACCCAACCTCCCATACGCCCCAGATCAGGGTGGCGAGGAGCAGGGCAGCGTACAGCCACAGCGCGGAACGCTGGCTGCGCCAGAGCATGACAGCGACACCCAGCATGACAAGACCGGCGATCGGATAGTACCAGGAACCGCCAATGGCGACCAGCCAGCCTCCACCGATCAGGAGATACAGCCCGCTAAGCGCTGCAAAGAGGGCCGTTAACACCACGAGGAGCCGTGGTGAACGTGCGTTGTTATTTGCCATAAAAATACACCATCTCAATTTGTTAATTTTTTAGTAGCAATTAATTATAGGATTTAACAAGTGTGATCGTAATCACAAAATGAGCTTTATTAAGAGATGCCGCGGATAAATACTTTTACTGGTATACTGCATGCCTTGCACTTCGATGCTGTTCCGGTAGAAGCGGGCATTGAGTGATTTGTTTTTAAATCATATGGTTAGAGTTATGAAACATACTGTAGAAGTAATGATCCCCGAAGCGGAGATCAAAGCGCGGATTGCCGAACTGGGTCGTCAGATTACTGAACGTTACAAAGACAGCGGCAGTGACATGGTGCTGGTTGGTCTGCTGCGTGGCTCATTTATGTTTATGGCGGATCTGTGCCGTGAAGTGCAGGTATCTCATGAAGTCGATTTTATGACCGCCTCCAGCTACGGTAGCGGCATGTCCACCACCCGTGACGTCAAGATCCTCAAAGATCTTGATGAAGATATTCGCGGCAAAGATGTGCTGATTGTGGAAGATATTATTGACTCCGGCAACACGCTGTCGAAAGTGCGTGAAATCCTGAGCCTGCGTGAACCAAAATCTCTGGCGATCTGCACCCTGCTGGATAAACCCTCCCGCCGTGAAGTGAACGTTCCGGTCGAGTTCATCGGTTTCTCCATTCCGGATGAGTTCGTGGTGGGCTACGGTATTGATTACGCTCAGCGCTATCGTCATCTGCCGTATGTCGGCAAAGTGGTGCTGCTGGACGAGTAAGCGTAAAAAAGCCGGGAAAATCCCGGCTTTGACTGGATACATCCCCGGTGTATGACCGGGGATTTTTATTTGTGGTTGACGTGTTTCTGACTGAGGTTAGAAACGCCCTGGCGATAACGCTGCTCCAGGGTGGCGCGACTGGTCGCGGTCACTTCCAGATCGCGCAGCAGGCCGTCGTGAATACCGTATGCCCAGCCGTGGATGGTCACTTTCTGACCCCGTTTCCAGGCTGACTGCATGATGGTGGAGTGGCCCAGGTTATACACCTGTTCCATCACGTTCAGCTCGCACAGCGTGTCCATACGACGCTCTTGCGGCATATCGCCAAGCAATGAGCTATGTTTGAACCAGATATCACGGATATGCAGCAGCCAGTTGTCGATGAGGCCCAGTTCCGGGTTATCGACCGCAGCCTGTACGCCGCCACACCCGTAGTGACCACAGATAATAATGTGTTCAACTTCGAGGACATCAACGGCATACTGAACAACAGAGAGGCAGTTGAGGTCGGTGTGGATGACCAGGTTGGCCACATTACGGTGGACAAATAATTCGCCCGGTTCAAGACCGGTTAAACGTTCTGCGGGAACGCGACTGTCGGAACATCCAATCCATAGAAAGCGTGGTTTTTGCGCTTGCGCCAGTTTCTCAAAAAATCCGGAATCCTCTTCCACCAGCATTTTTGACCATAGTGCATTGTTGCTGATGAGTGTATCTATGTCTTTCATGGAGGTTAACGACCTGTAACCAAATAAGTGCGTTGGGCTAATATAGGGCAACTCCGGGATTATTTAAACCACATATAAAGTGTAAGAACGTAAGGTAAGTAAAAATTTATGACCATTGCACTGGAACTTCAACAACTTAAAAAAACCTATCCTGGCGGCGTTCAGGCGCTACGCGGGATAGATTTACAGGTCGAGGCGGGGGATTTTTACGCACTGCTGGGGCCGAACGGGGCTGGCAAGTCGACCACTATCGGTATCATCAGCTCGCTGGTGAACAAATCTTCCGGGCGCGTCAGCGTCTTTGGCTACGATCTCGAAAAAGATGTCGTCAATGCCAAACGCCAGCTGGGGCTGGTGCCGCAGGAATTTAACTTCAACCCGTTTGAGACCGTACAGCAGATTGTGGTCAATCAGGCGGGTTACTACGGCGTGGAGCGAAAAGAGGCGATTGATCGCAGTGAAAAGTATTTAAAACAGCTCGATTTGTGGGAAAAACGCAACGAACGTGCGCGGATGTTATCCGGTGGGATGAAGCGCCGTCTGATGATTGCCCGTGCGCTGATGCATGAGCCGAAGCTGCTGATCCTCGATGAACCGACAGCGGGCGTCGATATCGAACTTCGCCGCTCAATGTGGGGCTTTTTGAAGGATTTAAACGACAAAGGCACCACGATCATTCTGACCACTCACTATCTGGAAGAGGCAGAAATGCTCTGCCGCAACATCGGGATTATTCAGCACGGCGAGCTGGTCGAAAATACCTCGATGAAGAATCTGCTCTCTAAGCTCAAATCCGAAACCTTCATTCTCGATCTGGCGGCGAAAAGTCCGCTGCCGCAGCTCGAGGGCTATCACTATCGGCTGGTGGATACCTCAACGCTGGAAGTGGAAGTATTGCGTGAGCAGGGCATTAACAGTGTGTTCAGCCAGCTCAGCGCGCAGGGCATTCAGGTGCTGAGTATGCGTAACAAAGCGAACCGCCTTGAAGAGCTGTTTGTGTCACTGGTTCATGAAAAACAAGGAGATCGCGCATGATGCAGCTTTACTGGGTCGCGCTGAAAAGCATCTGGGCGAAAGAGATTAACCGCTTCATGCGGATCTGGGTGCAGACGCTGGTGCCGCCCGTCATCACCATGACGCTCTATTTTATTATCTTCGGTAACCTGATTGGTTCCCGCATTGGCGAGATGCACGGTTTCAGCTATATGCAGTTTATCGTGCCAGGTCTGATCATGATGGCCGTCATCACCAACGCGTATGCGAACGTGGCGTCGTCATTTTTTAGCGCCAAGTTCCAGCGCAACATTGAAGAACTGCTGGTTGCGCCGGTGCCGACACACGTGATTATCGCCGGTTTTGTCGGTGGCGGTGTGGCGCGTGGACTGTGCGTCGGGGTTCTGGTGACGGCGATTTCACTGTTCTTTGTTCCGTTCCAGGTGCATTCGTGGCTGTTTGTGGCGCTGACGCTGGTTCTGACCGCGATTCTGTTTTCGCTGGCGGGTCTGTTGAATGCCGTATTCGCGAAAACCTTTGATGACATCAGCCTGATCCCGACTTTTGTTCTGACGCCGCTGACCTATCTCGGCGGGGTGTTCTACTCCCTGACGCTGCTGCCGCCGTTCTGGCAGGGGTTATCGCAACTGAACCCGATCGTCTACATGATCAGCGGCTTCCGCTACGGCTTCCTGGGTATTCACGACGTGCCGTTAGTGACCACGTTTGGCGTACTGGTGGTCTTTATTGTGGCGTTCTATCTGCTGTGCTGGTCCTTAATCCAGCGCGGACGCGGGTTGCGTAGCTGACGGTTTTCGCCCTTTCCTCCCGGTAAGGAGAGGGCGATTTTTGACCATTGTCATCATTCTCTATTTGTCACTCTGATAAACTACTTGCCTGCTAATGAGGTGAGAAATGCTAGGCTGGGTCATTACCTGTCATGACGATAAGGCTGAGGAACTGTTGAGCCTTCTGGAAAAAAAACACGGCCCGCTGGCGCAATGCCGGGCGGTGAATTTTTGGCGTGGATTGAGCGCGAACATGCTGAGTCGGATGATGTGCGACGCATTACATGCTACGGATTCCGGTGATGGCGTCATCTTTCTGACCGACCTGTCCGGTGCGGCGCCATATCGCGTGGCCTCACTGATGAGCCATAAACATCCGCAATGTGAAGTGATCTCCGGTGTGAATGCGACGCTGTTGGGACACATGATTTCATCACGGGAATCTATGAGTAGTCAGGCGTTTCGTGACCAGATAGTTGCTCTCGGTGGGCCAGAAGTGACCAGCCTTTGGCATCAGCAACAGAAAAATCCGCCCTTTGTTCTGCTGCACGATTTGTATGAGTATTGATCATTCTTATTAACGAGGTGAATTGATACAATCGCTGCGTTGTTTCTTGCCCCGGTTATTGTTAATGATGAAATATCTGTTTCTGCTGCTGCTGTCCCTCTCTACAGTCGTCAGTGCGGCGTTGCCTGCTCGCTATATGCAAACCACTGAAGATGCGGCTATTTGGGCGCAAATAGGCGATGACATGGTGACCGTGGGGAATATTCGCGCCGGACAGATTATTTCTGTCATTCCGGTCGCGGCAGATTATTACGAATTCAAATTCGGCTTCGGCACCGGGTTTATTGACAAAGGCCATCTGGAATTAGTCCAGGGTAAACAACGCGTTGAGGACAGCCTCGGTGATCTCAATAAACCGCTCAGCAATCAGAATCTGATCACCTGGCAAGCCACCCCCGTTTATAACGCACCGAATATTGGCAGTGCGCCGTTTGGCGTACTGGCGGATAACCTGCGTTATCCCATCATCAGTAAGCTGAAAGACCGGCTGAATCAAACCTGGTATCAGATTCGCATTGGCGACCGACTGGCCTGGATAAGTGCCCTCGATGCCCAGGAAGACCGTGGCTTGCCGGTGCTGACCTATCACCATATTCTGCGCGATGAAGAGAACACCCGTTTTCGTCATACCTCCACCACCACGTCAATTCGCGCCTTCAGCAATCAGATGACCTGGCTGCGCGACCGTGGATATCGCACGCTGACGATGGCGCAACTGGAAGGCTATGTGCGTAACAACATGAATCTGCCCGCGCGAGCGGTAGTGATTACCTTTGATGACGGCCTGAAGTCGGTAAGTCGTTACGCTTATCCGGTGCTGAAGCAGTACGGGATGAAGGCCACGGCGTTTATTATCTCGTCGCGAATTAAAGTTCGCCCACAAAAATGGGATCCCAAATCGCTGCAGTTTATGAGCATTTCAGAACTCAATAGCATCCGCGACGTGTTTGACTTTCAGTCCCATACGCACTTTTTACATCGGGTCGACGGCTATCACCGGCCAATCCTGCTTAGCCGCAGCTATCACAATATTTTGTTTGATTTTGCACGCTCCCGACGTGCGCTGGCGCCGTTTAATCCGCAGGTGCACTATCTCTCTTATCCGTTTGGCGGCTATAACGCGACGGCCATGAAAGCCGCGGAAGAGGCAGGATTTCACCTGGCGGTGACAACAGTAAAAGGGAAGGTGAAGCCGGGGGATAATCCGTTCTTGCTCAAACGATTATACATCTTAAGAACGGATTCACTGGAGACCCTGTCGCGGCTGATCAGCAATCAGCCGCAGGGGTAGTTCGCTTACGCAACCTGAACCGGAATGGCTTTCGCGGTGCGTTTCATTTCGTTGTCGCCTTCGAAGTAAGCGACCTTTGGCTGCCAGCGGCGCGCTTCTTCGTCAGACATGGTCACGAAGCTGGCGATGATCACAATGTCGCCCACGCTGGCACAGTGTGCCGCCGCGCCGTTGACGGAGATGATTCTGGAACCGCGCTCGGCGGCAATCGCATAGGTGGAAAAGCGTTTACCGTTGCTCACGTTCCAGATATCGATGGCTTCATTTTCAAGGATCCCGGCGGCATCCAGAAAATCCTGATCGATGGCGCAGGAACCTTCATAGTGCAGGTCCGCCTGAGTCACTTTCACGCGGTGGAGTTTGCCCTGCAGCATAGTGCGAATCATAACGTCTACCTTAAACTCGTATCGATAACGAAGCAGGTCGAAACCTGCTTTGAGAAATTTCTCAGGCAGTATTGCCCGATTTTTAACCCCTGTCTACTGGGTTAATGCAACCGTCTGATTGTCAATTAACCGTGCCTGGCCAAGCCATGCGGCAACCAGAATCACCGCACGCTGGCTGCTTTCGGTCAGCTCAAGCAGCGTGTCAGCATCGCGGATCTGAATGTCATCGGGGCGGAAGCCTTTTTCCGTCAGTTCCTGCTCGGCGATGGCAATAATCTCTTCCAGTTCACGCTCGCCGGCCTGCAGTTTTTCGCCAATGCGGCTCATCACTTTATACAAACCCGGGGCAATTTTTCGTTGTTCGGCCGTCAGATAACCGTTACGCGAACTCAGGGCTAAACCGTCTTTGGCGCGAATAATCGGCACGCCGACGATATCAATGTCGTAGCCCATATCGGCAACCATTTTGCGGATTAGCGCCAGTTGCTGGAAGTCTTTCTCGCCAAAGCAGGCGACGTCCGGTTGTACCAGATTGAATAACTTGCTGACGATGGTTGAAACCCCACGGAAATGGCCCGGGCGGCTGGCGCCTTCCAGCATCGTCGAGAGGCCAGGAACATCCACGTATGTCTGCCCGTCGGTGCCCTGAGGATAGATTTGGTCCGGCGCGGGAGCAAAGACGAAATCCACTTTACGCTTGTTCAGTTTTTCGCAGTCTTCCTGCAGCGTGCGCGGATAACGTACCAGATCGTCCGGACGGTCAAACTGCATCGGGTTGACGAAAATACTCACCACCACGATGTCCGCACGGGCTTTGGCTTCATCAACCAGCTTCATGTGACCATCATGCAGGTTGCCCATCGTCGGGACCAGCGCAATGCGCTTCCCTTCCTGACGGGCTCTGCGGATATGCTGACGCAGCAGCGGCAGGGTTTCAATAATCAGCACGACAAGACTCCTTAATGGAAACTGTGTTCTTCGCCCGGATAGACGCCGGACTCAACCTCTGCAATATACTGCCGTACCGCGGCGCGCATGTCGCCTGCTTGCGTAAGGAAATTTTTGGCAAATTTCGGAATATGGCCGCCGGTGATGCCAAAGGCGTCGTGCATGACTAAAATTTGTCCGTCGGTCACGTTGCCGGCACCGATGCCGATAACCGGAATGGAGAGCGCGTCAGTTACGCGTCTGGCAAGTTCAACCGGGACGCATTCCAGCACGATGAGCTGCGCGCCTGCGGCTTCCAGCGCCAGGGCATCGTCCAGCAAAATCTGTCCGGCATCGCCACGACCCTGAATCTTATAGCCACCGAAGATATTGACCGACTGTGGGGTCAGCCCCAAATGTCCGCAGACCGGCACCGCACGTTCGGTGAGCATTTTCACGGTCTCCACCAGCCATGCGCCGCCTTCAATTTTGACCATGTTCGCACCCGCGCGCATGACGGTGGCTGAATTTTCAAAAGCCTGTTCCGGCGTCGCGTAAGCCATAAACGGCAGATCGGCGAGCAGCAGGCAATTTGGCGCGCCGCGACGCACCGCCCGCGTGTGGTAAGCGATATCCTCAACCGTCACCGGCAGGGTGGAGTCATGCCCTTGTACCGTCATCCCCAGGGAATCCCCGACCAGCATCACATTGATCCCTTCGTCGGCAAACAGTCTGGCGAAACTGTAGTCATAAGCAGTAATGGTGGCGAAGCGTTTTTTCTCTTGTTTGCACTTCTGCAACAGTGAGATGGTGGTCGGTTTCATAACATTTCCTGATGGTGAACGTCATATTTACCGGCATTCTAACAGTCACATTCAGTGGGGCAATTGTTTTAAGCAACTGTTTGCGCGAAAGCAATAAACAGGAAATGAGGCGAGGGCCATTACCAGAGTGCGGGTTTTTCTGCACCAAGATGAGCGAGTCTCTGTTGCAGCGAGGTACCGTCAGGGAAGTGCAGGTCAGGGGCGATTTCAAACAGCGGCCAGAGCATAAAACCGCGATTTTTCATATCGTAGTGTGGCACGGTCAGGCGTTCGCTGTTAATGACGCGATCGCCAAACAGCATGATATCCAGATCTAACGTGCGCGGTCCCCAGCGTTCGGCCTTACGTACCCGGCCCTGCTGAAGTTCGATGCGCTGGGTGTGGTCGAGCAGGGTTTCCGCTTCGAGCGTCGTTGCCAGCGCCACAGCGGCGTTCAGGTAATCGGGCTGATCCTGCGGACCCAGCGGTGGGGTTCGATAAAAAGAAGAAAGGGCGACAATCCGGCTTTCGGGGATCTCGCCTATCGCGTTGACGGCAGCATTGACCTGCTCCAGAGGAGAGGCCAGATTACTGCCCAGTGCGATATAAACGAGGGTCATGCCGTTCCTTCACGACGCGGCGCACGCTTGCGCGGACGACGGTGACGACGGCGCGGCGATGGATCTTCATCCAGCTCGTTCAGCATGCCTTTCTGCTCTGGTGGCGCGGAAACCTGGAATTCGCCCCACCACTGCGCCAGACGCTGCAGTTCGGCATTGTTTTCCACTTCAGCACGCAGAGCGAGTAAATCATATGCGGCGCGGAATTTCGGATGCTCCATCAGCTTCCACGCACGTTTACCCTGACGACGGGACATGCGCAGCTGTAGCTGCCAGATATCACGGGTCAGCGACGTGAGGCGTTTCGGGATCGCCAACGAACGACAGGCTTCATCGAGCACTTCATTCATCGCCAGCGCAAACGCGTCATAGTAGGCCAGACCGCTTTCCTGGGCGATTTTCTGCGCCATTTCCAGCAGCGGATACCAGAACATCGCGGCAAACAGGAAGGCCGGGTTAACGCGCATATCGTTATGAATGCGGTTATCGGTGTTTTTCAGTACCTGCGCGATGATACGTTCCATTGCGCTGTCGCCATTCTCGGTGAAATAGCGCGTGATGGTCGGGAACAGTGGCTGGAACAGGCTGTATTCGCGCAGCTTTTTATAGGTTTCATAGCCGTAACCCGCCTGTAATAGCTTCAGCGCCTCTTCAAACAGGCGCGCGGGCGGGATATCGTTGAGCAGCGTGGCCAGGCGCGGGATCGGCTCTGCCGTTTCCTGGCTGATCTTCATATCGAGCTTGGCTGCGAAACGCACGGCGCGCAGCATCCGCACCGGATCTTCGCGATAACGGGTTTCCGGATTGCCGATCAGGCGAATCACGCCATCTTCCAGATCCTGCATGCCGCCGACATAGTCGCGGACGGTGAAATCGGCGACGCTGTAATAAAGGCTGTTAATGGTGAAGTCACGGCGCTGGGCGTCTTCTTCGATGGAGCCGAAAATATTGTCGCGCAGCAGCATACCGTTTTGTCCGCGTTGGGACGTGGTACGATCGCTTTCGCTGCCTTCGTGGTGACCACGAAAGGTGGCGACTTCAATAATTTCCGGGCCAAACATGACGTGCGCCAGACGGAAACGGCGGCCAACAAGACGGCAATTGCGGAACAGCTTGCGCACCTGGTCCGGCGTCGCATTGGTCGTGACGTCAAAATCTTTCGGTTTTTTGCCGAGCAGAAGGTCACGGACGCCACCGCCGACCAGCCAGGCTTCATATCCCGCTTTATTCAGCCTGTACATTACCTTCAGGGCATTTTCACTGATATCTTTGCGTGAAATAGCGTGCTGCTCGCGCGGGATGACCGTCATACGCGGACGGGCGACGGCAATTTCGGCCTCGCTCTCCTCGCGGCTTAGCACCTTGCGGCAAAAATTAGCGACTCGGGTAAAAATAGTGCACCTCGGTAGTGTCAAACAATATTCAGAATTCAGTTCAAATCGTTTGCTGTGTAAAAATAGCGGCTAATCATAGCTCAGCACGACGTATTTGAGAATGCCGGATTTACAATCGCCGATTCAGGTATCGTCGAAAGCGTCCAGTTTGCCACGGCGGAGGCCAGGATCTCGTCGACGCGCATCTCCTGCCACGGCAAATCGCTCTGTTGCCCGAGAAAGCGCAGCGCGTCGATGAGAACAGGGCGCGGATCGCCGTGCGGCAAGGCAGGGGCATGATTCTGTTTGGAAAGTTTAGCGCCTTGTTCATTGAGCGCCAGCGGCAGATGAATATAGTCCGGAGGCGTCCAGCCGAACTGCTGGTACAGCGAGATCTGGCGCACCGTCGGTTCAATCAAATCGGCGCCGCGCACGATTTCGCTGACCCCCTGAAAATGGTCATCCACCACCACCGCCAGGTTATAGGCGAACAGCCCATCACGGCGATGGATAATAAAATCCTCTCTCGCCAGTCGTTCGTCAGCCTGAATGTCTCCGCGCAGCCGATCGTGAAAACGGGTGACAGGTTGCCGCTGTTTAATCCGCACCGCCGCATGCTCTGGTCCGTGATGTAACTCACGGCAATGACCATCATAAATTCCGCCAATGCTCTGGATCCGCGCACGGGTACAGGTGCAGTAGTAGCTCAGGCCTCGGTCATATAACCAGGCGAGCGCGTCGCGGTAGGCGTCATGGCGCTGCGACTGCCATAAAATATCGCCATCCCAGTGCAGGCCGTAATGTTCCAGTTGACGCAGAATAGTGTCAGCGGCACCGGGAACTTCACGAGGGGGGTCAATATCTTCTATACGTACTCGCCATATTCCCTGACGGGCGCGAGCCTGTAAGTAGCTGCCCAGCGCAGCGATGAGGGAGCCAAAATGCAGTTCACCGGAAGGTGATGGGGCGAATCGGCCAATATAGTGTGAGTCAGTCATCTTTGCGTAAAAATGAACAGGCGGGGAAGGCCCCGCCTGTTGTAAACGTTTCAAACGCCAGGCCTTAGCCCGCCATTTGTTTTTCGCGAATTTCAGCCAGCGTTTTGCAGTCGATGCACAGATCGGCTGTTGGACGCGCTTCCAGGCGACGAATACCAATTTCCACACCGCAGGATTCGCAGTAGCCAAAATCTTCGTCTTCAACCTTCTTCAGCGTTTTCTCGATCTTTTTGATCAGTTTGCGCTCACGGTCACGGTTACGCAGTTCGAGGCTGAACTCTTCTTCCTGTGCGGCACGGTCTACCGGGTCCGGGAAGTTGGCAGCTTCATCCTGCATATGAGTAACGGTGCGATCGACTTCATCCCTAAGTTGATTACGCCATGCTTCAAGAATACGCCTGAAGTGCGACAGCTGGGCTTCGTTCATATACTCTTCGCCCGGTTTCTCCTGGTACGGCTCCACCCCAGCGATGGCGAGAATACTCAGGGACGATGTTTTACGGTTTTGCCCTTCTTGCATGTTGCTTCTCCTTAACACGCACTATCGATCCCCATGTTCGGGGGAAAAATCAGGTCGCTATAAATAGCAGATGCTTTTCCGGATAGCAATTAACTAAACGTAACACTTGACAACCCTGTGAGGAAAAGCGTATTTGCGCACGCGACCAGAATACTAAATAACCAGTTGTTTACAACACTATAAAGTGACAGGTAATGGCTCTATCAGAGTCATACTCTCGGCAGAAAGTTCCGCTTTATAAACCAGAATTTCTACCCCCTTACGCTGTGCTTCGAACAATAGTTGCGCATATTTCGCGTCAATATGGCGCGCGGGTGAAAACCGTGTAATGGCGGAGTGCAGGACGGCAAAGAAAATCACTGCGCGTTTACCCTCAGCCGCTACGCTCATCAGTTCCCGAAGATGTTTCTGACCTCGTTCAGTGATGGCATCGGGAAAATAACCAAAATCCTTTTCTGCTAACGTTACCGATTTCACTTCAATATAGCAGTCAGGCCGCGAATCTGCCTGTAACATAAAATCAATGCGGCTCCGTTCGGCGCCGTATTTTACTTCGCTTTTCAGCGTGGAATAGCCTGAAAGTTCTGAAACTCGCCCCTGTTCAATGGCCTCTTTCGTTAGCCTGTTAGCCCATAACGTATTCACACAAATTAATGCGCCCGTCTGGGTTTGCGTTAATTCCCAGGTGTGCGGATATTTGCGTTTACCATTCTCCGACGTCGAATACCAGACCGTATCACCGGGCGTTGCACATCCCGTCATCGCTCCGGTGTTGGGGCAGTGTAGCGTGAGTTCAGTTCCGTCGGGTGTGATCACATCGGCTAAAAAGCGTTTATATCGCTGAACCAGCGTTGCTCGCTGGAGAGGGGGAGTAAATTGCATCACGCATTTCCTTAATTAGTCGGTGAGCGTCCAGCGCTGAAGCTTGGCGTAACGCGTGCGTCCCCGGGAAAAAGAGGAGGCATACAGGGCAAATTCCGTCACCGGAAATGACCAGCCAAAGCCAGGCGGCGGGATCGCCACGGCGTGACTGGCATCGCGCAGCAGCGTTACGTGAGGATGAAACGGCTGCGGACTCTGATAACAACCGCTGCGCGCCGCCTGGGCTCGCAGAATATTGGCCAGTTGCAACAGCCCACGCGGGGACTGACGCGTCCCCAACCAGACGACGCGAGAGCGTAACCATTGCCCGGCATCATCGAGACTGAGCGTAAAACCGGGCTGACGAATGCGTCCGGCAAGGGCGATCAGCGCCTGTTGTTTGTCAGCGCTCACATCGCCTAAAAACGCCAGCGTTAAATGCAGGTTTTCGGCCGCGACCGGTCGCCCCGCTTCAGGGGGAAAATGCGCTGCTCGCCACGAGATAATTTGCTCACGTACGGTAGCAGGCAGTTCGATGGCAAAAAACAGCCGTTTCGGCTCAGACATCTTAGGTACTCGGTTATGAATTAACGCGATGCTACAATGCGGCGCGAAGAATGTTAACCCTCTGGAGTCATTTGTGACGTCGTTACCTGTTGCCGCTGTACTGCCTGAATTGCTTGCCGCCCTGGATTCTGCGCCGCAGGTGCTGCTGAGTGCGCCGACGGGGGCCGGTAAGTCAACCTGGTTGCCGCTGCAGTTTCTGGCGCATAAAGGGGTCGAAGGGCGGATTATCCTGCTGGAGCCGCGTCGCCTGGCGGCGCGTAATGTGGCACAAAGGCTTGCGGAACTGCTCAATGAAAAGCCTGGCGAGACGGTCGGTTACCGGATGCGGGCGCAATCCTGCGTCGGGCCAGCAACACGGCTTGAGGTGGTCACCGAAGGGGTTCTGACGCGTATGATCCAGCGCGACCCGGAACTCAGCGGCGTTGGGCTGGTGATCCTGGATGAATTTCACGAACGCAGTTTGCAAGCGGATCTCGCGCTGGCGCTGCTGCTGGACGTGCAGCAAGGGCTGCGCGACGATCTCAAACTGTTGATCATGTCCGCCACGCTGGATAACGATCGCCTGCAACAGTGCCTGCCGGATGCGCCGGTGATCGTTTCCGAAGGGCGCGCCTTCCCCGTTGAGCGTCGTTATCAGCCGCTGGCGTCGCAATTGCGTTTCGACGACGCCGTGGCGGTCGCCAGCGCTGAACTGCTGCGTAAAGAGCCCGGCTCGCTGCTACTGTTTTTACCCGGTGTCGGGGAGATCCTGCGCGTACAGGAGCAATTAAGTACGCGAGTCGGCAGCGATGTGCTGCTGTGTCCATTGTATGGCGCGCTGCCGCTCAACGAACAGCGCAAAGCGATTTTGCCGGCCCCGGAAGGGATGCGCAAAGTTGTATTGGCAACCAATATTGCCGAGACCAGTCTGACCATTGAGGGGATTCGGCTGGTGGTGGATTGCGCGCAGGAGCGGGTGGCACGGTTTGATGCCCGTACCGGGTTGACCCGGCTTATCACCCAGCGCATTAGTCAGGCCTCAATGACCCAGCGTGCCGGGCGTGCCGGGCGTCTGGAGCCGGGGATCTGTTTGCATCTGCTGGCGAAAGAGCAGGCGGAACGCGCGGCGGCGCAGGGGGATCCTGAGATGTTGCACAGCGATCTCTCCGGTTTGCTGATGGAGTTGTTGCAATGGGGATGTCGCGATCCCGCGCAACTCACCTGGCTGGATCGGCCGCCCGCCGTCAACGTACAGGCGGCGAAACGATTACTGCACATGCTGGGCGCGCTGGATGGCGAACAACTTAGTGCAACGGGACAAAAAATGGCGGCGTTGGGTAACGACCCGCGCCTGGCCGCGATGTTAGTCAGTGCTTCCACACTCGACGATGCAGCTACGGCGGCAAAGCTGGCTGCTATTCTTGAGGAGCCGCCACGGATGGGCAATACCGATCTTGGTGTGGTGTTTTCCCGCCATCAGCCCGCCTGGCAGCAGCGCAGTCAGCAACTTCTCAAACGTCTGAATGTCCGTAACGGCGAAGCGGATGCGTCGCGCATCGCCCCGCTGCTGGCCCGGGCATTTGCCGATCGTATCGCGCGTCGACGCAGCCAGGACGGGCGTTATCAACTGGCGAATGGCATGGGTGCGGCGCTGGACGTTGATGATGCGCTGGGGCGGCACGAATGGCTGATTGCGCCGCTATTGTTGCAGGGCAGCGCGTCGCCGGATGCCAGGATCCTGCTGGCGCTGCCGCTCGATATAGACGCGCTTATCTCGCGTTGTCCTGAACTGCTACAGCAGTCTGATACCATTGAGTGGGATGAGGCGCAGGGGACGCTGAAAGCCTGGCGCAGAATGCGGATAGGCGAACTGACGGTCAAAGTCCAGCCGCTGGCCAAACCGTCTGAAGACGAGTTGCATCTGGCGATGCTTAACGGTATCCGTGATAAAAGCCTGAGCGTGCTCAACTGGACGCCTGCGGCAGAACAACTGCGTTTACGCCTGCACTGTGCGGCGAAATGGCTGCCGGAGTATGACTGGCCTGCGGTGGACGATCGGACATTGCTGGCCACGCTGGAGAACTGGCTACTGCCGCATATGAACGGCGTGCATTCGCTGCGCGGCTTGAAATCGCTGGATGTTCACAACGCATTGAGCGGATTGCTGGATTATTCCCGACAGCAACGTCTGGTGAGTTCGTTACCCACACATTACACTGTGCCGACGGGAAGCCGGATAGCCATTCGTTATCACGAAGATAACCCGCCGGCGCTGGCGGTCAGAATGCAGGAGATGTTTGGCGAGGCCAGCACGCCGACGATTGCTGAGGGCCGTGTGCCGCTGGTGCTGGAGCTCTTATCCCCCGCGCAGCGACCGTTGCAGATTACCCGGGATTTGGCCGCGTTCTGGCAAGGGTCGTATCGCGACGTGCAAAAAGAGATGAAAGGGCGCTACCCCAAACATGTCTGGCCGGACGATCCGGCGAACACAGCGCCGACGCGGCGAACCAAAAAGTATTCGTAGGCTGGATAAGGCGTTTATGCCGTATCCGGCAAAAGAGCAGTAAAATTGAGAGATTTCTTCTTCTGTCTTCTGACGGAAGAACAGAGAATCAGGCCTTTGCGCCTGAATGTTGCGGAGAAAAAGCATGGCCGGGAATGACCGCGAGCCAATTGGACGCAAAGGGAAACCTACGCGTCCGGTGAAACAAAAGGTGAGCCGTCGCCAACTCAGAGATGATGAGTACGACGACGAATATGATGATGACTATGAGGATGAAGAACCGATGCCGCGTAAAGGTAAAGGCAAAGGGCGTAAGCCTCGTGGTAAGCGCGGCTGGTTGTGGCTGCTGCTGAAAATTGCGATAGTTTTTGCGGTACTGCTTGCCATCTACGGCGTCTATCTGGATCAAAAAATCCGTAGCCGTATCGATGGCAAAGTCTGGCAGTTGCCGGCGGCGGTGTATGGCCGGATGGTCAACCTTGAGCCGGAGATGTCGGTCAGCAAAAACGAAATGGTTAAGCTGCTGGAGGCCACTCAGTACCGTCAGGTCAGCAAGATGACACGTCCTGGCGAGTTTACCGTTCAGGCGAACAGTATTGAGATGATCCGTCGTCCGTTTGATTTCCCGGACAGCAAAGAGGGTCAGGTGCGCGCGCGTCTGACGTTCGATGGCGGCCGCCTGGATACTATCATCAACATGGACAACAACCGCCAGTTCGGTTTTTTCCGTCTTGATCCGCGCCTGATCACCATGCTGTCGTCGCCAAACGGCGAACAGCGTCTGTTTGTCCCGCGCAGTGGCTTCCCGGATCTGCTGGTCGATACGCTGCTGGCAACCGAAGACCGTCATTTCTATGAGCATGACGGGGTGAGTCTGTACTCCATCGGTCGCGCGGTGCTGGCGAACCTGACCGCCGGACGCACGGTGCAGGGGGCAAGTACCCTGACCCAACAACTGGTGAAAAACCTGTTCCTCTCCAGCGAACGTTCGTACTGGCGTAAGGCTAACGAAGCCTATATGGCGCTGCTGATGGATGCGCGCTACAGCAAAGACCGTATTCTTGAGCTGTATATGAACGAGGTGTATCTCGGTCAGAGCGGCGATAACGAAATTCGCGGCTTCCCGTTGGCGAGTCTGTACTACTTTGGTCGCCCGGTGGAAGAACTGAGCCTTGATCAGCAGGCGCTGCTGGTGGGGATGGTGAAAGGGGCCTCAATCTACAACCCATGGCGCAACCCGAAACTGGCGCTTGAACGTCGTAACCTGGTGCTGCGTCTGCTGCAACAACAGCAGGTGATCGATCAGGAACTGTACGACATGCTGAGCGCGCGTCCGTTAGGCGTGCAGCCGCGCGGCGGGGTGATTTCACCACAGCCTGCGTTTATGCAGATGGTGCGTCAGGAGTTGCAGGCGAAGCTGGGTGATAAAGTAAAAGATCTCTCCGGCGTGAAGATCTTCACCACCTTTGACTCTGTCGCCCAGGATGCAGCCGAGAAAGCTGCCGTTGATGGCATTCCGGAACTGAAGAAACAGCGCAAGCTGAGCGATCTGGAAACGGCGATTGTGGTGGTTGACCGCTTCAGTGGCGAAGTTCGCGCCATGGTCGGCGGCGCTGAGCCGCAGTTCGCTGGCTATAACCGCGCGATGCAGGCGCGTCGTTCGATTGGTTCACTGGCCAAACCGGCGACCTATCTGACCGCGCTGAGCCAGCCGAAAATCTATCGCCTGAACACCTGGATTGCCGATGCGCCGATTGCGCTGCGTCAGCCAAACGGCCAGGTGTGGTCGCCGCAGAACGATGACCGTCGCTACAGCGAAAGCGGAAAAGTGATGCTGGTGGATGCGTTGACGCGTTCTATGAACGTCCCGACGGTCAATCTGGGGATGGCGCTTGGCCTGCCGGCTGTCACCGACACCTGGCTGAAGCTGGGCGTGCCGAAAGAGCAATTGCATCCGGTTCCGGCTATGCTGCTGGGGGCGCTGAACCTGACGCCGATTGAAGTGGCACAGGCGTTCCAGACGATCGCCAGCGGCGGTAACCGTGCGCCGCTTTCCGCGCTGCGTTCGGTCATTGCCGAAGACGGCACGGTGCTGTATCAGAGCTTCCCGCAGGCGGAGCGTGCCGTTCCGGCGCAGGCCGCCTATATGACGCTGTGGACGATGCAGCAGGTTGTGCAGCGCGGCACCGGTCGTCAGTTGGGCGCGAAGTATCCGAATCTGCATCTGGCGGGTAAAACCGGGACCACGAACAACAACGTCGATACCTGGTTTGCCGGTATTGACGGCAGTCAGGTGACCATCACCTGGGTGGGCCGCGATAACAACCAGCCGACGAAGCTGTACGGGGCGAGTGGGGCGATGTCGATTTATCAGCGTTATCTGGCTAACCAGACGCCGACGCCGCTGACGCTGACGCCGCCGGAGGATATTGCAGAGATGGGCGTCGACTATGACGGCAACTTTGTCTGCAGTGGCGGTATGCGCACGTTGCCGGTCTGGACCTCCGATCCAGATTCGCTCTGTCAGCAGAGCGAGATGCAGCAGCCGACCGGGAACCCGTTCGATCAATCTTCTCAGCCGCAGCAACCGCAGCAGCAACAGCCGCCGAAGGAAGAGAAGAAAGACAGCGATGGCGTGGCGGGATGGATTAAGGATATGTTTGGCAGTAACTAATCGCCGTGCCGGATGGCGCTTCGCTTATCCGGCCTACAGGGCTCATGCAGGTATTGGGTTGGTAGGCCGGATAAGGCGTTTTTGCCGCCATCCGGCAATGACTCCGCAGAAACATTTCAGACTACTTTCTTAACCCTTTTTTTTCATCTGGATATTTCTTAACCCCTTAGTTTTGGTGGGGACGCGTATCGCTTGCTATCGCGACCGCGTTTCGAATATTATTCTGCCGTCATAATAATAATTCTCGTTTACGTTATCATTCACTTTCCATCAGAGATATACCAATGGCGCGTCAAAAAACTGCTCAGCCAAAACACTCGCTGCGTAAAATCGCAGTCGTAGTAGCCACAGCGGTTAGCGGCATGTCTGTCTATGCACAGGCGGCGGTTGAACCGAAAAAAGAAGACACTATCACCGTAACCGCTGCACCTGCTCCGCAGGAAAGTGCGTGGGGACCGGCAGCGACCATCGCCGCACGTCAGTCTGCCACTGCGACTAAAACGGATACCCCGATTCAGAAAGTTCCCCAGTCGATTTCTGTGGTGACTGCCGAAGAGATGGCGCTGCACCAGCCGAAATCCGTGAAAGAGGCGCTCAGCTATACCCCAGGTGTTGCCGTGGGAACGCGTGGCGCGTCCAACACCTATGACTACCTGATCATTCGCGGTTTCGCTGCCGACGGCCAAAGTCAGAATAACTATCTGAATGGCTTGAAGATGCAGGGGAACTTTTACAACGATGCGGTGATTGATCCTTATATGCTGGAACGCGCGGAAGTGATGCGTGGGCCGGTTTCCGTTCTGTACGGTAAGAGTAACCCGGGCGGCTTGTTGAACATGGTCAGCAAACGTCCAACCACCGAGCCGCTGAAAGAAGTTCAGTTTAAAATGGGCACGGACAGCCTGTTCCAGACTGGTTTTGACTTCAGCGATGCGCTGGATGACGACGGCATTTACTCTTATCGCTTAACGGGTCTGGCTCGCTCGGCGAATGCGCAGCAGCAGGGGGCGGAAGAACAGCGTTATGCCATCGCGCCGTCCTTTAGCTGGCGTCCGGATGACAAAACCAACTTCACGTTCCTGTCTTACTTCCAGAACGAACCCGAGACCGGTTATTACGGTTGGTTGCCGAAAGAGGGGACCGTCAACACGCTGCCGAACGGTAAGCGTCTGTCGACCGACTTCAACGAAGGCGCGAACAACAATACCTACTCTCGTAATGAGAAGATGGTTGGTTACAGCTTCGATCACGAATTCAACGATACCTTTACCGTGCGTCAGAACCTGCGTTACGCGGAAAACAAAGTTTCGCAGAACAGCGTCTACGGTTACGGCATGTGCTCCGATCCGCTCTATTCGGGCAACCCGAGTACCAGCCCTTGCGCCAGCGTGCCGCAGTCACAGTGGGGCCATACGCTGACCCGTCAGTACGTGGATGATAACGAAAAACTGCAGAACTTCTCTGTGGATACCCAACTGCAAAGCAAGTTTGCGACCGGCTCTCTGGATCATACGCTGCTGACCGGCGTTGACTTTATGCGTATGCGTAACGATATCGACTCCTGGTTTGGCTGGGCGGGTTCGGTTGCGCCGTCTGACATCTATAACCTTGATCGCAGCGACTTCGATTTTGGCTCACACCCTGGGCCTGGCGCCGCTTACCGCGTTCTGAACAAGCAGAAGCAGACCGGTGTCTACGCCCAGGATCAGATGCAGTGGGATAACGTGCTGGTGACACTGGGTGGGCGTTATGACTGGGCGCAGCAGGACACTCTGGATCGTGAAGAGAATACTCAGCACTCGCGTAATGATAACGAGTTCACCTGGCGCGGCGGCGTAAACTACCTGTTCGACAACGGCGTGACCCCGTACTTCAGCTACAGCGAGTCGTTCGAACCGGCTTCTACCGTGGGCGCGAACGGCAGCATTTTCGCACCGTCTAAAGGCAAGCAGTACGAAGCGGGTGTGAAATATGTCCCAGGCGATCGTCCGATCGTGCTCACCGGTGCGGTCTATCAGTTGACCAAAACCAACAACCTGATGGCCGATCCTAACGGTTCGTTCTTCTCGGTTGAAGGCGGTGAGATTCGTTCACGCGGCGTTGAAGTGGAAGCAAAAGCAGCGCTGTCTGCCAGCGTTAACGTGGTCGGTTCTTACACCTATACGGATGCGGAATACACCACCGACACCAACTACAAAGGCAATACCCCGGCGCAGGTGCCAAAACATATGGCGTCGCTGTGGGGCGATTACACGATGTTTGACGGCCCGCTCTCTGGTCTGACCCTGGGTACCGGTGTTCGCTATACCAGCTCCAGCTATGGCGATCCGGCGAACTCCTTTAAAGTCGGCAGCTACACCCTGGTGGATGCGCTGGTTCGGTACGATCTGGCACGCCTTGGCATGGCGGGTTCCAACGTCGCGCTGCACGTCAACAACCTGTTCGACCGCGAATACGTCGCCAGCTGCTTTAACACCTATGGCTGCTTCTGGGGCGCGGAACGTCAGGTCGTTGCTACCGCAACCTTCCGTTTCTAATTTTTCTTTGGGCACGCATTGCGTGCCCGCTTTACAAGTTGGCCGCTATGCAGGAACAGACCCCTCATCCCGATACCACGTTTGCACTGCGTGATGTCTCCTTTCGCGTGCCCGGTCGCACGCTTTTGCACCCTCTGTCGTTAACTTTTCCCGTCGGTAAAGTGACTGGCCTGATTGGTCACAACGGCTCAGGTAAATCCACGTTGTTAAAAATGTTGGGTCGACATCAGCCGCCGTCAGAAGGGGATATCCTGCTCGATGCGCAACCGCTGAACAGTTGGAACAGCAAAGCGTTTGCCCGTAAGGTGGCGTATTTACCACAGCAGTTGCCGCAGGCGGAAGGGATGACCGTACGTGAACTGGTGGCAATTGGTCGCTATCCGTGGCACGGGGCGCTGGGCCGTTTTGGCGTCGCGGACAGAGAAAAAGTGGAAGAGGCGATCGCGCTGGTAGGGTTAAAACCACTGGCACATCGTCTGGTCGACAGTCTTTCCGGCGGTGAACGTCAGCGCGCATGGATAGCGATGCTGGTGGCGCAGGACAGTCGCTGTCTGCTGTTGGATGAACCCACCTCGGCGCTGGATATTGCCCACCAGGTTGATGTGCTGGCGCTGGTTCATCGCCTCAGCCAGGAGCGTGGCCTGACGGTGATCGCCGTGCTGCATGATATCAACATGGCTGCCCGCTACTGTGACTACTTAGTCGCCTTGCGCGGTGGCGAAATGATTGCCCAGGGAACGCCCGCCGACCTGATGCGTAGCGAAACCCTGGAACGTATTTATGGCATCCCGATGGGGATCCTGCCGCATCCGGCAGGCGCTGCACCTGTGAGTTTTGTGTATTGATGAGCGGCTTACACCATATAACACGTCGTCGTTTATTAACGGCGATGGCACTTTCCCCTCTGCTCTGGCAGATGAAACCGGCGCGCGCGGCCTCTGTCGATCCGCATCGCATCGTGGCGCTGGAGTGGCTGCCGGTCGAGCTGTTGCTGGCGCTTGGTGTGACGCCCTATGGCGTGGCAGACATTCCTAACTACCGCCTGTGGGTGAATGAGCCGCCGCTGCCTGCGTCGGTGATTGATGTCGGATTACGCACCGAGCCGAATCTTGAACTGCTGACCGAAATGAAGCCCTCCTATATGTTCTGGTCGACGGGCTACGGTCCTTCTCCTGAAACGCTGGCGCGAATTGCGCCCGGACGCGGCTTCAGTTTCAGCGATGGCAAACAGCCCTTAGCCGTGGCGCGCCGATCGCTGATCGATATGGCGCAGATGCTGAATCTGGAACCGGCGGCGGAGCGACATCTGGCGGAATACGACCAGTTCATCGCCAGCCGGAAACCGCGCTTTGTGCAACGTGGCGAACGCCCGCTCCTGCTGATCACTCTCCTCGATCCTCGCCATATGCTGGTCTTCGGCCCGAACTGCCTGTTCCAGGACGTGCTGGATGAATACGGTATTCGCAACGCCTGGCAGGGAGAAACCAATTTCTGGGGCAGTACGGTGGTGGGGATCGATCGCCTTGCAGCCTACAAAGATGCCGATGTGCTTTGCTTTGACCATGGTAATAACAAAGAGATGGCCACGCTGATGGCAACGCCACTCTGGCAGGCGATGCCGTTCGTGCGTGAAGGGCGTTTCCAGCGCGTGCCTCCCGTGTGGTTCTATGGCGCCACACTGTCGACCATGAATTTTGTACGCATTCTGGATAATGCGCTGGGGGGCAAAGCGTGAGCAAACGTATTGCACGCTTCCCGGCGCTGTTACTGGCGCTGTTGTTTATCGTCGCCGTAGGGTTAACCTGGACGAATTTCTCCGTTGCGCTGCCGCGTACCCAGTGGCAGCAAGCGCTGTGGTCACCCAATATCGACATCATCGAGCAGATGATTTTCCATTACAGCCTTCTTCCTCGTCTGGTGATCTCCTTGTTGGTTGGGGCCGGGCTGGGTCTGGTTGGCGTGCTCTTTCAACAGGTGCTGCGTAACCCGCTGGCAGAACCGACCACGCTGGGCGTGGCGACCGGCGCACAGTTAGGGATGACGGTCACGACATTGTGGGCGATCCCTGGCGTGATGGCCTCGCAGTTTGCCGCGCTGGCAGGGGCCTGCATTGTCGGGGCGCTGGTGTTTGGCGTCGCCTGGGGGAAACGACTTTCTCCCGTCACGCTGATCCTCGCCGGTCTGGTGGTCAGTCTGTACTGCGGGGCCATCAACCAACTGTTAGTTATCTTCCACCACGATCAGTTGCAAAGTATGTTTCTGTGGAGTACCGGAACGCTGACGCAAACCGACTGGGGCGGTGTGCAGCGTCTGTGGCCGCAACTGCTGGGCGGCGTGATGCTCACCCTGTTGCTGCTGCGCCCGCTAACCCTGATGGGGCTGGATGATGGCGTTGCGCGAAACTTAGGGCTGGCGCTGTCGCTGGCGCGTCTGGCGGTGCTGACGCTGGCGATTGTGCTTAGCGCGCTGCTGGTCAATGCGGTGGGGATTATCGGTTTTATCGGTCTGTTCGCGCCGCTGCTGGCGAAAATGCTGGGTGCGCGTCGTCTGCTGGCGCGTCTGATGCTGGCTCCGCTGATCGGGGCGCTGATTCTGTGGTTGTCCGATCAGGTCATTCTCTGGCTGACTCGCGTATGGATGGAAGTGTCCACCGGTTCAGTGACGGCGCTAATCGGCGCACCGCTGCTGCTGTGGCTGCTACCGCGTCTGCGCAGTATGAGCGCGCCGGACATGAACGTCAGCGATCGGGTGGCGACGGAACGTCAGCATGTGCTGGGTTATGCGCTGATCGGCGGTGTGCTGTTGTTGATCGGGGCATATGTCGCGCTGTCGCTGGGGCGTGACGCGCAGGGCTGGAGCTGGGCCAGCGGCGTGCAACTGGAAGAGCTGATGCCCTGGCGCTGGCCGCGCATTCTGGCGGCGATGATCGCCGGGGTGATGCTGGCGGTGGCGGGGTGTATTATCCAGCGGCTGACCGGGAACCCGATGGCGAGTCCTGAGGTGCTGGGGATCAGCTCCGGCGCAGCGTTTGGCGTTGTGCTGATGCTGTTTCTGGTGCCGGGCAATGCGTTTGGCTGGCTGTTGCCCGCCGGGAGTCTCGGTGCTGCCGCCACGCTGTTGATCATTATGATTGCCGCCGGGCGGGGAGGATTCTCCCCCCACCGTATGCTGCTGGCCGGGATGGCGCTCAGCACGGCTTTCACCATGCTGTTGATGATGCTACAGGCAAGCGGCGATCCGCGCATGGCTGGGGTATTGACCTGGATCTCCGGTTCGACCTATAACGCGACGGGCCAGCAGGTGCTGCATACCGGGGGGGTGATGGCGATCCTGCTGGCGATCACGCCACTGTGCCGTCGCTGGTTGACGATTTTGCCGCTGGGCGGTGATACCGCCCGCGCAGTCGGTATCGCGCTGACACCGTCGCGGGTTGGCCTGCTGCTGCTGGCAGCCAGTCTGACGGCTGCCGCCACAATGACAATCGGTCCGCTGAGTTTTGTCGGGCTGATGGCGCCGCATATTGCGCGGATGTTAGGTTTTCGTCGAACGATGCCGCATATTGTGATGTCGGCGCTGGCGGGAGGATTATTACTCATCTTTGCCGACTGGTGCGGGCGGATGGTGCTGTTTCCGTATCAGATCCCGGCGGGGATACTCTCAACGTTTATCGGTGCGCCGTACTTTATTTATCTGTTACGTAAGCAGAGTCGTTGATTCGGTTGTTTTTCGTGTAGGCCGGATAAGACGCTGCGCGTCGCCATCCGGCAATAAAAAAGCCGGGTGGCGGCTTCGCTTTACCCAGCCTACGGTTTAAAACGTACTCTGTTACAGCTTAGCAAACACCCGACGCGCGGCGTCGATAGTGTTATTGATGTCTTCCATGCTGTGCGCCACGGACATAAAGCCCGCTTCAAACGCGGAAGGCGCAAGGTAAATCCCCTCGTCCAGCATCATGTGGAAGAAGCGCTTGAAGCGTTCCACGTCGCAGGCCATCACGTCCTGGTAGCAGGTGACGGTTTTCGCGTCGGTGAAGAAAATCCCGAACATGCCGCCAACGTGGTTAACGACCAGCGGGATCGCGGTTTCCTCTGCCGCTTCCAGCAGACCTTCCGCCAGGCGCGTCGTCAGTTCATCCAGCGTTTCGTGAATGCCCGGCTGCGCCACTTCGGTCAGACAGGCAAAACCGGCCGCCATCGCAATCGGGTTGCCGGAGAGGGTGCCCGCCTGATAGACCGGACCCGTGGGGGCCAGCGCGTCCATCACGTCGCGACGACCGCCGAACGCGCCCACAGGCATACCGCCACCGATGATTTTGCCCAGGCAGGTCAGATCCGGTACCACATTGTAGTAATCCTGTGCGCCAGCCAGCGCCACGCGGAAGCCAGTCATCACTTCGTCGATGATCAACAGCGCGCCGAACTCATCGCACAGTGCGCGCAGACCCGGCAGGAATTCCGGCAGCGGCGGGATGCAGTTCATGTTGCCCGCGACTGGTTCAACGATGATACAGGCGATCTCCTGCGGGAACTGCTCGAACGCGGCACGCACAGAGTTGAGATCGTTATAGGTACAGGTCAGGGTGTGTTTTGCGAAATCAGCCGGCACGCCCGGAGAATTCGGCTGGCCCAGGGTCAGTGCGCCGGAACCGGCTTTTACCAGCAAACAGTCCGCGTGGCCGTGGTAGCAGCCTTCAAATTTGATGATCTTATCGCGACCGGTGAAACCACGCGCCAGACGAATGGCGCTCATGGTCGCTTCGGTACCGGAGTTGACCATTCGCACCATGTCCATCGTCGGTACCAGTTCGGTCACAAGCTCTGCCATTTTGACTTCCATCTCGGTCGGCGCGCCGAAGCTCAGGCCACGCTCAGCCGCGTCGATCACCGCGTTGCGGATCGCCGGATGGTTGTGTCCCAGCACCATCGGTCCCCAGGAGCCGACGTAATCGATATAGGCTTTGCCATCGACATCGTACAGATACGCGCCGTCCGCTTTTTCGATAAACAGCGGAGTACCACCCACGCCAGTAAAGGCGCGAACAGGGGAGTTAACGCCGCCGGGGATTAGCTCGCGTGCTGCGCTGTAGAGGTTTTCAGACTTACTCATGGATGGGTTCCTGGTTCGTAGAAAAAGTGAATGCCCGCTATTCTAGTTATTCAGAGAAGGTTATGAAAGTTTTGCGCATTTGAAACATTACGATTTACAGGGGATTTTCCGGGAAGAGGCGAGTACAATGCCGCCTCTGCATTTGTATTACCAATTAATGATCATCTGATGAAGACAGAAATTCCCTCTTTTGAAGCACAGCAAATGGTGCGCTTACGGCGCAGAGACCAAATTCGTCGACTGCTGGAGCGGGATAAAACACCGCTGGTGATCTTAATGATGGCGGCAGTGGTGGGGACGCTCACCGGTCTGGCGGGCGTGGCGTTCGAAAAAGCGGTGAGCTGGGTGCAAAAACTGCGTATCGGTGCGCTGGTGAATGTGGCTGATCATCCGATTCTGCTCTGGCCACTGGCGTTTATTCTCTCTGCATTACTGGCGATGGTCGGCTATTTTCTGGTGCGTAAATTTGCGCCGGAAGCGGGCGGGTCGGGGATCCCGGAGATCGAAGGGGCGCTGGAAGAGCTTCGCCCCGTACGCTGGTGGCGCGTGTTGCCGGTCAAGTTTTTCGGCGGGATGGGCACGCTGGGCGCAGGGATGGTGCTGGGGCGCGAAGGACCGACGGTACAAATCGGCGGCAATATTGGCCGCATGGTGCTGGATATCTTCCGCATGCGTAGCGCCGAGGCGCGCCATACGCTGTTGGCAACCGGGGCTGCGGCAGGGCTTTCAGCTGCCTTCAACGCACCGCTGGCGGGCATTCTGTTTATCCTCGAGGAGATGCGCCCGCAGTTTCGCTATAACCTTATCTCGATCAAAGCTGTCTTTACCGGCGTGATCATTTCGAGCATTGTTTTCCGCATTTTCAACGGTGAATCGCCGATCATCGAAGTAGGGAAACTGTCCAACGCGCCGGTCAATACGCTGTGGCTGTATCTGATCCTCGGGATGGTTTTTGGCTGTGTGGGGCCGGTTTTTAATAAGCTGGTATTGCGTACCCAGGATATGTTCCAGCGCTTTCACCATGGAAACATCACCAAATGGGTGCTGATGGGCGGGGCGATTGGCGGTCTGTGCGGCATTCTGGGGCTGATTGAACCAGCGGCGGCAGGCGGCGGTTTTAACCTTATCCCTATTGCGGCAGCGGGAAATTTTAGCGTCGGACTGTTGCTGTTTATTTTTATCGCACGAGTGATCACTACCTTGCTCTGTTTCTCTTCTGGTGCGCCCGGCGGGATCTTTGCGCCGATGCTGGCGCTGGGTACGCTGTTGGGTACCGCATTTGGCATGGCGGCGGCTGCTGGCTTTCCGCATTACCAGCTTGAGGCCGGAACGTTTGCCATCGCTGGAATGGGGGCGCTGCTGGCAGCCTCAGTGCGCGCGCCATTGACCGGGATTGTGCTGGTGCTGGAGATGACCGATAACTATCAGCTCATTTTGCCAATGATTATTACCTGTCTTGGCGCAACACTATTGGCACAATTCCTGGGCGGAAAACCGCTATACTCCACTATCCTTGCCCGCACGCTGGCGAAGCAGGAAGCGGAGCAGGCGGCAAAAAGTCAGACGACCACCGCCGGCGAGAATACTTGAATGAAATACCAGGGTATTAGATAATGGCGTTAATATTGGGTCAGAATTTGCCCAATTGCCGATGTCGTTTGGAGCAAAAATATGAGTGATGACGTAGCGCTGCCACTGCAATTTACTGAAGCAGCAGCCAATAAAGTAAAAAGCCTGATTGCTGACGAAGAAAACCCGAATCTGAAACTGCGTGTGTATATCACCGGGGGGGGATGCAGCGGTTTCCAGTATGGTTTTACCTTTGATGACCAGGTCAACGAAGGCGATATGACCATTGAGAAACAGGGCGTTGGCCTGGTGGTTGACCCTATGAGCCTGCAGTATCTGGTTGGCGGTTCCGTTGACTACACCGAAGGTCTGGAAGGTTCTCGCTTTGTAGTGACCAACCCGAATGCGAAAAGCACCTGCGGGTGTGGTTCTTCTTTCAGCATCTGATGTATCGCCGGATGGCGGCATAAAATGCCTTATCCGGCCTACAGCGTTAGATTGTTTCAGGCCCGATAAGCCTGGCGCCACCGGGCAAAACCAAATTAACGACCATTCTCATCTAACGCAAATGTCGGCAGCTTCAGATGCCAGCGGATCGCTGCGAGGCGAATCACCAGCGTGACAACCATCCCCAACATACTGGCGGCTTCTAACGGCATCGAGAACGTATAATGTGCGGTTGCATGAACGATCCCGCCGATAATACAGGCTGTCGCGTAGATTTCCGTACGCAGGATCATCGGGATTTCCCGCGCCAGCACATCGCGAATAATACCGCCGCCCACGCCGGTGATGACGCCCATACAGATCGCCACCAGCGGCCCCGTTCCTGCAATAAACGCTTTGTTGACGCCGATACCCACAAATACCGCCAGGCCGACGGCGTCCAGCACCGGCAGCATCCATTTGGGTAAGCGTCTGGGCTGACGCACCAGCAGGATTGTCAACATGCTGGTGACCATCGCCACCACCAGATCGGTAGGATCTTTAACCCAGAAAACGGGACCGTTATCTAGTGCCATATCACGGATCGTCCCGCCGCCCACGGCGGTAACAACGCCCAATACCAGCACGCCAAACGGGTCCATACGCAGTTTTCCGGCCAGTAACACGCCAGAGATAGCAAATACCGCTGTGCCTACAATATCCAGCCAATAGACGAGCATTGTCTAATCCTCACAACAACCTGGTGGGGCAGGTGCTAATTCACCTGGGAAAGCGCATTACAGAGTTGTTTTGCGGCGAGGATAATACGCGGGCTTGCGCGTTCAAACCAGTCACTGGTGAGGGGAATTACCGGAATTTGTAGCTGATCACCCCAGTATTGCTTAATTTTGAGAATTTCACCCGCATCTCCGGCGACAACGATCGCTTGCGGTGCGCGCGCCAGCACCTGTTCGCGACTAACCTGCGGCCAGGGAACCCGACTGCCGGCAAAGATGTTTTCTCCACCGCAGAGTTCAATAACCTCGTTTTGAATCGACCCTTTTCCGCTGGTAAAGGGCGGATTGATGCCAAACTGCAAAAACACGCGTTTTTTCGCTTTGCCTGCATACTGAGATTTTAGCTGCGAATAGTCGTCCAGCAAGGTTTGCGCGGCGTGCCTTGCCATTTCGGGATGTGGGCTAAAGGCGGCCAGCTTCTGCAACGTGTCGGCAATCTGTTCGATGGTGACGGCATCGATCCACATGACCTTGATACCCAATGAAGTGAGTTGATTCACCTGTCGTTCGGCATTGCCGCCGCGCCAGGCGAGGACCAGATCCGGCTTCAGCGCCACAATCCGCTCCAGATTCATGCCTTGCCAGGTCGAGACCTGTTCAATGCGTTGCGCCTGCGGCGGATAGTCTGAATAGCTGCTGACGCCAACGGGCGTGATTCCGGCGGCAAAGGCGAGTTCCGTATTGGCAGGAGAGAGTGAAATCACGCGCGGCGCGGCATGCAGCCACACCGGAAGGGCTAACAGCAGGGCGACAAGCGCCCTGGAGAGGGATTTAACCATGCGCCAGTTTCTGTACCAGCGATTCGACCATCAGCGTGGATTGCTTCGCGGCAACGGCCAGGAACTCATCAAAGCTGAGGTGAGACTGCTGATCGGCGACATCAGAGATCGCGCGGACCACCACAAACGGCACCTTAAAGTTATGGCAAACATGAGCAATCGCGGTGGCTTCCATTTCAACGGCAATCGCCTGCGGGAAGTTATGCTGGATTTTTGCCAGTCCCACGGAACCGTTGATAAAGGCATCACCGCTGACGATCAGACCGCGAACTGCATTCAGGTTCAGCTTCGCAATGCAGGATTCTGCTGCGGCAATCAGTTTTTCATCGGCTTTAAAACCGGCCGGGCAGCCAGGCAGTTGGCCGAACTCATAACCAAATGCGGTGACGTCAGCGTCGTGATAGCGCGCTTCATCAGAAACCACGATGTCACCCACTTTCAGGGTCGGTGCGAGACCGCCCGCAGAACCGGTGTTAATAATGACGTCCGGCTTGCAGCGTTCGAGCAGCAGCGTAGCGCCCAGCGCCGCCGCCACTTTACCAATACCGGATTTCAGCAGCGCAACGTCGGTTCCGTTAAGCTGACCGGTGTAAATTTCACAACCGCCCAGGGTGAGCGTTTGACGGTTTTCGATTTTGTCACGCAGCAGCGTAACCTCTTCTTCCATTGCACCAATGATGCCGATTTTCATAGATTTACTCGCGCCAGGTGAGATTTAAAGGCATAGTCTATCATGCGCTTAAGGCGAAGTGCATTCTCACGCGGGAGAGGACATGTCACAGATTGATTTCCGGAAAAAAATAAACTGGCACCGTCGTTTTCGTTCTCCGCAAGGGGTAAAAACCGAGCATGAGATCCTGCGCATTTTTGAAAGCGATCGTGGACGCATTATTAACTCTCCGGCGATCCGTCGTCTGCAGCAAAAAACCCAGGTGTTTCCCCTTGAGCGTAATGCCGCCGTGCGTACGCGTCTTACCCATTCGATGGAAGTTCAGCAGGTGGGGCGCTATATCGCCAAAGAGATTTTAAGCCGCCTCAAAGAACAGAAGTTGCTGGAACAATACGGCCTGGATGAACTAACGGGACCGTTTGAGAGCATCGTCGAAATGTCCTGTCTGATGCATGACATTGGCAACCCGCCATTTGGCCACTTTGGCGAGGCGGCGATCAATGACTGGTTTCGCCAGCGCTTACATCCGGCGGATGCGGAAAGCCAACCCTTAACCGAAGATCGTTGCATTGTGGCGACGTTGCGTCTGCGCGAAGGCGAGGAGTCGTTGAACGATATTCGCCGTAAAGTGCGCCAGGATCTGTGTCATTTCGAAGGGAATGCTCAGGGGATTCGGTTGGTCCATACCTTGATGCGAATGAACCTGACATGGGCGCAGGTCGGCGGGATCTTAAAATATACCCGTCCGGCGTGGTGGCGGGGAGAAACGCCCGCGACGCACAACTATTTAATGAAAAAACCAGGCTATTATCTTTCTGAAGAACCGTATATTGCGAGGTTACGTAAAGAACTCGATCTCGCGGTTTACAGTCGCTTTCCGTTAACGTGGATAATGGAAGCCGCCGACGATATCTCTTATTGCGTCGCCGATCTGGAAGATGCGGTAGAGAAAAGAATCTTCAGCGTTGAGCAACTCTATCATCATTTACATGAGGCCTGGGGGGAGCATGAGAAAGGTTCGCTCTTTGCGCAGGTTGTCGAAAATGCCTGGGACAAATCGCGCGCGAATTATCTGAGTCGTAGTACTGAAGATCAGTTTTTCATGTATTTGCGGGTGAATACACTGAATAAACTGGTGCCCTACGCCGCGCAGCGTTTTATTGATAACCTGGAACAAATCTTTGATGGGCGGTTTAATCAGGCGCTACTGGAAGACGGCAGCAGCTTTAGCCGTCTGCTGAAGATTTATAAAAATGTTGCGATGAAACATGTGTTTAGCCATCCTGATGTAGAGCAGCTCGAATTACAGGGTTATCGGGTGATCAGCGGCTTACTCGATATCTACCGTCCTTTATTAAGTCTGCCGCTTGCGGATTTCAGTGAGCTGGTGGAAAAAGAACGTCTGCAGCGCTTTCCTATCGAATCGCGTTTATTCCAGAAATTATCAACGCGTCACCGACTGGCCTATGTGGAAGCCGTGGGGAAATTAACACCAGATTCACCTGAGTATCCCGTGCTGGAATATTATTACCGTTGCCGGCTGATCCAGGATTATATCAGCGGCATGACCGACCTCTACGCCTGGGATGAATATCGTCGTCTGATGGCAGTCGAACAATAAGCAGAGTTTTGTAAAGACGGACAATAAATTTTTACCTTTTCCATAAACTTCTACCCGGAACTTAGCGCTATAAAATGAATCTGACGTACACAGCAATTTTGCGTTATCTGTTAATTGAGATTGAGACACATGAAAAAAACCACATTAGCAATGAGTGCACTGGCTCTGAGTTTAGGTTTGGCGTTATCCCCGCTTTCTGCAACGGCGGCTGAAACTGCATCAGCGACAACCGCACAGCAGATGCCAAGTCTGGCACCGATGCTCGAAAAAGTGATGCCATCGGTGGTCAGCATTAACGTGGAAGGTAGCACAACCGTCAATACGCCGCGGATGCCGCGTAATTTCCAGCAGTTCTTTGGTGATGATTCCCCGTTCTGCCAGGACGGTTCACCGTTCCAGAGTTCGCCATTCTGTCAGGGCGGCGCGCAGGGCGGTAACGGCGGCGGCCAGCAGCAGAAGTTCATGGCGCTGGGTTCCGGTGTCATCATTGATGCCGCGAAAGGCTATGTCGTCACCAACAACCACGTGGTGGATAACGCCACAGTGATTAAGGTTCAACTGAGCGACGGCCGTAAATTCGACGCTAAGATCGTCGGCAAAGACCCGCGTTCTGATATTGCGCTGATCCAGATTCAGGATCCGAAAAACCTGACGGCGATTAAGCTGGCTGACTCCGACACGCTGCGCGTGGGGGATTATACTGTCGCCATCGGTAACCCGTTTGGTCTGGGCGAGACGGTCACTTCCGGTATCGTCTCTGCGTTGGGTCGTAGCGGCCTGAATGCGCAGAATTATGAAAACTTCATCCAGACCGATGCGGCGATCAACCGCGGTAACTCCGGCGGTGCGTTGGTTAACCTGAACGGCGAACTGATCGGTATTAACACGGCGATCCTCGCGCCGGACGGCGGCAACATCGGTATCGGTTTTGCGATCCCGAGCAATATGGTGAAAAACCTGACTTCCCAGATGGTGGAATTCGGCCAGGTGAAACGCGGTGAGCTGGGGATTATGGGGACCGAACTGAGCTCCGAACTGGCGAAAGCGATGAAAGTTGACGCGCAGCGCGGCGCATTTGTCAGCCAGGTCATGCCGAACTCGTCTGCTTCGAAGGCCGGAATTAAAGCCGGGGATGTGATCACCTCCCTGAACGGCAAGCCGATCAGCAGCTTCGCCGCACTGCGTGCGCAGGTTGGCACCATGCCGGTGGGTAGCAAAATTACCCTCGGCCTGTTGCGTGACGGTAAGCCGGTTACCGTGAATCTGGAACTGCAGCAGAGCAGCCAGACTCAGGTTGATTCCAGCTCCATCTTCAGCGGTATTGAAGGGGCTGAAATGAGTAACAAAGGTCAGGATAAAGGCGTCGTGGTGAACAACGTGAAAGTGAACACCCCAGCGGCACAGATTGGCCTGAAGAAAGGGGATGTGATTGTCGGCGCTAACCAGCAGCCGGTGAAAAACATTGCTGAACTGCGTAAAATCCTCGACAGCAAACCGTCTGTCCTGGCGCTGAACATTCAGCGCGGCGACAGCAATATCTACCTGTTGATGCAGTAATTTTCCCAAAACCCCTTCCTGTCACAGGAAGGGGTTTCTTTTTGTGATATTTCCCACAACTCCATACTTCTTCCCTTTGCTTTGTGCATCTGCACAATGCCAGCGTTTATTATCTTCTCTATGCTGGAGCTCTGCTCACAGGAGGGATTTATGGCTGGCTGGCATCTTGATACCAAAATGGCGCAGGATATCGTGGCACGCACGATGCGCATTATTGATACCAATATCAACGTGATGGATGCCCGTGGACGGATCATCGGCAGCGGCGATCGCGAGCGTATTGGGGAATTGCACGAAGGCGCACTGTTAGTCCTCTCTCAGGGCCGCGTGGTGGATATCGATGATGCTGTCGCGCGCCATCTGCACGGCGTTCGTCAGGGGATCAACCTGCCGCTGCGTCTGGAAGGCGAGATCGTCGGCGTGATCGGCCTGACCGGCGAACCTGAACATCTGCGCAAATATGGCGAACTGGTGTGCATGACAGCGGAGATGATGCTGGAGCAGTCGCGCCTGATGCACCTGCTGGCGCAAGACAGTCGCCTGCGAGAAGAACTGGTGATGAACCTGATTCAGGCGGAAGAGAACACGCCAGCGTTGACCGAGTGGGCGCAACGTTTAGGCATCGACCTCAACCAGCCGCGCGTGGTGGCGGTGGTGGAAGTCGACAGCGGACAACTCGGCGTGGACAGTGCGATGGCGGAGTTGCAGCAGTTACAGAACGCCCTGACTACACCGGAGCGTAATAACCTGATTGCGATTGTTTCGCTGACCGAGATGGTGGTGTTAAAACCGGCGCTGAATTCGTTTGGCCGTTGGGATGCAGAAGATCACCGCAAGCGCGTTGAGCAACTGATTGCGCGCATGAAAGAGAACGGGCAGTTGCGCTTTCGCGTTTCGCTGGGCAACTATTTTACCGGGCCTGGCAGTATCGCGCGTTCGTACCGCACTGCGCGTACGACGATGATGGTCGGCAAACAAAGAATGCCGGAAAGTCGCAGCTACTTTTATCAGGATTTGATGCTGCCGGTTCTGCTCGACAGTCTGCGCGGCGGTTGGCAGGCCAATGAGCTGGCGCGTCCGCTGGTGCGGCTGAAGGCGATGGACAATAACGGCCTGTTGCGCCGCACTCTGGCAGCGTGGTTTCGCCACAACGTACAACCGCTGGCAACCTCTAAAGCATTGTTTATTCACCGGAATACGCTGGAGTATCGACTGAATCGAATTTCGGAATTGACCGGGCTGGATTTGGGGAATTTCGACGATCGACTGCTGCTGTACGTGGCGTTACAGCTGGATGAGCAGCGTTGATTAATTGCCTGATGGCGCTACGCTTATCAGGCCTACGAGGATGTACCTGCAGGCCTGATAAGGCGTATGAGGATGTACCTGTAGGCCGGACAAGGCGTATGACGCCGCCATCCGGCAACCAACTGCTTATTTACGCGTCAGTTTTTCCAGATCGGCTTCGATTTCGGTGATCTTGTTCGCCACCACGCTTTCCAGATGGCGTAAGTCATCAAGGATCTTACGTTTCAGATCTACTTCAGTGCGATCGCGCTGGCAGATCTGATCGAGTTCGTCGATCACATAGCGCAGGTTAGGACTGATCTCCTGCACCTCTTTGTATCCCTGACCCACCCCATCGGCGACCACGGTTTTGCGCTGGCGGGGGTATTTAAACTTCACGCTTTTGGCAAAGAACTCACCTTTATCCTTCTGGAAATAGATTTTCAGGATATCGTTGTTGGCTTCTTGCCGCAGGCTGTAACGATCGATTTCTTCAGGATTAGTAATGCCCAGACTTTTCAGATTGTCATACATAGCGGTACCCTTAAGCTCACTATAACTATTGAATAATTAACGAAAAGCCCTGTTTCTGCCACTCGCAGATGTAAAAAAAGCGGGCTAAGCCCGCTTTTTCAAATCGCCGTTAGTCGATGGTACGCAACAACTCGTTGATGCCGACCTTGCCGCGGGTTTTGGCGTCGACTTTTTTCACAATCACCGCACAGTACAGGCTGTACTTGCCATCTTTCGACGGCAGGTTGCCGGAAACGACAACGGAGCCTGCCGGAACGCGGCCATAATGGACTTCACCGGTTTCACGGTCGTAAATACGGGTGCTTTGACCAATATAAACGCCCATCGAAATCACCGAGCCTTCTTCGACAATCACGCCTTCTACGACTTCAGAACGCGCGCCGATAAAACAGTTGTCTTCGATGATGGTCGGGTTCGCCTGCAGCGGCTCCAGTACACCACCGATGCCAACGCCGCCGGACAGGTGAACGTTTTTACCTATCTGCGCACAGGAACCCACGGTTGCCCAGGTATCAACCATCGTGCCTTCATCAACGTAAGCGCCGATGTTGACATAGGACGGCATCAGCACGGTGTTACGGGCGATAAACGCACCCTGACGTACCGCCGCGGGCGGAACCACACGAAAGCCTTCTTTCTGGAAGCGTGCGTCGTCGTAGTCGGCGAATTTCATCGGCACCTTATCGAAGTAGCGGCTTTCCGCGCCATCGATCACCTGGTTATCGTTGATACGGAAAGAGAGCAGAACCGCTTTCTTCAACCACTGGTGAGTCACCCACTGACCGTCTACCTTTTCTGCCACGCGCAGCGCGCCGGAATCCAGCAGGGAAATCACCTGATTCACCGCTTCACGGGTCACGGTATCCACATTGGCCGGAGTAATGTCGGCACGGCGCTCAAAAGCGGTCTCAATAACGTTCTGTAACTGCTGCATTGTTAAACTCTTTCCCTATAAATAAACACACTACCCTTTATCGTTTGGATTGAGGGCCTCTGTCAACCGTTGATGCACTTCCTGCTGCAGCGCATTATTAAGCGCACGCCGGTCCGCTGTAGCGATTATGAATAAATCTTCTACTCGCTCGCCAATGGTTGTAATTCGGGCGCCATGAAGCGAAATTCCCAGATCGGCAAAAATTTGCCCGACCCTCGCCAGCAGCCCAGGCTGATCGAGCGCGATAAGCTCGAGGAACGATTTGCGGTCAGTGTGCGTGGGCAGGAACGTGACCTCGGTATCGACGGTAAAGTGGCGCAATTTTGCCGGCTGTCGACGCGGCTGCGGCGGCTGCCAGCTGCGCTGGGTGATCGCCTGTTCCAGCCCAAAGCGGATGGCTTCATGCCTGTCTGACGACAGCGGGCTGCCGTCCGGTTCCAGGACGATAAAGGTGTCCATCGCCATGCCATCGCGGGTTGTGAAAATCTGCGCATCGTGGACGCTGAGGTTACGTCGGTCCAGCTCGGCGCAGACGGCGGCAAACAGATACGGGCGATCCGGACTCCAGATGAAGATTTCCGTCCCGCCGCGCGTTGCCTGCGGGCTGAGCAGAATGAGCGGCTCGCTGAGATCGTGCTGCAACAGATGACGCGCATGCCAGGCCAGCTGGTTCGGGCTGTGGCGTACGAAGTAGTTGGCGCGACAGCGCGACCAGATATGGTGCAACGCTTCTTCATCAATGTTATCCATCCGCAGCAGCGCCAGCGCCTGCAACTGGTGATGGCGCACGCGTTCGCGCATATCCGGCGTGTTTTGCATCCCCCGACGTAGCTGTTTTTCCGTGGCGAAATACAGCTCACGCAACAGACTTTGCTTCCAGCTGTTCCATAGCGTTTCGTTGGTGGCGCATATATCCGCCACCGTCAGGCAAACCAGGAAACGCAGACGATGTTCCGTCTGCACCTCTTCGGCGAACTGCTTAATCACTTCGGGGTCCTGAATATCCCGGCGCTGAGCGGTCACCGACATCAGCAGGTGCTGGCGAACCAGCCAGGCAATCAGCTGCGTTTCGCGCGAGTTCAGGCCGTGCAGTTCCGCAAACTTGAGCACGTCCTGCGCGCCCAGCACCGAGTGGTCGCCGCCGCGCCCTTTGGCGATGTCATGGAACAGCGCGGCGATGAAAATCAGCTCGGGCTGCCGCAGACGCGGCCAGAGATCCACGCACAGCGGGTGGCGCGGGCGGGTCTCTTCTTTGGCAAAACTTTCCAGCTTCAGCATTACGCGAATCGTGTGTTCGTCCACCGTGTAAGCGTGGAACAGGTCAAACTGCATCTGCCCGACAATACGTGACCACTGTGGCATGTAGGCCCACAGCACGCTATGGCGGTGCATCGGTAGCAGGCCGCGGCTGACCGCGCCAGGGTGACGCAGCATACTGAGAAACAACGAGCGCGCCTCCGGGATATAGCACAGCGGCTGGTTCAGGTGGCGGCGCGCATGACGCAGATGGCGCAGGGTGGTGGAGTAGATCCCGGTGATCGCACTGTTGCGGACCATGGTGTAGAACATCCGCAGGATCGCTTCCGGTTCGCGGATGAACAGGTCGTCCTGACGCAGATCGATCAGCGTGCCGCGCAGTTGAAAATCGTCATCAATAGGACGCGGCTTTTCGTCGGCGGACAGCGCGAGGATCGCTTCGTCAAACAGCTGTAGCAGCATCTGGTTGAGTTCAGTAACGCGGCGGGTGACGCGGAAATAATCCTTCATCATCTGCTCAACCGGTTCGTTACCTTCGCCGCTGTAGTTCAGGCGTTGAGCGACGTTCAACTGGCGATCGAACAGCAGGCGGTTATCGTAACGACTGACCACTAAATGCAGGGCAAAACGAATGCGCCACAGAATGTGCAGGCACTCGTTGAGCTCAGCACGCTCGGCCTGAGTCAAAAAGCCGAAGCCGACCATTTCGTCGAGCGAGGTGGCGCCAAAATGGCGACGGGCGACCCACTGCAGCGTGTGGATATCGCGCAGACCGCCGGGGCTACTTTTGATATCCGGCTCGAGGTTATAGCTGGTGCCGTGATAGCGCTGGTGGCGCTGATGCTGCTCTTCTACTTTGGCGGCGTAGAACTTGTCGGAGGGCCAAAAACCTTCGCTGAAGATATGTTTTTGCAGCTCCAGAAAAAGGGCGACGTCGCCAATCAACAGACGGGTTTCAATCAGGTTGGTGGCAACGGTCAGGTCCGATAACCCTTCCAGCAGGCACTCTTCCAGCGTACGTACGCTGTGCCCGACCTCCAGTTTGACGTCCCACAGCAATGTCAGCAGCTCGCCGACCTTTTGCGCCTGATCGTCCGGTAATTTTTTACGACTCAGGATGAGCAGGTCGATATCGGAAAGCGGGTGCAGTTCACCGCGCCCGTATCCGCCAACGGCGACCAGCGCCAGATCGGCAATCTGCCCAAAACCGGCGTCGATCCACAGACGTTGCAGCAACTGATCGATAAATTCGGTCCGGGCTTCAATCAGCTGTTCGGCGGAAATCCCGCTGTCGAAGGCATCGCCTAACCACTGCTGGAAAGCGTCGATATGCGTTTTGATTCCGGAGACGGTGAGTTCGTCGCGAGACCAGGCCCCCGGGTTCTGCGGCTGACCGGGGAGGGTGGGGAGTGCGGTATTCGCGTGCTGTTCAGGAAGTGTATTCATTATGCGCCACCCATTAAAAAAGCCGGATACGGCGAAAGTGCCTTATCCGGCCTACGGAATAGTGCCATTTGTAGGCCTGATAAGCGAGAGCGCCATCAGGCAAAAAAGTTATGCGTCGTGCGTGAAGACCGCCGGAATAGTGTCATCCTTACGTAACGTCAGAATTTCACAGCCGTTTTCGGTCACCACAATAGTATGCTCGTATTGTGCAGACAAGCTCCGGTCTTTGGTTTTTACCGTCCAGCCGTCTTTCATCGTACGGATGCGGTAATCACCGGCGTTGAGCATCGGTTCGATGGTAAAGGTCATGCCCGGCTGCAGCACTACGCCGCCGTCATCCGCATCATAGTGTAGCACCTGCGGCTCTTCGTGGAAGCCGCGGCCAATACCGTGTCCGCAGTATTCACGCACCACGGAGAAACCTTCGCCTTCCGCATATTTCTGGATCGCCGCGCCGAGAGTCCGCAGACGGATGCCCGGTTTCACCATGCGCAGCGCCAGATACAGGCTTTCCTGGGTGACGCGGCACAGACGTTCGCCCAGAATGGTCGGTTTGCCGACGATAAACATTTTGGAGGTATCGCCGTGGTACTCGTCTTTAATGACGGTCACGTCGATGTTGACGATATCGCCATCTTTCAGATGTTTGGCATCATCCGGGATACCGTGACACACCACTTCATTAATAGAGATGCAGACGGATTTCGGATAACCGTGATAGCCGAGGCAAGCAGAGATCGCATGCTGCTCGTTAACGATGTAGTCGTTACAGAGTCGATCCAGTTCACCCGTGCTGACACCCGGTTTGATATACGGTTCGATCATCTCCAGCACTTCCGCGGCCAGACGGCCCGCGACGCGCATTTTTTCGATTTCTTCAGGGGTCTTGATTGAGATAGCCATGAATTCTGTCCATCAGTGTCGGTTATTTCGACAATAATTGTGTAAGTGCGGTCAATGGTATCAGCCAGGGGTATACCCTGCCAAATTGAGAATCATTCTGAACTTCGCCTTTCGTGCCACAAACGCGTTGACTGCATTTTGTCACCCCAGTCACTGACAAGGTGTAAGCACCTGGGGAGGCTAAAATTTGCTGCTTTCTTGTAACACGAAATTCATCGTTCAATTCAGCACAGGCTACCAACAATTATTGGTGTCCACGGTGTATTTGTGGTATAAAGCGCGCCGGACTTCCGATCTCATTTCGTATACACAGAATGGACGGAAGCGACAAATCTCACTTTGTGTAACAACACACACGTATCGGCACATATTCCGGGGTGCCCTTTGGGGTCGGTAATATGGGATACGTGGAGGCATAACCCCAACTTAATCTATAGAGGTTTTAATCATGGCAACTGTTTCCATGCGCGACATGCTCAAGGCTGGTGTTCACTTCGGTCACCAGACCCGTTACTGGAACCCGAAAATGAAGCCGTTCATCTTCGGTGCGCGTAACAAAGTTCACATCATCAACCTTGAGAAAACGGTACCGATGTTCAACGAAGCGCTGGCTGAACTGAACAAGATTGCTTCTCGTAAAGGTAAAATCCTTTTCGTTGGTACTAAACGCGCTGCAAGCGAAGCGGTGAAAGACGCTGCTAACAGCTGCGACCAGTTCTTCGTGAACCATCGCTGGCTGGGCGGTATGCTGACTAACTGGAAAACCGTTCGTCAGTCCATCAAACGTCTGAAAGACCTGGAAACTCAGTCTCAGGACGGTACTTTCGAAAAGCTGACCAAGAAAGAAGCGCTGATGCGTACTCGTGAGCTTGAGAAACTGGAAAACAGCCTGGGCGGTATCAAAGACATGGGCGGTCTGCCGGACGCTCTGTTCGTCATCGATGCTGACCACGAGCACATTGCTATCAAAGAAGCAAACAACCTGGGTATTCCGGTATTTGCTATCGTTGATACCAACTCTGATCCGGACGGTGTTGACTTCGTTATCCCGGGTAACGACGACGCAATCCGTGCTGTTAGCCTGTACCTGGGCGCTGTCGCTGCAACCGTTCGTGAAGGCCGTTCTCAGGATCTGGCTTCCCAGGCGGAAGAAAGCTTCGTAGAAGCTGAATAATAAGGCTTGATAACTTCCCCGAGATAGTTCGAGATGCAGGAAGGCGGCAAGCTCGAGAATTCCCGGGAACTTACACGAGTAAGTGACCGGGATGAGCGAGCGAAGACAACGCACCTGCGGCTCGGAATATGAAGGGGAAGAGCCCTTATAAACCAGGTAGTATCATGTTTGGTTAGGGGGCCCTTTAGGCCCCTTTTTCACTTTTAAATCTGTGCGGTTTGACGCCGGGCAGATCAAATCTTCCGAGGATTTTAGAATGGCTGAAATTACCGCATCCCTGGTAAAAGAGCTGCGTGAGCGTACTGGCGCAGGCATGATGGATTGCAAAAAAGCACTGACTGAAGCTAATGGCGACATCGAGCTGGCAATCGAAAACATGCGTAAGTCTGGTGCTATCAAAGCGGCGAAAAAAGCAGGCAACGTTGCTGCTGACGGCGTAATCAAAACCAAAATCGACGGCAACATCGCTTTCATTCTGGAAGTTAACTGCCAGACTGACTTCGTTGCTAAAGATGGTGGTTTCCAGGCATTTGCCGACAAAGTGCTGGACGCAGCTGTTGCTGGCAAAATCACTGATGTTGAAGTGCTGAAAGCGCAGTTCGAAGAAGAGCGCGTTGCGCTGGTGGCGAAAATTGGTGAGAACATCAACATCCGCCGTATCGCTTCCCTGGAAGGCGACGTTCTGGGTAGTTACCAGCACGGTGCGCGCATCGGTGTTCTGGTTGCCGCTAAAGGCGCTGACGAAGAGCTGGTTAAGCAGCTGGCAATGCACGTTGCTGCAAGCAAGCCTGAATTCGTTAAGCCGGAAGACGTGTCTGCTGAAGTGGTAGAAAAAGAGTACCAGGTTCAGCTGGACATCGCGATGCAGTCTGGTAAGCCGAAAGAAATCGCAGAGAAAATGGTTGAAGGCCGCATGAAGAAATTCACCGGCGAAGTTTCTCTGACGGGCCAGCCTTTCGTTATGGAGCCGAGCAAGTCTGTTGGTCAGCTGCTGAAAGAGCACAACGCTGACGTGACTGGCTTCATCCGCTTCGAAGTGGGCGAAGGCATTGAGAAAGTTGAGACTGACTTTGCAGCAGAAGTTGCTGCGATGTCCAAGCAGTCTTAATTGTCGAAAAGGAGCCGCCTGAGGGCGGCTTCTTTTTGTCACCCGTCACGCAAAAATCAGTATGGCTCTTATTTCGTTGTACTGAGTAGCGACATATCATTGTCGCCAGAATTTACCCCCATTTTTAATCGTTGACAGTCTCAGGAAAGAAACATGGCTACCAATGCAAAACCCGTCTATAAACGCATTCTGCTTAAGTTAAGTGGCGAAGCTCTGCAGGGTTCGGAAGGCTTCGGTATTGACGCAAGCATACTGGATCGTATGGCTCAGGAAATCAAAGAACTGGTTGAACTGGGTATTCAGGTTGGTGTGGTGATTGGTGGCGGTAACTTGTTCCGTGGTGCTGGTCTGGCGAAAGCGGGTATGAACCGCGTTGTGGGCGACCACATGGGCATGCTGGCCACCGTGATGAACGGCCTGGCAATGCGCGATGCGCTTCACCGCGCCTATGTGAACGCCCGCCTGATGTCCGCTATCCCACTTAATGGTGTATGCGATAACTACAGCTGGGCAGAGGCTATCAGCCTGCTGCGTAATAACCGCGTGGTTATCCTCTCTGCGGGTACCGGTAATCCTTTCTTCACCACTGACTCTGCGGCGTGCCTGCGCGGCATTGAAATCGAAGCCGACGTGGTGCTGAAAGCGACGAAAGTCGATGGCGTCTTTACCGCCGATCCGGCGAAAGATCCTTCGGCCACCATGTATGAGCAACTGACATACAACGAAGTGTTGGATAAAGAGCTGAAAGTGATGGATCTGGCCGCGTTTACGCTGGCGCGAGACCATAAGTTGCCGATTCGTGTCTTCAACATGAACAAGCCCGGCGCACTGCGTCGCGTAGTCATGGGTGAAAAAGAAGGGACATTAATTACGGAATAATTCCCGTAATACACTTCATCCTTCAAGCTGTTTCTGCGTTGGCAGCCTTTGTTCACCCAGTCACTTACTTTTGTAAGCTCTTGGGGACTCACTCAGTTGCCGCCTTGATACAACTTGAATGATTTTGTGTAGAAATCGGGGTAAGATTCCGCGTTAATATCGCGGGCTTACCCGTAATATTTTAATCAGGGCTATACTAAGCACACCTCTACAGGTGTACTGTCTGGTCTGACTGAGACAAGTTTTCAAGGATTCGTAACGTGATTAGCGATATCAGAAAAGATGCTGAAGTACGCATGGAAAAATGCGTAGAAGCGTTCAAAAACCAAATCAGCAAAATACGCACGGGTCGTGCTTCTCCCAGCCTGCTGGATGGCATTGTCGTGGAATATTACGGCACGCCAACGCCGCTGCGTCAGCTGGCAAGCGTAACGGTAGAAGATTCCCGTACCCTGAAAATCAACGTGTTTGACCGCTCCATGAGCCCGGCCGTTGAGAAAGCGATTATGGCTTCTGACCTCGGTCTGAACCCGAGCTCCGCAGGCAGCGATATTCGCGTTCCGCTGCCTCCGCTGACGGAAGAGCGTCGTAAAGATCTGACGAAAATCGTTCGTGGCGAAGCTGAACAGGCGCGTGTTGCTGTACGTAACGTCCGCCGTGACGCGAACGACAAAGTGAAAGCACTGCTGAAAGACAAAGAGATCAGCGAAGATGACGATCGCCGTTCTCAGGACGACGTACAGAAAATGACGGATGCCGCCATCAAGAAAGTGGATGCGGCGCTGGCAGATAAAGAAGCAGAACTGATGCAGTTCTGATTCCGCTGTACGCTCAAAACGCCGCTCAGAAGATCGTTTAGGATCGGCTGGCGGCGTTTTGCTTTTTATCCTGTCTCTTTTTTCGGATGTTTGATGAAGCAATTAACCATTCTGGGTTCGACCGGCTCTATCGGTTGCAGCACGCTGGACGTGGTGCGCCAAAACCCTGAGCACTTTCGCGTTATCGCGCTGGTGGCAGGTAAAAATGTCAGCCGTATGGTGGAGCAGTGCCTGGAATTCTCCCCGCGTTATGCCGTGATGGACGATGACGCCAGCGCGCGCCTTCTCAATGACGCGCTGAAGCAGCATGGTAGCCAGACGGAAGTTTTGAGCGGGCAACAGGCCGCTTGTGATATGGCGGCGCTAGATGAGGTCGATCAGGTCATGGCGGCCATCGTTGGCGCGGCAGGCCTGCTGCCAACGCTTGCCGCGATTCGCGCGGGAAAAACTATTCTGTTGGCAAACAAAGAATCTTTGGTGACCTGTGGACGCCTGTTCATGGACGCCGTGAAGCACAGTAAAGCCCGACTTTTACCGGTAGACAGCGAACATAACGCTATTTTTCAGAGTATGCCCCAACCTATTCAACACAATCTGGGATACGCTGACCTGGAGCAGAATGGCGTGATGTCCGTTTTGCTTACCGGGTCTGGTGGCCCGTTCAGGGAAACGCCGCTGCATGAACTGGTGTCGATGACGCCCGATCAGGCATGCCGTCATCCGAACTGGTCGATGGGACGTAAGATCTCCGTCGACTCAGCCACTATGATGAATAAAGGTCTGGAATACATTGAAGCGCGTTGGTTGTTTAACGCCAGTGCCCGTCAGATGGAAGTGTTGATTCACCCGCAGTCAGTGATTCACTCGATGGTGCGTTATCAGGACGGCAGCGTTCTGGCGCAACTGGGTGAACCGGACATGCGCACGCCTATCGCACATACGATGGCCTGGCCGAATCGCGTAACCTCTGGCGTTGCGCCGCTCGATTTTTGCAAACTCAGTGCGTTGACGTTTAGCGCGCCGGATTACCAACGCTACCCGTGCCTGAAACTGGCGATGGAGGCGTTTGAGCAGGGGCAGGCCGCCACAACCGCGCTGAATGCAGCGAATGAAATTGTCGTTGCTGCATTTCTTGCTGAAGAAATACGCTTTACCGATATTGCCGATCTCAACTTAGCTGTGCTGGAACAGATGGATCTACAGGAACCGCAGAGCGTTGAAGACGTTTTGAGAGTCGATGCGATTGCGCGAGAAGTCGCCAGAAAACAAGTGATGCGACTCGCAAGCTGAGGATTATCCTCCTGGAGGAGATCGTGCTATTTGTTAGCGTTGTGCTTCAGTGATATAGTCTGCGCCACCTGATCGCAGGTATTTGGCTTTTTTCGGTCAGGTAAGCCGTGGTTTGACACGGCTTTTTTGTGTAAAGGCTTCAGTATTCCTGAGTACCGCTAAATCCTTTCAGGGACTATAAACGCGTTATGTTGTCTGCAACTCAACCAGTAAGCGAAAATTTGCCTGCACATGGCTGTCGTCATGTTGCGATCATTATGGATGGCAATGGTCGCTGGGCGAAAAAGCAAGGGAAGATTCGCGCATTTGGGCATAAGGCCGGAGCGAAATCCGTCCGCCGTGCCGTCTCTTTTGCTGCCAACAATGGTATTGATGCGTTAACGCTGTATGCCTTTAGTAGTGAAAACTGGAACCGACCGGCGCAGGAAGTGAGTGCGTTAATGGAGCTATTTGTGTGGGCGCTTGATAGTGAAGTTAAAAGCCTGCATCGCCATAACGTCCGCCTGCGCATTATTGGCGACACCAGTCGATTTAACTCGCGTTTGCAAGAACGTATTCGTAAGTCAGAAGCGCTTACCGCCCAGAATACCGGGCTGACGCTGAATATTGCGGCGAATTACGGCGGACGTTGGGACATTATCCAGGGAGTCAGACAACTGGCTGAACGGGTGCAGGAAGGTTTACTGCGTCCTGATCAGATTGATGAAGACATGCTCAACCAGCAAATCTGTATGCATGAGCTGGCTCCGGTGGATTTAGTAATTAGGACTGGGGGAGAGCATCGAATAAGTAACTTTTTGCTTTGGCAAATTGCCTATGCCGAACTTTACTTTACAGATGTTCTCTGGCCCGATTTCGATGAACAAGACTTTGAAGGTGCACTGCATGCCTTTGCTAATCGAGAGCGTCGTTTCGGCGGCACCGAGCCCGGTGATGACAAAGCCTGATGGGGGTCGCTTTTGCTGAAGTATCGCCTGATTTCTGCTTTCGTTTTAATACCCGTGGTCATCGCGGCGCTGTTTCTGCTGCCGCCGGTGGGGTTCGCCATTGTGACGCTGGTTGTTTGTATGCTGGCCGCGTGGGAATGGGGACAATTTAGCGGTTTTGCCACGCGCTCGCAGCGCGTCTGGCTGGCGGTGCTGTGTGGGTTATTGCTCGCACTGATGCTGTTTCTGTTGCCGGAATATCATCATAATATTCACCAGCCGTTGGTCGAAGCCTCGTTGTGGGCATCGTTGGGCTGGTGGGTTGTTGCGTTAGTGCTGGTGTTTTTTTACCCCGACTCGGCGACGATCTGGCGTAATTCGAAGACATTACGCATAATTTTTGGCGTGCTCACGATTGTTCCCTTCTTCTGGGGAATGCTGGCGCTGCGTGCCTGGCACTATGACGAGAATCATTACAGTGGCGCAATATGGCTGCTCTATGTCATGATCCTGGTCTGGGGTGCAGACTCCGGGGCGTATATGTTTGGCAAATTGTTTGGCAAACATAAACTGGCGCCGAAAGTGTCGCCGGGAAAAACCTGGCAGGGCTTTTTTGGTGGCCTTGCCACAGCGGCTGTGATCTCCTGGGGTTACGGCATGTGGGCGAATCTGGATGTTGCGCCTGTCACCTTATTAATCTGTTCTATTGTCGCTGCGCTGGCCTCCGTGCTGGGCGATCTGACCGAGAGCATGTTTAAGCGTGAAGCAGGAATTAAAGACAGCGGTCATTTGATTCCAGGACACGGTGGTATTCTGGACCGTATTGACAGCCTGACGGCGGCAGTACCGGTCTTTGCTTGCCTGTTGTTACTGGTATTCAAGACGCTTTAACGGAAGGTTTTATGCTGAGTATTCTCTGGAATCTGGCTGCATTCATTGTCGCACTGGGTGTGCTGATCACCGTGCATGAATTTGGTCATTTCTGGGTTGCCCGGCGCTGCGGTGTCCGTGTCGAACGCTTTTCTATTGGATTTGGTAAAGCGCTCTGGCGCCGTACCGATCGGTCCGGGACCGAATATGTCATCGCCCTGATCCCGCTGGGCGGCTATGTCAAAATGCTGGATGAGCGCGCGGAACCGGTGATCCCGGAGCTGCGTCACCACGCTTTCAACAATAAAACCGTCGGCCAGCGCGCAGCGATCATTGCCGCCGGTCCGGTTGCCAATTTCCTCTTTGCCATCTTCGCTTACTGGCTGGTGTTTATCATCGGCGTCCCTGGTATTCGTCCGGTTGTTGGTGAAATAACGCCCAACTCGATTGCCGCCCAGGCGCAAATTATTCCAGGCACGGAACTTAAAGCCGTTGATGGTATCGAAACCCCTGATTGGGACGCAGTACGTTTACAACTGGTCGCAAAAATTGGCGACGAACAGACGACAATCAGCGTGGCGCCTTTCGGCAGCAACCAGCGACAGGAAAAAACGCTGGATTTGCGGCAGTGGGCATTTGAGCCTGATAAGGAAGATCCTGTATCTTCTTTAGGGATTCGACCGCGTGGACCACAGATTGAACCGGTACTGTCAGAAGTCCAGGCACAGTCCGCCGCAAGTAAGGCGGGTTTGCAAGCCGGCGACAGGATCGTTAAAGTCGATGGTCAACCGCTAACGCAGTGGATGACGTTTGTGAACCTGGTGCGCGATAATCCGGGTCAGCCGTTAGCGCTGGAAATTGAAAGGCAGGGCAGTGCTTTGTCTTTAACATTAATTCCGGATTCGAAAACGGGTAATGGGAAGGCAGAAGGGTTTGCCGGTGTTGTGCCGAAAATCATTCCTCTGCCGGATGAGTACAAGACAGTACGCCAGTATGGACCGTTCAGCGCCATTGCACAGGCCACGGATAAAACGTGGCAGTTGATGAAGCTGACGGTCAGTATGCTGGGAAAATTGATAACCGGTGATGTGAAACTGAACAACCTCAGTGGGCCGATTTCTATCGCCCAAGGGGCTGGGATGTCAGCGGAGTTCGGGATGATTTATTATCTGATGTTCCTTGCGCTGATTAGCGTGAACTTAGGGATAATCAACCTGTTTCCGTTGCCCGTTCTTGACGGGGGGCATCTGCTGTTCCTGGCGATTGAAAAGCTTAAGGGCGGACCGGTATCCGAGCGGGTTCAAGACTTTAGTTATCGCATTGGCTCGATATTGCTGGTGCTGTTAATGGGGCTTGCACTTTTCAATGATTTCTCTCGGTTGTAAGAGAGTTAGTTAGGAAGAACGCATAATAACGATGGCGATGAAAAAGTTGCTCATAGCGTCGCTGCTGTTTAGCAGCGCGACCGTATACGGTGCTGAAGGGTTCGTAGTGAAGGACATTCATTTCGAAGGCCTGCAGCGTGTCGCCGTTGGTGCGGCCCTCCTCAGTATGCCGGTGCGCACAGGCGACACGGTTAATGATGAAGATATCAGTAATACCATTCGCGCACTGTTTGCCACTGGCAACTTTGAGGATGTTCGTGTCCTTCGCGATGGCGATACGCTTCTGGTTCAGGTAAAAGAACGTCCGACTATTGCCAGCATCACCTTCTCCGGTAACAAATCGGTGAAAGATGACATGCTGAAGCAAAACCTCGAGGCTTCTGGCGTGCGTGTTGGCGAATCTTTGGATCGCACCACCATTGCCGATATCGAGAAAGGTCTGGAAGACTTCTACTACAGCGTCGGTAAATACAGTGCCAGCGTGAAAGCCGTTGTCACGCCACTGCCGCGCAACCGTGTTGACCTTAAACTGGTGTTCCAGGAAGGGGTATCGGCGAAGATCCAGCAGATCAATATCGTCGGTAATCATGCCTTCAGCACGGATGAACTGATCTCTCACTTCCAGTTGCGTGATGAAGTTCCGTGGTGGAACGTCGTTGGCGATCGAAAATACCAGAAACAGAAACTGGCGGGTGACCTTGAAACCCTGCGCAGTTACTATCTGGATCGCGGTTACGCGCGTTTCAACATCGACTCAACGCAGGTCAGCCTGACCCCGGATAAGAAAGGGATCTACATTACCGTGAACATCACGGAAGGCGAGCAGTATAAGCTTTCTGGCGTTCAGGTAACGGGGAACCTGGCGGGGCACTCTGCGGAGATCGAAAGCCTGACCAAAATTGAGCCGGGCGAACTCTACAACGGCACCAAAGTGACCAAAATGGAAGATGATATTAAGAAGCTTCTGGGTCGTTATGGTTACGCCTATCCGCGTGTTCAGTCACAGCCGGAAATCAACGATACTGACAAAACCGTTATGCTGCGCGTAAACGTTGATGCGGGTAACCGTTTCTACGTGCGTAAGATCCGTTTTGAAGGTAACGATACGTCCAAAGATGCCGTCCTGCGTCGCGAAATGCGCCAGATGGAAGGGGCGTGGCTGGGCAGCGATATGGTTGATCAGGGTAAAGAGCGTCTGAACCGTCTGGGGTACTTTGAAACGGTCGACACCGACACGCAGCGTGTTCCGGGCAGCCCGGACCAGGTTGATGTGGTCTATAAGGTGAAAGAGCGTAATACCGGTAGCTTCAACTTCGGTGTCGGTTACGGTACGGAAAGCGGCGTAAGCTTCCAGGCGGGTGTTCAGCAGGATAACTGGCTGGGTACGGGTTACGCGGTAGGGATTAACGGTACCAAGAACGATTACCAGACCTACAGCGAACTGTCCGTCACCAACCCATACTTCACCGTTGATGGCGTGAGTCTGGGTGGCCGTATCTTCTATAACGACTTCGATGCGAACGATGCGGATCTGTCTGACTATACCAACAAAAGTTACGGTACAGACGTTACGCTGGGCTTCCCAATCAACGAATACAACACCTTGCGTGCGGGTTTAGGGTATGTGCATAACTCCCTGTCCAACATGCAGCCGCAGGTCGCGATGTGGCGTTATTTGAACTCCGTAGGTGAATACCCGGATAACTCGAATGACCGCAACTCTTACAGCGCCAACGACTTCACCTTCAACTATGGTTGGACCTATAACAAGCTTGACCGTGGCTTCTTCCCGACGGAAGGGACGCGCGTCAACCTGAACGGTAAGGTGACGATCCCGGGCTCTGATAACGAATTCTACAAAGCGACGCTGGATACCGCGACCTACGTGCCGATCGATGACGATCACAAGTGGGTAGTTCTCGGTCGTACCCGTTGGGGTTACGGCGATGGATTCGGCGGCAAAGAGATGCCGTTCTATGAGAACTTCTATGCTGGTGGCTCCAGTACCGTGCGTGGCTTCCAGTCCAACACCATTGGTCCGAAAGCGGTCTATTTCCCGTCCAGCAGTCGTCATGATGGTGATAACAACTACGATAACGAATGTGAGAGCACTCAGTCAGCACCGTGTAAATCGGATGACGCAGTGGGCGGTAACGCGATGGCTGTCGCCAGCCTGGAATTCATTACCCCAACGCCGTTCATCAGCGATAAGTACGCGAACTCGGTCCGTACCTCATTCTTCTGGGATATGGGTACCGTCTGGGATACTAACTGGGATTCAAGTGCATATTCCGGTTATCCAGACTACAGTGATCCGAGCAATATCCGTATGTCTGCTGGTATCGCATTACAATGGATGTCCCCATTGGGGCCGTTGGTCTTCTCCTACGCCCAGCCGTTTAAGGACTACGATGGAGACAAAAAAGAGCAGTTCCAGTTTAACATTGGTAAAACCTGGTAATTGTTCTTCGCAAAGGAATGTAATGGTAGTGTAGCGATGACTTTAGGCGATCTTGCATGGGATCGCCTGGCCACGCAAAGAACTGCACCTTCGGGTGCAAATGGGATGGTAAGGAGTTTATTGTGAAAAAGTGGTTATTAGCGGCAGGTCTCGGTTTAGCAATGGTTACGTCTGCACAGGCGGCTGACAAAATTGCAATCGTCAACATGGGTAGCCTGTTCCAACAGGTTGCACAGAAGACCGGTGTTTCCAACACGTTGGAAAATGAGTTTAAAGGCCGCGCGAGCGAACTGCAGCGTATGGAATCCGATCTGCAATCTAAAATGCAGCGTCTGCAGTCCATGAAAGCAGGTAGCGATCGTACTAAGCTGGAAAAAGACGTAATGGCTCAGCGCCAGACCTTCTCTCAGAAAGCGCAGGCTTTTGAGCAGGATCGTGCACGTCGTTCCAACGAAGAACGTGGCAAACTGGTTACTCGTATCCAGACTGCTGTGAAATCTGTTGCCAGCAGCCAGAGCATCGATCTGGTCGTTGACGCGAACACCGTTGCTTACAACAGCAGCGATGTAAAAGACATCACCGCTGACGTACTGAAACAGGTTAAATAAGTAATGCCTTCAATTCGACTGGCTGATTTAGCAGAGCAGTTGGATGCAGAATTACACGGTGATGGCGATCTCGTCATCACCGGCGTTGCGTCCATGCAATCTGCGCAAACAGGTCACATTACGTTCATGGTGAATCCGAAATACCGTGAGCACCTGGCCTTATGCCAGGCGTCTGCCGTTGTCATGACGCAGGACGATCTTCCTTTTGCTAAGAGTGCTGCACTGGTAGTGAAGAATCCCTACCTGACGTACGCACGAATGGCGCAAATTTTAGATACCACGCCGCAGCCGGCACAGAACATTGCACCAAGTGCAGTGGTTGATGCGACGGCAACGCTGGGTAGCCATGTTTCAATTGGCGCAAATGCGGTGATTGAGTCTGACGTGGAGCTGGGCGATAACGTGGTTATCGGCCCGGGCTGCTTCGTCGGGAAAAATACGAAAATTGGGGCCGGTTCGCGTCTGTGGGCGAATGTATCGGTTTACCACGACATTCAGATCGGTGAGAATTGCCTGATCCAGTCCAGTACGGTCATTGGTGCTGACGGTTTTGGTTATGCCAACGATCGCGGCAACTGGGTGAAGATCCCGCAGTTGGGTCGCGTCATTATTGGCGATCGCGTGGAGATCGGCGCCTGTACCACCATCGACCGTGGCGCGCTGGATGATACCGTGATCGGCAATGGGGTTATCATTGATAACCAGTGTCAGATTGCACATAACGTTGTGATTGGCGACAATACGGCGGTTGCCGGGGGCGTCATCATGGCAGGCAGTCTGAAGATTGGCCGTTATTGCATGATCGGCGGTGCCAGCGTAATCAACGGGCATATGGAAATATGCGACAAGGTTACCGTGACGGGCATGGGTATGGTGATGCGTCCCATCACTGAACCTGGCGTCTATTCCTCAGGCATTCCGCTGCAACCTAACAAAGTATGGCGTAAGACAGCCGCACTGGTGATGAACATTGATGATATGAGCAAGCGCCTCAAAGCCATTGAGCGCAAGGTTAATCAACAAGACTAAACTCTCACCCGGTCACACATACTTTACGGCCTGTCGGCATTCATACGATTGCGGCAGGCCGTGTTATTATTGGCTTTTAGCATATTTGGACAGGAAGAGTATTTTGACTACTAACACTCATACTCTGCATATTGAAGAGATTTTAGAACTTCTGCCGCACCGTTTTCCGTTTTTACTGGTTGACCGCGTGCTGGACTTTGAAGAAGGTCGTTTTCTGCGCGCAGTGAAAAATGTCTCCGTTAACGAGCCGTTTTTCCAGGGGCATTTCCCGGGTAAACCGATTTTCCCTGGCGTGCTGATTCTGGAAGCCATGGCACAGGCTACCGGTATTCTTGCGTTTAAAAGCGTTGGGAAACTGGAGCCAGGAGAACTCTACTATTTCGCCGGTATTGATGAAGCTCGCTTTAAGCGTCCCGTCGTGCCAGGTGATCAGATGATCATGGAAGTCACTTTCGAGAAAACGCGCCGTGGCCTGACCCGCTTTAAAGGGGTTGCGCTGGTTGACGGTAAAGTAGTTTGCGAAGCAACGATGATGTGCGCTCGTAGCCGGGAGGCCTGATACGTGATTGATAAATCCGCCTTTATTCATCCAACCGCCATTGTGGAAGAGGGCGCCTCACTTGGCGCTAACGTTCACATTGGTCCTTTTTGCCTTGTTGGACCCCATGTTGAAATTGGTGAGGGTACCGTACTGAAGTCTCACGTTGTTGTGAATGGTCATACCAAAATTGGCCGCGATAACGAGATATATCAGTTCGCCTCCATCGGCGAAGTGAACCAGGATCTGAAATATGCTGGTGAACCGACCCGTGTGGAAATTGGCGATCGTAACCGCATTCGCGAAAGCGTTACCATTCATCGTGGCACAGTGCAGGGCGGTGGATTGACGAAGGTGGGCAGCGATAACTTACTGATGATCAATGCCCATGTGGCACACGATTGCACAATAGGGGATCGCTGTATTCTGGCGAATAACGCCACGCTTGCCGGTCACGTCTCACTGGATGATTACGTCATCATCGGTGGCATGACCGCCGTGCACCAGTTCTGCATTATTGGCGCACACGTGATGGTCGGCGGCTGTTCTGGCGTTGCTCAGGACGTTCCGCCGTACGTTATTGCGCAGGGCAACCACGCGACGCCGTTTGGCGTCAACATCGAAGGCCTGAAGCGTCGCGGATTTACTCGCGAAGCGATCACCGCCATCCGCAATGCTTACAAAGCGTTGTACCGTAGCGGCAAAACGCTGGAAGACGTAAAACCGGAGATCGCCGAACTGGCGAAGCAGTATCCGGAAGTACAGGCGTTCAGCGATTTCTTTGCCCGCTCAACGCGCGGTCTGATTCGTTAATGGCTCAACAGCGCCCCTTAACGATTGCCCTGGTCGCCGGAGAAACCTCCGGCGATATTCTTGGTGCTGGCTTAATCCGGGCGCTGAAAGCGCGCGTACCTGACGCGCGTTTTGTCGGCGTCGCAGGCCCACGCATGCAGGCCGAAGGCTGTGAAGCCTGGTATGAAATGGAAGAACTGGCGGTGATGGGCATTGTGGAAGTGCTTGGACGCCTGCGTCGTCTGCTGCATATCCGCGCCGATCTGACCCGTCGATTCACCGAGATACAGCCCGATGTCTTCGTTGGTATTGATGCACCCGATTTCAATATCACCCTCGAAGGGAACCTGAAAAAACAGGGCATCAAAACGATTCATTACGTTAGCCCGTCCGTCTGGGCGTGGCGACAGAAACGCGTTTTCAAAATAGGCAGATCCACTAACATGGTTCTGGCTTTTCTGCCTTTCGAAAAAGCGTTTTACGACAAGTACAACGTGCCGTGCCGTTTTATCGGTCACACTATGGCGGATGCGATGCCGCTGGACCCGGATAAAAACGCGGCGCGAGATGTGCTGGGGATCCCCCACGACGCGCACTGTCTGGCGTTATTACCCGGCAGTCGCGGTGCGGAAGTAGAAATGCTCAGCGCCGACTTCCTGAAAACGGCTCAACTGTTGCGCCAGAGCTATCCCGACCTTGAGGTGGTGGTGCCATTGGTGAACGCCAAACGGCGCGAGCAGTTTGAGCAGATCAAAGCGGAGGTCGCCCCAACGCTTTCTGTCCATCTGTTGGATGGGATGGCGCGAGAAGCGATGATCGCCAGCGATGCCGCGCTGCTGGCATCCGGTACCGCTGCGCTCGAGTGTATGCTGGCGAAATGCCCGATGGTGGTGGGATATCGCATGAAGCCCTTTACGTTCTGGCTGGCAAAGCGATTGGTGAAGACAGATTATGTCTCACTGCCGAACCTGCTGGCGGGAAGGGAACTGGTGCAAGAGCTGTTGCAGGAAGAGTGCGAGCCGCAAAAGCTGGCTGAGGCGCTTCTCCCCTTGCTGGCGAACGGTAAAACCAGCCATGCGATGCACGATACTTTCCGCGAACTGCATCAGCAGATCCGCTGTAATGCTGATGAGCAGGCGGCGGATGCGGTCCTGGAGTTAGCACGATGATCGAATTTGTTTATCCGCACACGTATTTAGTGGCGGGTGTGGATGAAGTCGGACGCGGTCCGTTGGTCGGCGCGGTCGTCACCGCTGCCGTGATCCTCGACCCGGCTCGCCCGATTGTGGGTCTTAACGATTCCAAAAAATTATCTGAAAAGCGCCGTCTGGCGCTGTATGACGAAATCAAAGAAAAAGCATTGAGCTGGAGCCTCGGTCGTGCGGAACCGCACGAGATCGATGAGCTGAATATTCTCCACGCCACAATGCTGGCCATGCAGCGAGCGGTGGCGGGGTTATCTATTGCGCCGGAATATGTGCTGATCGACGGTAATCGCTGCCCGGCATTGCCTGTGCCGTCTCTGGCGGTAGTGAAGGGCGACAGTCGGGTGGCGGAGATCAGCGCCGCGTCTATTCTTGCAAAAGTCACGCGTGACGCCGAAATGGCCGCGTTGGATAGCGTTTTCCCGCAATATGGTTTTGCCCAGCACAAAGGGTATCCAACCGCTTTCCATCTGGAAAAACTGGCTGAACATGGCGCAACGGAGCATCACCGACGTAGTTTTGCTCCCGTTAAACGCGCACTGGGACTCGCGTCCTGATTCTTGTGTCGAAGGAATCTGAAGATGTCTGAACCTCGTTTCGTCCACCTGCGGGTGCACAGCGACTACTCCATGATTGATGGGCTGGCGAAAACCGGGCCGCTGGTGAAAAAGGCGGCCGCATTGGGCATGCCTGCGCTGGCGATCACCGATTTTACTAACCTCTGTGGTCTGGTGAAGTTCTACGGAGCGGGTCATGGCGCAGGGATTAAACCCATTGTTGGCGCTGATTTCCATGTTCAGAGCGAGCTGATGGGTGATGAACTCACGCATCTGACGGTGCTCGCCGCGAATAACACCGGTTATCAAAATCTCACCCTGCTGATCTCCAAAGCTTATCAGCGTGGTTACGGCGCAGCGGGACCGATCATCGACCGTGACTGGCTGATCGAACTGAAAGAAGGGTTGATCCTGCTGTCTGGCGGGCGTATGGGTGACGTTGGGCGCAGTCTGTTGCGCGGCAACAGCGCGCTGGTCGAAGAGTGTGTCGCTTTCTACGAAGAACACTTTCCGGAGCGTTATTTCCTCGAGCTGATTCGGACCGGCAGACCAGATGAAGAGAATTATCTGCATGCTGCCGTTGCGCTGGCAGAAGCACGTGGTTTGCCGGTGGTCGCCACTAACGATGTGCGTTTTATCAATAGCGAAGACTTTGACGCGCATGAAATTCGCGTTGCTATTCATGATGGCTTCACCCTCGACGATCCCAAACGTCCGCGTAACTACTCGCCGCAGCAATATATGCGTTCGGAAGAAGAGATGTGCGAGCTCTTCTCCGATATTCCGGAAGCGCTTGAAAACAGCGTAGAAATTGCCAAACGCTGCAACGTCACGGTGCGTTTGGGCGAGTACTTCCTGCCGCAGTTCCCGACCGGTGACATGACCACGGAAGACTTCCTGGTGGTCAAATCGAAAGAGGGGCTGGAAGAACGTCTGGCCTTTCTGTTCCCGGATGAAGCCGAGCGGAAAGAGAAACGTCCACCGTACGATGAACGTCTGGATATCGAGCTACAGGTCATCAACCAGATGGGGTTCCCGGGCTACTTCCTCATCGTTATGGAATTTATCCAGTGGTCGAAAGACAACGGCGTGCCGGTAGGCCCGGGCCGTGGTTCTGGTGCGGGCTCGCTGGTGGCCTATGCGCTGAAAATCACCGACCTTGATCCGCTGGAATTTGATCTACTGTTCGAACGTTTCCTTAACCCGGAACGTGTCTCCATGCCCGACTTCGACGTTGACTTCTGCATGGAGAAACGCGACCAGGTCATTGAGCACGTGGCCGACATGTACGGCCGTGATGCGGTGTCGCAGATCATTACCTTCGGTACGATGGCGGCGAAAGCGGTTATCCGCGACGTGGGCCGCGTGCTGGGCCACCCGTACGGTTTTGTCGACAGGATCTCGAAACTGGTCCCGCCCGATCCGGGGATGACGCTAGCGAAAGCCTTTGAAGCCGAACCGCAACTGCCTGAGATTTACGAGGCAGATGAAGAAGTTAAAGCGCTGATCGACATGGCGCGTAAGCTCGAAGGGGTCACGCGTAACGCCGGTAAACACGCCGGGGGTGTGGTTATCGCCCCGACGAAAATCACCGATTTCGCGCCGCTGTACTGTGATGAACAGGGGCTGCACCCGGTTACCCAGTTTGATAAAAACGACGTGGAATATGCCGGCCTCGTGAAGTTCGACTTCCTCGGCTTGCGTACGCTCACTATCATCAACTGGGCGCTGGAGATGATTAACGCCCGCCGCGAGAAGAACGGCGAGCCGCCGCTGGATATTGCCGCTATCCCGCTGGACGATAAGAAAAGCTTCGATATGCTGCAACGCTCGGAAACCACGGCGGTCTTCCAGCTTGAATCCCGCGGCATGAAAGACCTGATTAAGCGTCTGCAGCCTGACTGCTTCGAAGATATGATCGCTCTGGTGGCCCTGTTTCGTCCGGGGCCGTTGCAGTCCGGGATGGTAGATAACTTCATCGACCGTAAGCACGGACGCGAAGAGATTTCCTATCCGGATGTGCAGTGGCAGCACGAAAGCCTGAAACCGGTACTGGAGCCGACCTACGGCATCATCCTGTATCAGGAACAGGTCATGCAGATTGCCCAGGTGCTCTCTGGCTATACCCTCGGCGGCGCGGATATGCTGCGTCGTGCGATGGGTAAGAAAAAGCCCGAAGAGATGGCCAAGCAACGTGGCACCTTCGAAGAAGGGGCGAAAAAGAACGGCGTTGACGGCGAACTGGCGATGAAAATCTTCGACCTGGTGGAGAAATTCGCCGGGTACGGATTTAACAAATCGCACTCTGCTGCCTATGCGCTGGTCTCTTACCAGACGCTGTGGTTGAAAGCGCACTATCCTGCCGAGTTTATGGCGGCGGTGATGACCGCCGATATGGACAACACCGAGAAGGTGGTGGGGCTGGTGGATGAATGCTGGCGCATGGGGCTGAAAATCCTGCCGCCAGATATCAACTCTGGGCTGTACCACTTCCACGTCAACGACGATGGCGAGATTGTCTACGGTATCGGCGCGATCAAAGGCGTGGGCGAAGGCCCGATCGAGGCGATCATTGAGGCGCGTAATAACGGCGGCTATTTCCGCGAGTTGTTCGATCTTTGCGCGCGCACCGATACCAAAAAGCTCAACCGTCGGGTGTTGGAAAAACTGATTATGTCCGGGGCGTTCGACAGGCTGGGGCCGCATCGCGCCGCGCTGATGAACTCGCTGGGCGATGCACTGAAAGCCGCTGACCAGCACGCGAAAGCAGAAGCGATTGGTCAGGCGGATATGTTCGGCGTGCTGGCGGAAGAGCCGGAACAAATTGAACAGTCCTATGCCAACTGCCAGCCGTGGCCAGAGCAGGTGGTGTTAGATGGGGAACGCGAAACGTTGGGGTTGTACCTGACGGGTCACCCGATCAATCAGTATTTGAAAGAAATTGAGCGCTATGTCGGAGGCTACCGGCTGAAAGACATGCATCCGACAGAACGTGGTAAAGTGACCACGGCTGCGGGGCTCGTCATTGCCGCAAGGGTTATGGTCACCAAGCGCGGCAATCGTATCGGCATCTGTACGCTGGATGACCGTTCCGGACGTCTGGAGGTGATGTTATTTACCGACGCCCTGGATAAATACCAGCAATTGCTGGAAAAAGACCGCATACTTATCGTCAGCGGACAGGTCAGCTTTGATGACTTCAGTGGGGGACTTAAAATGACCGCCCGCGAAGTGATGGATATTGACGAAGCCCGGGAAAAATATGCTCGCGGGCTTGCTATCTCGCTGACGGACAGGCAAATTGATGACCAGCTTTTAAACCGACTCCGTCAGTCTCTGGAACCCCACCGCTCGGGGACAATTCCAGTACATCTCTACTATCAGAGGGCGGATGCACGTGCGCGATTGCGTTTTGGCGCGACGTGGCGTGTCTCTCCGAGCGATCGTTTGCTAAACGATCTCCGTGGCCTCATTGGTTCGGAGCAGGTGGAACTGGAGTTTGACTAATACAGGAATACTATGAGTCTGAATTTCCTTGATTTTGAACAGCCGATTGCAGAGCTGGAAGCAAAAATCGATTCTCTGACTGCGGTGAGCCGTCAGGACGAGAAACTGGATATTAACATCGATGAAGAAGTGCATCGTCTGCGTGAAAAAAGCGTAGAGCTGACGCGTAAAATCTTCGCCGATCTTGGCGCATGGCAGGTTGCCCAACTGGCACGCCATCCGCAACGTCCTTACACCCTGGATTATGTTCGCCTGGCGTTTGATGAATTTGACGAACTGGCGGGCGATCGCGCCTATGCGGACGATAAAGCTATCGTCGGCGGCATCGCGCGTCTGGACGGTCGTCCGGTGATGATTATTGGTCATCAGAAAGGCCGCGAGACCAAAGAGAAAATCCGTCGTAACTTCGGGATGCCGGCGCCGGAAGGCTATCGTAAAGCGCTGCGTCTGATGGAAATGGCCGAGCGTTTCAACATGCCGATCATTACCTTTATCGACACCCCGGGGGCTTACCCAGGCGTGGGTGCCGAAGAGCGCGGTCAGTCCGAAGCCATTGCCCGTAACCTGCGTGAAATGTCGCGTCTGAGCGTGCCGGTTATTTGCACCGTGATCGGTGAGGGTGGCTCCGGTGGTGCCCTGGCGATTGGCGTGGGTGATAAAGTGAATATGCTGCAATACAGCACCTATTCCGTGATCTCTCCGGAAGGTTGTGCCTCCATTCTGTGGAAAAGCGCAGACAAGGCGCCGTTGGCCGCAGAAGCGATGGGCATCATCGCTCCGCGTCTGAAAGAGCTGAAGCTGATTGACTCCATCATCCCGGAACCGCTGGGTGGCGCGCATCGTAACCCGGAAGTGATGGCGGCTTCGCTGAAAGCACAACTGGTGGTCGATCTTGCCGATCTCGATGTGCTGAGCACCGAAGATTTGAAGAATCGTCGCTATCAGCGTCTGATGAGCTACGGCTACGCCTAAGCATTGACCATTCCGAAAAGGGCCACAATTTGTGGCCCTTTTTTTTACCTGCGGTTTGAACACGCTATGATTAGCGTAGGTTTTTCCAGGAGGAACGCATGAATATCATCGCCATCATGGGACCGCACGGGGTTTTTTATAAAGACGAGCCCATTAACGAGCTTGAGCGTGCGCTGCAATCACAGGGATTTCAGATTATCTGGCCACAGAACAGCGTCGACCTGCTGAAATTTATCGAACACAACCCGCGCATTTGCGGGGTGATTTTTGACTGGGATGAGTACAGTCTCGATCTGTGCAGCGAGATTAACCAGCTCAATGAGTATTTACCGCTGTATGCGTTTATCAACACGCATTCGACGATGGATGTCAGCGTTCACGACATGCGCATGGCGTTATGGTTTTTTGAGTATGCGCTGGGGCAGGCGGAAGACATCGCGACGCGCATTCGGCAGTACACCAACGAGTATCTCGACAATATCACGCCGCCTTTTACCAGAGCGCTGTTCACCTATGTGAAAGAGGGGAAATACACCTTCTGTACGCCGGGACACATGGCCGGAACGGCCTATCAAAAAAGTCCAGTTGGCTGCCTGTTCTATGACTTTTTCGGCGGCAATACCCTAAAAGCGGATGTGTCGATATCGGTCACTGAGTTGGGTTCGTTACTCGATCACACCGGGCCACATCTGGAAGCCGAAGAGTATATCGCCCGAACCTTCGGCGCAGAGCAGAGTTATATGGTGACTAACGGTACCTCCACCTCAAACAAAATTGTGGGGATGTATGCCGCGCCGACCGGCAGTACGCTGCTGATTGACCGTAACTGCCATAAGTCGCTGGCGCACTTGTTGATGATGAGCGACGTTGTTCCGATCTGGCTGAAACCGACGCGTAATGCGCTCGGCATTCTGGGTGGTATTCCTAAGCGCGAGTTCACGCACGAGAGTATTGCGAACAAGGTTGCCGCCACGGCGCAGGCGCAGTGGCCGGTTCACGCCGTGATCACCAACTCAACCTATGATGGTCTGCTGTATAACACCAACTGGATCAAGCAGACGCTGGATGTCCCCTCTATCCACTTCGATTCCGCTTGGGTGCCCTATACTCACTTTCATCCCATTTATCAGGGGAAAAGCGGGATGAGCGGTGAGCGGGTGCCTGGCAAGGTGATTTTCGAAACGCAATCCACCCACAAAATGCTGGCGGCACTATCGCAGGCGTCGTTGATCCATATTAAAGGGGACTATGACGAAGAGACCTTCAACGAAGCTTTTATGATGCACACCTCTACCTCACCGAGCTATCCCATTGTTGCCTCCATTGAGACGGCGGCGGCGATGCTGCGGGGAAATTCCGGCAGGCGTTTAATCAACCGTTCGGTGGAACGCGCACTGCATTTTCGTAAAGAGGTGCAGAGGCTGCGCGAGGAGTCTGACGGCTGGTTCTTTGATATCTGGCAGCCGGAAGAGGTGGATGATGCAGAGTGCTGGCCGGTGGCGCCCGGTGAAGACTGGCACGGATTTACCGATGCCGACGATGACCATATGTTCCTCGATCCGGTAAAAGTGACGATTCTGACGCCCGGTATGGATGAGCAAGGGAAGATGAGTGACGAAGGGATCCCCGCCGCGCTGGTGGCGAAATTCCTTGATGAGCGTGGTGTGGTAGTAGAGAAAACCGGCCCGTACAACCTGCTGTTTCTCTTTAGCATCGGTATTGATAAAACCCGGGCAATGGGGCTGTTGCGTGGACTGACCGAGTTCAAACGCTCTTACGATCTCAATTTGCGCGTGAAGAATATGCTGCCAGATCTGTATGCAGAAGATCCTGATTTTTATCGCAACATGCGTATCCAGGATCTGGCGCAAGGGATCCATAAGCTCATCCGCCAGCACGATCTTTCCGGCCTGATGTTGCGTGCGTTTGATACATTGCCAGAAATGATCATGACGCCACATCAGGCCTGGCAGCGACAGATCAAAGGCGAAGTCGAAACGGTTCCCCTCGATCAACTGGTGGGACGCGTGTCGGCGAATATGATCCTGCCGTACCCACCCGGCGTTCCGCTGCTGATGCCGGGAGAAATGCTCACTGAGCAGAGTCGCGCAGTGCTCGATTTTCTGCTGATGCTCTGTTCTGTCGGTCAGCGCTATCCGGGCTTTGAAACGGATATTCACGGGGCGAAACAGGATGATGACGGCGTATACCTCGTACGAGTCTTAAAAACGGCATGATGACTTGCCTTCAGCGCACTCGGGCGGGTAACGTGCTGATGATAAATAAAGGAGATGAAGACATTATGCTGGGATTAAAACAGGTTCATCATATTGCGATTATTGCGACAGACTATGCCGCGAGTAAGTCCTTCTATTGCGATATTCTGGGGTTTACGCTGCTGAGTGAAGCCTATCGCGCAGAACGAGACTCGTGGAAGGGCGATCTGGCGCTGAACGGACAATATGTGATTGAGCTTTTTTCATTTCCTTTCCCGCCAGCGCGTCCTGGTCATCCGGAAGCCTGCGGTTTGCGCCATCTGGCGTTCAGTGTGGATGACCTGGATAATGCTGTTGCGCATCTGAAGGCGAATCACGTTGATTGCGAAGCCATCCGTATTGATCCCTTCACCAACAAGCGCTTCACCTTTTTTAAAGACCCGGATGGCCTGCCGCTCGAATTGTATGAGCAGTAAGGCTTGTTATTGCGACGATTGCCCGGTAACGTGCCGGGCAACGTCACTGTAAATAACCGCTATGACAACACTCACGCTGAACACCTCGCTTATCACCTCCCGACAGATACTGATCGCCTTTAGCGGCGGTCTGGACTCTACCGTGCTCCTGCACCAACTGGTGCAATGGCGGACGCAGCAGCCGACACGCTCTCTTCGCGCCATTCACATCCATCATGGACTTAGCGCTCACGCCGATGAGTGGGTGGCTCACTGTGAAGCCGTCTGTGCGCAATGGCAGGTGCCGCTGGTGGTTGAGCGGGTAACGCTGGTGGACGAGGGGCTGGGAATCGAAGCGCAGGCCCGGCAAGCGCGATATCAGGCATTTGCCGACGCGTTATTGCCCGGCGAAGTACTGGTGACTGCCCAGCATCTTGACGATCAGTGTGAAACCTTTTTGCTGGCGCTCAAACGCGGTAGCGGACCGGCGGGACTTTCGGCAATGGCGGAGAGTTCTGCGTTTGCCGGCACGCGGCTTATCCGCCCGTTGTTGACGCAAACCCGTATAGCGCTGGAGCAATGGGCGAGGCAACATCAGCTTCGCTGGATTGAAGATGAAAGCAATCAGGATGACGCCTACGATCGCAATTTCCTGCGTTTGCAGGTTCTGCCGCTCCTGCAACAGCGCTGGCCGCATTTTGCCGACGCTACGGCACGCAGCGCCGCGCTGTGCGCTGAACAGGAGCATCTGCTGGATGAACTGCTTGCCGATGAGTTGTCTGGTTGCACTACGGCAGAGGGCGCGCTGGCGCTGGCGCCACTCATGGCGATGAGCCGTGTCCGCCGCGCCGCGCTGCTTCGTCGCTGGCTGGCGGCGCAAAATGCGCCGATGCCTTCACGCGATGGGCTGGAGCGTCTCTGGCAGGAGGTGGCGCTGGCGCGTGAAGATGCTTCGCCCTGCCTGCGTTTCGGCGAATATGAAGTGCGGCGTTATCAGGGACAGCTGTGGTGGATTAAATCCGTTGTCGGACAAAGTGAGACAATACTGCTCTGGCCTTGCTGGCAGCTACCGCTCACGCTGCCTGCCGGGCTGGGCCATCTGCGGCTACAGGCGGGGGGGGAATTGCGTATGCCCCGAGAGGATGAGCGCGTCAGTATCCGTTTTAAGGCGCCGGGGATGCTGCATATTGTTGGCCGCAACGGTGGGCGCAAGCTCAAGAAAATCTGGCAGGAGCGGAATGTGCCACCCTGGCGACGTGACACCACGCCGTTGCTGTTTTACGGTGAAACGCTGATTGCGGCCGCAGGGGTATTTGTTACGTGTGACGGAGCGGCAGGTGAGGAATTGGGTGTGGAACTGATGTGGGATAAAAGCTGCTGAAATGCCTGATGGCGCAGCGCCACCAGGCAGCATAGGTTCAGGATTCGCTAACCACCACGGTACCAATTTCCGGATGGCTGAAGCTGACAATTTTATCGAGACGAAGCTCGCGCGTTTCACCCGCAACCTCTGTGATCAGATATTCCACGTTTTTCCGTGAAACCAAATCGTTGGCTTTCGCCTGCAAAACTTCACCATCTTTCAGTTCCAGCGTCAGTAATAAATGATGCTGGCAGGCGAGCTCGAGGTTGTCGTAGTCATCACAGTTGATGGGTTGGTATGTATCATTCATTGACATAATCGCTCACCAGTAAGTTCGCCGCAGCATATGCCGCCTTTTCCCTGACCGACTCTGAAAGGGCACTGTCTGCCGCTATTTCATTAAGCACCTTCAATACGCAACCCAGCGCATCCGGGATATACCCTAAGTCTCCGCTGGCGATTTCCGCATACCGCTTGCGTATTAACTCACAATATTTTTCCACATGCCCTCCTGTCAGCACTCTGACTTAACCGTGGATGCAAGTCTAAGCCTACGAAGATAAATCCTGTTTAGCAAGGTGACTATACCACAGCCATTCACGCAATATCAGCGCCTGATTGATGATCCACTGACAGCCTTTTGGTTCCTTTTTCGCTACAATGGCTGCCTGATTCGAAAGGAGTTTTTCCATGGCGCTTAAAGCGACAATTTATAAAGCCGTCGTCAACGTGGCGGACCTTGACCGCAACCAGTTTCTTGATGCGGCGTTGACGCTGGCGCGTCACCCCTCAGAAACCCAGGAACGAATGATGCTGCGTCTGCTGGCGTGGATGAAGTATGCGGATGAGCGTCTCCAGTTTACACGTGGCTTAAGCGCAGAGGATGAACCGGAAGCGTGGTTGCGTAACGATCATCTGGGTATCGACTTGTGGGTTGAACTGGGATTACCGGATGAGCGTCGTATTAAGAAAGCGTGCTCGCAGGCTGCTGATGTGGCGCTGTTTGCCTACAATAGCCGGGCGGCACAGATCTGGTGGCAGCAGAATCAAAGCAAATGTGCACAGTTTTCGAATCTTACGGTCTGGTATCTGGATGATGAACAACTGGCCCAGCTCAGCGCCTTTGCGAGCCGTACCATGACGCTACAGGCGACGATTCAGGACGGGGCGATCTGGCTGTCTGATTCTCAGAATAATCTGGAAATTCATCTGACTCCGTGGCAACAAGCGGTATGATCGTCATTTCACGGACTGTCTCGATCCCCGACGATGAGCTGGAGATCACCGCCATTCGCGCCCAGGGCGCCGGGGGACAGCACGTCAATAAGACCTCAACGGCGATACATTTGCGTTTTGACATTCGGGCCTCCAGCCTGCCAGAGTATTATAAGGAGCGTCTGCTGGCTGCCAGCCATCATCTGATTACCGCTGATGGCGTGATGATTATTAAGGCGCAGGAGTACCGCAACCAGGAACTCAACCGGGAAGCGGCGCTTGCCAGGCTGGTAGCGGTTATAAAAGAGCTCACCGCAGAACAAAAAAGCCGACGCGCAACCCGACCGACGCGGGCATCGAAAGAACGAAGATTAAATTCGAAGGCGCAGAAATCCTCAGTAAAAGCCCTTCGCGGTAAAGTCCGTCGTGATGACTGACGGGCAGGAATAAAATGTGATAGGGAGTCAGGGTGAAAAAAACACTACTTTCAGCGATGGCGGCGTTTACGCTCTTCGCATTGATTGGCTGTAACAACCGTTCAGAGGTTGATGTTATCCAGCCGACACAGGTTGCAGAATTAAAACCGATGCAGCAAAGCTGGCGGGGCATTCTGCCTTGTGCCGACTGCGAGGGAATTGAGACGTCACTGTTTCTGGAGAAAGATGGCACATGGGTCATGAACGAACGCTATCAGGGCGTGCGTGAAGAGCCGTCTTCTTTTGCTTCCTACGGCACCTGGGCGCGTACCGCCGATAAACTGGTGCTGACCGACAGTCAGGGCGAGAAATCCTACTATCGTGCGAAAGGGGACGCGCTGGAGATGCTGGATCGGGAGGGGAATCCGATCGAGTCTCAGTTCAACTATACCCTTGCGCCAGTGAAATCGAGCTTGCCGGTGACGCCGATGGCGATGCGTGGCATGTATTTCTATATGGCGGATGCCGCGACCTTCACCGACTGTGCAACCGGAAAGCAGGTTTCCGTCGCCAGTAACGCAGAGCTGGAACGCGGTTATCTTGCGGCGCGTGGCGCCAGTGAGAAACCGGTGCTGTTGTCCGTCGAAGGGCACTTCACGCTGGAGGCGAACCCGGATACCCATGAGCCGGTGAAAACGCTGATGGCCGACAAAGAGATTACGTTTATCCCGGGTAAGAGCTGCACCGACTGAGGAATGGGCTGAACGAAAGCTGTCCGGGTGACCGGACAGTTATCGTCTTACCCGCTGTTTTGCTATTGTGTATCGCGTTTAACGCGTCAGTCCTACAAAACGTCCCGTCTTGATATAAATCCCTAACTTCAAATGACCGACATAACGTAGCTGTGTTTCTGGCTTAAATGCGGCAACGTCGCCTTCCCGCATGTGCATCAGGTCGGCAGGACTGATCCAGCCCGACTGCGCCAGGGTTAGCGGATGTCCCGCTTTGGTAAAGGCATCAGTGACGAATTCAGAGCAAAACCACGCCGTTTTTTCTCCTTCGCGGGGATCATTCAACTGGGCTTTTGCCAGTCCGCTGACGCACTGTTGCCGGAAATCCGCAGAGAAGGGGTTCAGCGAACACATCTGGCGAGTCACCATAAACGGAATGAATTCCACGATACCGCGATAGTTATAGCCGCTGTCTTTGATTTTGTAGGCGAAGGTTTTGATCTCTGTGGCCTGTTGTGGAGTCAGGTCCGGGACTCTCAGGGCAAAAAGTTTATCACTGTGTTTCTTTGCCTGTTTGAGTGACACGATTTGTACGCCAGCGCCGGTGGCTTCTGCGACTTCATCATCGCCCAGATAGACGGCAACGTGGCTTACGGAAGCGTTGCTGAATGCGCGGATGCCTAATGAGGTAACCCCGAGGCTGGAGGAGAACAACAGATCGCCGGGCTTAAGGTCGGTGTCGGTAATTTCAACGAGTGCTCTATTCGTGAATGAGCTCTGGCGCTGGAAGGTAACCGCCCATTTTTTGGATTGTGCATCAATGGCGGCGGCGGATTTATTCAGTGGGCTGACGTCAACGGTGCAGGCCGAAAGCAAAAGAAGGCAAGGGAGGAACAGGCGGTAATACGCCGTTGGTTTAGCCATTTTATACAATCCATGTAAAAAAGAGGCCCTGAAAATCAGAGCCTCTTATAACATCAGCCTTTAATCTGTTTAACCAGATAGTTGACGATGTCGCCGGTTTTTATCAGTTGTTTCTCGCCATTGCGACGGTATTTGTATTCAATATCGTCGTTGTCGAGGTTACGGTCGCCCAGCACGATAGTGTGCGGAATACCGATCAGTTCCATGTCCGCGAACATCACGCCTGGACGCTCTTTACGGTCGTCCATCAGCACGTCGATGCCCTGCGCGCGCAGTTCGGCATACAGTTTTTCCGCCAGTTCCTGCACACGATAGGACTTGTGCATGTTCATCGGCAGAATCGCCACCTGGAACGGCGCGATCGCGTCAGGCCAGACGATCCCGCGCTCGTCGTAGTTCTGCTCAATGGCAGCTGCCACCACACGCGTGACCCCGATACCGTAACAACCCATGGTCAGGATCTGGTTGCGGCCATCTTCACCCTGAACGGCGGCTTTCATTGCTTCCGAGTACTTGGTGCCCAACTGGAAGATATGGCCGACTTCGATACCGCGTTTGATCAGCAACGTGCCTTTACCATCCGGGCTTGGATCGCCGGCGACGACGTTACGGATGTCGGCGACTTCCGGGGTTGCGACATCGCGATCCCAGTTAATGCCGAAGTAGTGCTTACCATCCACATTAGCGCCTGCCGCGAAATCACTCATTGCGGCAACGGTACGGTCAATAATCACCGGCACCGGCATGTTTACCGGACCCAAAGAACCCGGACCGGCATTCACCAGCGCGCGGATCTCTTCTTCGGTCGCGAACGTCAGCGGGCTGGCAACCTGCGGCAGCTTTTCCGCTTTGACTTCGTTCAGCTCGTGATCGCCGCGAACCAGTAGTGCGACCAGCGGAGACTTGCTGTCTTCCACGGCTTTCACCAGCAGGGTTTTCACGGTTTTCTCGATTGGCAGATTAAACTGTTCAACCAGCTCGGCGATGGTTTTTGCGTTCGGCGTATCAACCAGCGTCATCTCTTGCGTGGCTGCGGCACGCGGCTCTTTTGGCGCAACGGCTTCAGCAAATTCAATGTTGGCTGCGTAGTCAGAGGAATCAGAGAAGATCACATCGTCTTCGCCGCTCTGCGCCAGCACCTGGAATTCGTGCGAAGCGCTGCCGCCGATAGAACCGGTGTCAGCCTGTACCGCGCGGAAATCCAGCCCCATGCGGCTGAAGATCTTGCTATACGCCGCGTACATCGCGTCGTAGGTTTCCTGCAGCGATTCTTGAGAGGTATGGAAAGAGTAGGCATCTTTCATCAGGAATTCACGGGAGCGCATCACGCCGAAACGCGGACGGACTTCGTCACGGAATTTAGTCTGGATCTGGTAGAAGTTCAGCGGCAGCTGTTTGTAAGAGCTGAGCTCGTTACGAATCAGATCGGTGATCACTTCTTCGTGCGTTGGGCCGAGTACGAACGGACGCTCGCCACGGTCAACAAAACGCAGCAGCTCCGGACCGTACTGTTCCCAACGACCACTCTCTTGCCACAGGTCAGCAGGCTGAACGACGGGCATAGACACCTCGATCGCACCGGCGTTGTTCATCTCTTCACGCACGATGTTCTCGACTTTTTTCAGGACGCGCACGCCGGTCGGTAGCCAGGTGTATAACCCGGAGGCCAGCTTGCGGATCATTCCGGCGCGCAGCATCAGCTGGTGGCTGATCACCTCGGCGTCGGCAGGTGTCTCCTTGAGGGTGGAGAGCAGGTATTGGCTAGTACGCATGTTGTTACGGTTCCAGTTGAACGATCGAACAGGCTCAATGTGAGCCTGACACAAAAAAAGTAACTCAGTTTACCAGCGAGAAAGGGATGTCAAAAGAGAAGGGCGTGAAATTAGCGGGGTTCAAGCGCAAAGACTTCAAAACCCGTCTCGGTGACGCGCCAGCGCACGTTGAAATCATGCAGCCAGACAGCATAGGTTTTGCCTGTCTCTTCCCCTTTCCGATAGGCAGGACGCGGATCCTGCGCCAGCACATCGCGAATAAACGTTTTCAGCAGGGGATAACGTTTTTCCAGCGCGGGAAACTGTTGCTCAATCTCGTCGGTAAAGCTCACCCACATTTCAGCCTGCGGTGCCTGTTGCGCGTAGCTGGCGGTCGCATCCGGTAGCGATTCCGCAAACGGCAGATAGGGTTTGATGTCGATGACCGGCGTACTGTCAACCAGATCCAGACTGCCCAGTTGCAGAATGACCTGATCTTTCTGACAGACAATGCCTTTCAGTTCAACCAGCGACATGCCGACGGGATTGGGGCGAAACGTAGAGCGCGTGGCAAATACGCCCATCCGCGCGTTGCCGCCAAGACGAGGCGGACGCACGGTTGGGCGCCATCCCCCTTCCATTGTCTGATGGAAAACAAAGATTACCCATAAGTGGCTGAATGCTTCAAGACCACGTACCGCATCGGCCTGATTATAGGGAGGCAGCAGGTGCAGTTCGCCGTTGACGCTTTTTACCAGCCCAGGCTGGCGGGGAACGGCGAACTTCTCTTTGTAAGGCGAGCGAATGACACCGATTTGCTCAAACTGAAAATGACTCATTTAGCCGAGATGTTGAGCGCAGAACCAATGCAGACAGCCTGACGGTAACAACCCGGCGTCCCGCTGGTGACTTCACAGCTATGCAGCAACACGGCATTGGCTTTCATTTTCGAAGCATTAATCTGCATGCGTTTACGTGCTGTCGGGATGTTTGGTGGAGAGTCCTGGTTAGAGGCCTGGCAGGATTCACCGGTCACTTCACCGAGATCGCGGAACGGCTTGCCGACCAGATCTTCAGCATTGGTATAAATTCTGACGGGGACCGCACGCGGCGCTTTCGGTTTTTCCGGCTCCGCTTTAGGCGGGGTTGCGGTGCTTTGAACGGGTTCAACAGGGGATCTGCTTAGCATGGAACAGCCGCTCAGCATGAGTGCCAATAAACAGATCGGTAAAGCACGCATAATATTTCCTCAATGAATGATCTAACTGTCACATATTGAATCAGGAGCTTGCATAAATGACAAGACGGGCAAATGCCCGTCCTGAATGATATTACAGATTGTGAAAAGCGCCTAAAAATTACCAGCCCTTAACAGCACCACCGTTGAAGACTTTATTGGCGGCTTCGTAAACTTCGTCAGACTGATAGGCCTGGACGAATTTCTTCACGTTTTCCGCGTCTTTGTTATCTTCACGGGTCACGATCAGGTTGACGTACGGGGAATCTTTATCTTCAACGAAGATACCGTCTTTCGCCGGAGTCAGGTTGATCTGGCTGGCATAAGTGGTGTTGATCACCGCCAGAGCAATCTGCGCATCGTCAAGAGAGCGCGGCAGTTGCGGGGCTTCCAGCTCGACAATTTTCAGATTTTTCGGGTTCCCGACGATATCCAGTGAGGTCGGCAGCAGGCCCACGCCATCTTTCAGTTTGATCAGCCCTACTTTCTCAAGCAGCAACAGGGAACGCCCCAGGTTGGTCGGATCGTTAGGAACCGCGACCTGTGCGCCATCCTGGAGCTCATCCAGGGATTTGATTTTTTTGGAGTAGCCCGCAATCGGATAAACGAAGGTATTGCCTGCGGCAACCAGTTTGTAACCGCGATCTTTGATCTGCTGATCCAGATACGGTTTGTGCTGGAAAGCGTTGGCATCGATATCGCCTTTGCTCAGCGCTTCGTTCGGCAGAACGTAGTCATTGAAGGTCACCAGCTCAACGTCCAGACCGTATTTTTCTTTCGCAACTTTTTGTGCGACCTCAGCCACCTGCTGTTCCGCACCGACAATCACGCCGACTTTGATGTGGTTTGGATCTTTTTCATCCTGACCGCAACCCACGAGTGCCAGAGAACCAATCAGGGCGCCGACTGCCGCAATGGTTTTGAATTTGAACGCCATGCTTATTTCCTTAATGTGATAATTGTGTTTTGTAGAACGTTACTTGTGCGTCACAGTCCGGACGATACGATCGCCCGCGAACTGAATTAAATAAACCAGAACAACGAGTAATACCAGTACCGTATTCATAACAGTAGCATTGTATCCAATATATCCGTACTGATAGCCGATCTGCCCAAGACCGCCGGCACCCACGGCACCGCCCATGGCGGAATAACCGACCAGAGTAATCAGCGTAATCGTCGCGGCGTTCACCAGCCCTGGCAGGGCTTCCGGCAGCAGCACTTTGCGTACAATTTGCAGCGGCGTTGCGCCCATTGCGCGAGACGCTTCAATCAGGCCTGTCGGGATTTCCAGCAGGGCGTTTTCCACCATGCGGGCGATAAACGGCGCTGCACCGACGGTGAGCGGGACAATCGCGGCCTGCAAACCGATTGATGTCCCGACAATCACGCGAGTGAACGGAATCATCCATACCAGCAGAATAATGAACGGAATAGAACGGAAGATGTTCACGACCGCAGACAGCGTGCGGTAGAGCTTCGCGTTCTCTATGATTTGCCCGGGACGCGTCACGTACAGCAGCACGCCAACGGGCAGACCAATCACAAAACCAAAGAAACCCGATACGAAGGTCATCGCCAGCGTTTCCCAGACGCCACGAACCAGCAGCCACATCATCGGCTCAGACATAACCCAGTACCTCTACTTTTACATGGTGTTCCTGCAGCCAGGCGATTGCGGCTTGCGTTTCTTCTTGTGTGCCGTGCATTTCAGTCAGCATGATGCCGAACTTCACGCCGCCGGCGTAATCCATCTGCGCGCTAATAATGTTGTTATTCACGTTAAAACGGCGTGCCGTTTCGGAAAGCAGCGGCGCATCCACCGACTGACCGGTGAATTCCATGCGTAACATTGGGACGCTGTCGACCGTCGACTCCGCTTTGAGGCGCGCCAGATAATCTTCCGGAATATCCAGGTGCAGCGTTGACTGAATAAATTTCTGTGCCAGGGGCGTTTTCGGATGGGAAAACACTTCGCTGACGGTATCTTGCTCAATCAGTTCACCGTTGCTGATCACCGCCACGCAGTCGCAGATTCGCTTAACCACATCCATCTCGTGGGTGATCAACAGAATAGTCAGACCCAGACGACGGTTAATGTCTTTCAGCAGTTCGAGAATGGATCGCGTGGTGGCAGGATCCAGCGCGCTGGTCGCTTCGTCGCACAGCAGCACTTTCGGTTGGCTTGCCAACGCACGGGCGATGGCGACACGCTGCTTCTGACCACCTGACAGGTTTGCAGGGTAGCTGTCGTGTTTATCACCCAGGCCAACGAGATCGAGCAGTTCCGTCACGCGACGCTTAATCTCTTCTTTCGGGGTGTTGTCGAGTTCCAGCGGCAGCGCGACGTTACCAAAGACGGTTCGGGAGGCCAGCAGGTTGAAGTGCTGGAAAATCATGCCGATCTGGCGACGCGCTTTGGTCAGATCAGATTCAGATAGCGTCGTCAGTTCTTGTCCACCGACCTGAACACTCCCTTCTGTCGGGCGCTCCAGCAGGTTTACACAGCGGATCAGCGTACTTTTACCGGCGCCTGAGGCACCGATAACGCCATAAATTTGTCCGGCAGGAACATGCAGGCTAACGTTATTCAACGCCTGAATGGTGTGGGTCCCCTGATGGAACACTTTGGTGATATTCGAAAGTTTAATCATTGATTATTTATTATCGTAATGAAGTTACCGTGGCATTTTTGTCTGTCTGATACGGTCAAAAGCCGTCAACAAAATGGATGTTAAGGCATCCAGACGTCTAAATCAATCAGGGTTTCTACGATGAGCACTTTCTTGCCTGCTGAAACATGCGATACTAGCGCTACATGCCTTATTCAGGAGCTATAAAAGGTGGCAAAGTCCGTACCCGCAATTTTTCTCGACCGTGACGGCACAATTAATGTTGATCACGGCTACGTACATGAAATCGACGAGTTCGAATTTATCGATGGCGTTATTGATGCCATGCGCGAGCTTAAAACCCTTGGCTATGCGCTGGTGGTTGTCACCAACCAGTCAGGGATTGCGCGCGGTAAATTTACTGAAGCCCAATTTGAGACATTAACAGAGTGGATGGACTGGTCACTGGCCGATCGCGATGTCGACCTCGACGGTATCTATTACTGTCCACACCACCCGCAAGGCAGCGTGGAAGAGTACCGCCAGGTTTGTGATTGCCGTAAGCCGCATCCCGGCATGCTGATCTCGGCCCGCGATTTCCTGCACATTGATATGGCCGCATCTTATATGGTAGGCGATAAATTAGAAGATATGCAGGCGGCTGCGGCTGCGGGGGTCGGGACAAAAGTGTTAGTGCGAACCGGCAAACCCATCACTGCGGAAGCAGAAAATGCGGCCGATTGGGTGTTAAATAGCCTTGCTGATCTACCATCGGCGATAAAAAAGCAGCAAAAATAAACATTGTGGTTAAAAGGTGAGCGGTTGAAATAAATCTGCATTTTTCCGCTTGTCTTCCTGAGTCGACTCCCTATAATGCGCCTCCATCGACACGGCGGATGTGAATCACTTCACAGAAAAACGCCAGTGACGATGAAGAGAAAATTCTCCAAAAAGAGTTGACTCTGAAAGAGGAAAGCGTAATATACGCCACCTCGCGACAGAGCGCTAAAAAGCGCGTCGCAACTGCTCTTTAACAATTTATCAGACAATCTGTGTGGGCACTCAGAGTGACACGGATTCTTAATGTCTTCGGACAATAAATGAATACCAAGTCTCAAAGAGTGAACACGTAATTCATTACGACGTTTAATTCTAAGAGCATCAAACTTAAATTGAAGAGTTTGATCATGGCTCAGATTGAACGCTGGCGGCAGGCCTAACACAT